>OCZU010000613.1_pt1 | contig 24164 bp, 27 predicted proteins | sample 1539001 | NCBI WGS metagenome assembly OCZU01 (sample SAMEA3539306, study PRJEB22396) | soil metagenome | biome: tundra; feature: field; material: soil | place: USA | collected 2010-05 | depth 0.15 m | reverse complement strand
GCCGGAAAGACGACCTTGGTGCGAGGGATGCTCCGCCGGCTAGGGTGGGCGGGTTCCGTCAAGAGTCCGACCTACACATTGCTTGAACATTATAACGTTTCGAGTTTATACTTCTATCACTTTGATTTGTATCGATTCACTGATCCAGAGGAATGGGACAGCGCCGGCTTTTCCGACTACCTGCGCCCGGACACTGTATGCGTCCTGGAGTGGCCGGAACGCGCTGCCGGGCGGCTCCCAGCGGGCGATATCGAAGTACGACTCGATCACGCCGACTCGGGCCGGATGCTGACGCTGGGTGCGACCAGCGTAGCCGGTAGCGCATGCCTCGCCGCATTTGCCGCGAATCCCTGACGCCGCGCGTCTCGATTGAGCGCCGGCGCATTTGCCAATGGCTGATCCTGCCGGCGATGCCGTGGTGGTGCATTCACGGGGCGGATGCCGCGACGATCGCGTCCGCGCGTCTGTGGCCGGCGCAGGAGTACACGCGGTTGATCCTCGAATCGTCCTCGGCGATAGCGCATCAAATGCTGCCGATGAAGAATCCGGAGCGCTTGGTGCTCGACCTCGATGATGTAGAGCTGACCGGCGAAATCGCGCAGCTTGGTGAGCGCCTGCAGCCGAACGATCCGTACATCCAGGCCATTCGCGTCGCGCGCTTCAAGCCAGGGGTCGTGCGTGTCGTTCTCGAATTGAAAACCGAGGTCAATCCGCAATTGTTCGCGCTGCAGCCCGTCGCGGATTACGGTCATCGCCTGGTGCTCGACTTGTATCCCGTCACGCCCTCCGATCCGCTGATGGCGCTGCTCAACTTCGAGAAAAGCGGCACACTCGACAACGCCGAGAACTCATCTATGCCGGATCGGCCGGGCCTCGCGGATCGTGGCGCGCCGCCCGCTTCGCCGCAGAATTTGCCGCCTGATTCGCCGCTGAATGCTTCGAAATCGAAGCCCGCACTGAGGAGGCCCATCATCGTGGTGATCGACCCGGGCCATGGTGGAGAAGACCCGGGCGCAACCGGGCCTCGCGGGACGCATGAAAAGAATGTCACGCTGGCGATAGCGAGGCGTCTCGTCGCGATGATTGCGGCCCAGACGGGCATGCGCGCGATGCTGACCCGTGACGACGACTATTTCGTTCCCTTGGACGTTCGCGTGCAAAAGGCCCGCGGCGTTCAGGCGGATCTTTTCATTTCCATTCACGCTGATGCGTTCACGACGCCGACCGCGCGGGGCTCCTCGGTGTTCGCGCTGTCGGAGCATGGCGCTACCAGTGCAGCGGCGCGCTGGCTCGCGCAACGTGAGAACCAGGCCGACCTGATTGGCGGCGTGAATCTGGACAGCAAGGACCGGTTTCTGGCGAGGACGCTGCTAGACCTGTCGCAAACGGCGCAAATCAACGACAGTCTGCGTGTTGGCCGCTCCGTTCTCGATGGCATCGGTGTGGTGAATTCACTGCACAAGGGCAGCGTTGAGCAAGCCGGGTTCGCGGTCCTGAAAGCGCCGGACATTCCCTCGATTCTGGTCGAGACGGCGTTCATTTCCAATCCCGAGGAAGAGCTGAAGCTGAAAAGCGAGCACTACCAGAATCAGATGGCGGAATCGATTTTCAGCGGTGTGAAGCGATATTTCGCGCAAAATCCACCGCTGTCACGCTCCAAGACCTCACACGGTTGATTCGACGGAACGCTTCGTGCCCGCACCCTGGTTGCCGGTCCCGGATGATGCTCGAGCCAGGGTGCACTCAAATCTCGATTCGCCGGCCATTGCTGCGGCAGCGGAGCGAATTGCGTAGAATTGCGGCCCATGGTCAGCTTCTTTCTCTGGTTTCTCGGTCTGCAGGCGACGCTGTTCGGTCTGGAGCTCACGCCCTGGGTGCAATCGTGGTTCGTCGTTCCGTGGACGAACACGCTGGCGGCTATCAGCGCCGGCATCGTCAAGGTATTCGATTCCGGCGTGGTGTCTCACGGCAAGGTGTTGCAGAGCTCCACCAACGGCTTCGCGGTTTCGATCGAGGCAGGCTGTAACGGCGTCGAGGCGACGATCGTGCTGGTTGCCGCGATTCTCGCGTTTCCAGCGCCGTGGAAGCGCAAGGTGGTGGGGCTCGCCATCGGAATTGTCGCGGTGCAGGGTCTCAACATCGTCCGCGTGATCAGCCTGTTCTACCTCGGACAGTGGAGTTTCAACGTTTTCGAATGGGCCCATCTCTACGTTTGGCAGGCGCTCATCATGCTCGACGTGCTCATCGTCTGGCTGCTCTGGGTTCGTACCCTGCCGCGTGTTTCGCGCTCGTCATCAGCTCCACTCGCCGCGGCCGACTAGCAGGGCCTGGGTCGATGCCTGCCAATACCGGATCCCTTCCGCGCTTCGTCCTGCGGGTGGTTGCGTGGCTGCCGCTGACCTTCGCCGTCTGGTACCTCGCCGCACCCCTGCTGGTGTGGCCGGACGCCTTGCTTGCCGAGCTCTTTACGCGTAGCACCTTCGCCTGGGTCAAAGGTGTCGAGCAGGCGGGGCCCTTGATTACCTTCATCACATCCCTCAAGCCCGGGGATGCGGTGAATCCCGCTGGGTTGAAAGCGGTTCTGTCGGTCGAGAGCAATGTGCTGTTGTTCTCGTTCGGATTGCCGATGTTCGCGGCGCTCATACTCGCCGCCCGGGAGCCGCATCGCCTGCGAATGCTGCTGATCGGGTACGTCGTGCTGCTGCCGTTTCAAACGTTCAGCATCGTGGCCGACTTTCTCAAGAACGCGGCCATTCTTGCCGGGCCCGCAGTCGCGGCGCAAACGAACCTCAGCGCCTGGCAGCGCGAGCTCATTGCTTTTTGCTACCAATTTGGAACGCTCATTCTGCCCACGGTCGCGCCGGCAATCGTATGGGTGCTGATGCACCGCGGTTTTCTCGAGCAGATTGCCGACCGCGAAAAGCGCTAGGCCGCCGGATCCTCGACTGCGCTTCGCGGTCCATCCCAAAGCGGGCGCGCGGCTGCGGGCCTTCAGCGTGTTTCGCTACGAGCCTTGCGTTCCATCTCGCGCTGACGCAGCACGCGTCGCTGTACCTTGCCGGTGGTAGTCATCGGCAGCGCCTCGATGAATTCGATCTCCCTGGGGTATTCATAGGGCGCGAGATGCGCGCGCACGTGGTGCTGGATCTCGTCCTCCAGTGCCTGTGAGGGTGCGTGTCCCGGCGCCAGCACGATGAACGCTTTCACCACGTTGCCGCGGGTTTCGTCCGGACTCGGAACAACGGCCGCGTTGGCGATGGCCGGGTGTTTGACCAGGCAATTCTCGATTTCCGACGGGCCGATGCGGTAGCCGGCGGCCTTGAACATATCGTCAGCCCGCCCCTGGTACCAGAGATATCCGTCCTCATCGCGCTTGGCGAGGTCTCCCGTGCGGCTCCAGTCGCCATCGAATTTCCTGGCGGTGGCTTCGGGATTCTTGAAGTATTCGAGGAAGAATACCGGGTCCGGCGACCCGTCCGGCGCGATGCGATGGATCGCAACCTCGCCGATATCCCCCGTCGCGACCTCGGTGCCGTCGTCGTCGATGACCGCGATTCTGTGACCGGGATAAGGCAAGCCCATCGACCCCGGCTTGACCGGCCAAACCGCGTGGGAGTTGCCGACGATGTAGTTCATCTCGGTCTGGCCGAACATTTCGTTGATGGTCACGCCGAGCGCGTCCTGCGCCCACGCGAATACCGTCGTTCCGACCGCTTCGCCGGCACTCATCATGGTTCGCAGGTTGATGTCGTAGTCCTTCCGGGGCTCGGCGACGGCCTTCATTATCATCTTCAGCGCTGTCGGGAACAGGAACGTGTTTCGAACCTGGTATTTCTCGATCAGCGCCAGTGCGCGCTCGGGATCGAATCGGCCGCGATAACCGAGGATGGGGACGCCGAAATAGAGCGTTGGCAGCAGCGCGTCCATGAGGCCGCCGGTCCACGCCCAGTCCGCCGGCGACCAAAACAGATCCGCTGCACGAGGAAAGCCATCGTGCGAGCAAACGAAGCCGGGCAGGTTTCCCAGCAGGCAGCGGTGCGGCATGAGCGCGCCTTTCGGTGGCCCGGTGGTGCCGCTGGTGTACACCAGAAGTGCAGCATCGTTCGCCAGCGTCGCTACGGGAGAAAAATGCCGCGATGATTTCGCCAGCAAGCTCTCCCATTCAAGCAGCCACGACTCGCGTGCGCCCGCGACGCCGATGGCGTGCTCAAGCAAAGGCAGCTTGTGACGGATCGGCGCCAGATTGGGCAGTGACGCGGAATCGACCAACGCGACCTTGGCCTCGGCGTTGTGCAACCGATATTCCAGCGCGTCGGGGCCGAAGAGGAACGACAACGGGACCGCGACGGCGCCCATCTGATAGCACGCGATGTGCGCCACGGCCGTTTCGGGCCGTTGCGGCAGAATGATGGCCACAGTGTCGCCGCGACCCACGCCCAGTGCCGCGAGCGCGTTGGACAGGCGGTTGGCCTGCTGCTGCAGGTCCCAGAAGGTCAGCGCTGCGGTCGCCCCGGTCTCGTCTTCCCAGTACATCGCGAAGCGCGAACGATCAGCCGCATGTCGTCCGCACACCGCGGTCGCGATATTGAACTCGGCGGGCACTTCCCATCGGTGCTGCTCGAAGACTTCCCGGTAGCGATCCGAAAGCATCGCCTAGCGCGGTCTCGGGACCCGTTCGATATGAAGCGCGGAATGGAACGCGAAACTGTGGCCCGGAGGCGTGCTACGCGCGGCGGCCGGTGCGAATCGCGGCCGGTCAGCGGCGGCTTGGATCTTACAGGCCGCCACGCGCCAGCGACACCCGTTCGTCGCGGTGCGCGTGATCGAGCGATTCGACCGTGGCCCAGATCCAGTCCGGCTGCTGCTCCAGCAAACGGCCGAAAGCGATCGAGTTTGACGACTTGGCGGCGCTCATGCGCAGGCGCTTGCCCGCCTGATATTCGCCCGCCGGTACGATCAATGTCTGAATCGCGGTGTCGCTCTCGGGCTTTTTCAGAGACAGAAAGAGGCCGTGGAAGCGGCGGCTGCTGACCGTGGGAACCTCGCCGTCGACCGAATAGTCAATGTCGCCCCGCTTCTGTTCGGCCAGCTCCACGCCCACCAGATTGTCGGCGATGATCTGCAGCCCGATCTCGGCGCGTTCGCTGGTCAGGCGCTTCATGCGCCGAACGATGCCCAGCATCCACAGTGCGTCACCCTGCGCGCGAATGGCGGTCAGAGTGCCGAGCGTCATCGAGCTGATGACGGTCATCGGCGCGACCAGGCGATATCCGGTCTGCGACACATCGCGAATCTCCCACGCGCCTCCGGGCGCCGCGTAGGTCGCGAGGCGGCGCCGAACGACATCGAGCGCGCGCGCGTCCTCGTTGCGCATGCGTCCGAACGTCGCGATTTCGAGCGCATCGCCGAAGCTTCGCGAACGCGCGTCGCTGTCGACCACCGAGCCGATTTCATCATCACGCAAAAATCCCGAGATCTTGGCAAAGCCAACGATTGCGTCGATGCTCCCGCTCGCGTTGGTGCGCTCACCTCGGCGAACGACCGGTCTGAATTCGGGATCGACTTGTGAAGCGAGCTTGGTCAGCAGGTTGAGTTGCTCGGCGCGGCGCGGGACACGTTCCGATAAGGGATTGTTGCGGACTTTCTGCTCGAGCATCACCACGTTTTGCATCAGCACCGCGTGCAACGGACGCGTGTCGAGGAAAACGACCCGGCCCTCGAGCGGTTGCGGACCGCGCCGCTTGAGCCCGGTGCGAGATCCGAGGTCGACGTAGAAACTGGTCACGGTCGAGGCCGCGATACTCAGCCGCAAAGGCGCGCACCACTCGGAGAGCTGTTCGGCGACCCACTCGACGTGACGCGGCGATAAATTGCCCGCGTTCATCAACTGCAGCAGCAGCACTCGCAGATATTCCTGCTCGATTGTGGTCAACACGCTTCCGGCAAGCACGGCCACCGGCTTCCGTTCAATCTGCGCAGTACACGCCGTCTGGAAGAGCGTATGAAGGTCAACCCAGCGCGCCGGAATCCATTGCTCGTACCGGTAAAGTCGAATTTTGGCGTCGAGACCCTGGTGGATGATCTGCCGTGCGATCAATTGTGGTTGCAGCAACTGCCACCGGTTGTTTTGCGCAAACTGGCTGATCTCGCGGTCGAATGCCTGATAGCAGAGCAGGAATCCCTGCGTCAGATCGAAAAGCGCTTGCCACAACTGGCTCTCGACGCGGGTCGAGCGATTGCCGTGCTCCAGGTATTGCGCGGTAAGCGATTTGCGCAACGCCTCGGTCTGGACGTCGAGATAAAAGATCGCCTCCAGCCGCGCCGGTGTCCTGCGGGCGTCGCGCTCGGTGAGTGCGCCGAGTTCGACCAGCAACGCGGCGTGGACGGCCAGTGGATCGCTCGCGGGAAAGGAGGCGAGCCACCGTTCCGCCGACTTCGCGTCCCCTAGCGGGTCCTTCTGAGACTTGCCAAAACCAAACATCGGAGGAGGTGCGGCCAAGCCCGGTACGATATTTGCAAAGCTACGGTTGTGGTAGGCAGCTGAGCAAGGTTCGAACGAAGCTATGTGCCGGAAGCCATTGTTCCAAAAGCAAGATGATGGGGCAAAGCGCTTCCCGGGGCAATACGCATGAGCGGCTCAGCGATCGACCTGACGCGTTACGGCGGGATATGCCGCTCCGCGCCAAGCTGAAAACGACAGATGAATTCTTTATACTTGTGATAGACAGGAGTACAGAGGAAAAATTATGGGAATCCTGATCAAAGCTCCGACTCGTCGGACCGACCCCGGGCTGCAGCTGGCCATGCCTGCAGCCAACAGCGACATCCGCGTTGCGCTGCACATTCGTGAAGTGGTGCGAATTACCGGCTTGCGACGCGAACAGCTCTACATGTGGCAGCGGCGATACGGGTTCCCGAACCCGGCGCGCGACGGATTCGGAGACCGCGTCTATCCTCCCGACCAGGTCTCACGGCTCAAAGTCATCAAGCAGCTATTGTCGGAAGGCTGGCGCGCAGGCGCCGTGGTCCCGCTGGCGGAATCGGCGCTGCAGTCGATGCTGGGCATCGCCGTCGAGGATCCTCTGCCGCTGCCTTCGGAAATCGAGACTGCGGTCAAGCTCCTGGCCGAGCATCGCGTCGGCGAGCTGCAGAACCATCTGTCGAAGCTGCTGGTAGGACAAGGGCTTCGTCGTTTTCTCGAACAAACGTTGATTCCGTTGAACGAGGCGGTGCACGAGCACGTCGTGCGCGGCGACATGCAGAACTATCAGGAATTGCGCTTCGCCGATATCGCACAAAGGCTGCTGCGCGACGTGACGCGGCTGGTGCGGCCCACGCGCAATGCCAGCCAGATACTCTTGGCGACGCCTCCGAACGACCCGAATCAGCTGGGTCTTGCGATCCTCGAACTCCTGCTCTTTACCGAAGGCATCAACTGCCTGACCCTCGGCAGCGGCGTACCCGCGCAGGAAGTTGCGGGGGCCGCGAATGCGTACAAGGTGTGCCTGGCGATCATGCTCTTCGACCGGGGCATATCCGGGAAGATTGCCGGACAGGAAATTCGTTCGCTGAGGACCGCGTTGCCTGAAGATATGCCGCTTGTCGTCAGCGGGCGCGCGGTTAATCTGCTGGCGAAACCGATTCCGAATGTGCGCACCGCCGCAGACTTCAGCTCGGTCATGGCCGCGATGCGCGAGCTCAATGTCGTGCCCGCGATTCCCGTGGGAGTGCAGCAGCAGCGCGCCTGAATCGAACCGAGGTTGCGCTAGTTTCCGTCGAGAAACGAATGTATTTTGCGCCGGTCGCGCTTGGTTGGGCGACCCGACGCACGCGGCGCGCTCGCGGCGGCGGCCTTGCGTCTCGCGATTGCGTCCTCGCGCACGGCCGCATCCTCAGGCGATTCGCGATATAGCTTTGCCGCCTCGATCGCCGGTCCGCGCCTGCCGGATACCGCGGCGACTTCGACCTTCCAGATCAAGGCGTCCTTGCGCACGGTTATCTGCGTTCCAGCCTTGATCGCGTGCGACGGCTTGACGCGTTGATTGTCGGCGCACGCGCGTCCTGCTTCGATCGCCTGTGCGGCGAGGCTGCGCGTCTTGTAAAACCGTGCTGCCCAGAGCCATTTGTCGAACCGGACGCGCGGGTCAGGCTTCTCCGGCATAACGCTGCATCCAATCTGCAGTCGCACTTGCGAGGGACGTGTTTTCTTCGCGCAATCCATCGACCACGCGCTGCCGATCGACTGCGCTGCGATTCTGGGAGAGCTTGAGCTTGGCATCGACGCGCTCGATCACCATCCGGAAGGCGACGATCGCCCGGACCATCGCCTCGAGCCCCTGGCCTTCGAGTTGCAGGCGCCACGGGGCCGCGCGCGCCGACTCGAATCGCTCGACCATTTCGTGCAGGATTGCGAGAGTGGATTCGCGATCTTCCACCAGCTCGACGCGACCGTGCACGTGGACGATCGCATAGTTCCAGGTCGGGACCGCCTTTTCAGGCTCGGCGTACCACGACGGCGAAACATATTCATGAGGTCCCTGAAATACTGCCAGCGTCGGACCGTCGGCGAACTGCCGCCAATGCGGATTCGCGCGCGCCATGTGGCCGATGAGCTCGCCCTTGTGCGCCGGTGCGGAGTGAAACAGGAGCGGAAGATGGCTGATTTGAGGCTCGGGGGCGCGCGCCGTAATCAAGGCCGCGAACGGATAGTCCCGGATGACGCGCTCCGTTGCCGCCGCATCGCGCGCCGCGAACATCGGGGGTTGATAGACGCTCACTTCAACGGCAGCGTGTAAAGCGTCATCGGCAGCGCGGAATTCTTGTCGAACATCGCTCCGGCCTCGATACCGGCGGTGGCGATCGCGTTGACGTTGCGCATTCGCTGGTACTGACTGTTCATCGCACCGAGCGCGAACTCACGGCCTGACCCTACTGCCCAGAACTTGGTGTATTCGAATACTTCCCGCATCGAGTAAACCCCGTAGATTCCGCTCGCATTGGCGATCAACGCGGTCACCTGGGTCGATTCGTAAGGGTCGTCCTCCTCTTCCTTGGGATTCAGAAAATGCTGTTCCTTGAGAATCGGATGGAGTTTGCGGAAGGTTTCGAAAATCGCGCGCTTGGTCGAGAAATCGAAGTCTTCGTGCTTGGCGAGAAGGCTCTCGAACACGAGCTGATGCGCGGCGCTGCCGCACAAGCCAATATAGGTCCCCTTATGGTGGACGATCTTGTCGTACGTGCTGTCGAATTGGGCCGAAAGCCGCGTATCTCCGAAGGTCGTCAGCGAATCGGCGGCGATGGCGACTTCGTTGTTCTTGCGGACGACGACTAGGGTTGTCATGGAGATTTGCGCTGCTCGACGAGAGACCGCGCGGGCGCTCGACGCGAAGCCCGAACCGGTGAATCTCGAATTATACCGTGTGCTTTCGCGTTCAAGCGCGCGCACCGGGTGCGGCGAGCATGACGACCGGTGGCAGACGCCGGGCGTTCCACGCAAGGTGCGCCCAGTGCCAGAATTCTTCAACCGATGCGGGCGTCGAAGATGGCTCCTCCTGATCGAGAAATGTCCACGCCTCGCGCAGCTGGGAAAGCGGATTTGAGGTCAACGCTTTCGCGCCGGTTTGTTTTGACAATTTCCTCCCACTGGCATCGAGCGCAATCGGATGATGAAGATATAACGGCGTCGAATACCTGAGTTGCCGCTGCAGCCAGATTTGCCGCGGGGTCGATTGCAGGAGATCCGCCCCACGCACCACATGCGTGATGCCTTGCGAGCGATCGTCGACGACGACGGCAAGCTGATAAGCGAAAAGTCCGTCGGCGCGCTTGAGCACGAAGTCGCCCACGTCGCGCGCGAGGTTCTGCTCGTGCACGCCCTGCAGGCGATCGTTGAAGCGTACGGTTTCATCCGCGACCGCGGCGCGCCAGGCGCGTCCCTTGCGACCCGCGGGCACGCCATGCCGGCACGTTCCCGGATAAACACGCTCTCCGCTGTTGCCGGCTGGCGCGAGCTCCAGCTCTTTGCGCGTACAGGCGCAAGCGAAGGCCATGCGTCGTCCAATCAGATCGTCCAGCGCTGCCGCGTACAGCGCGCCGCGCCTGCTTTGCCGAACGACGGGGCCGTCCCATTCGAAGCCATGCGCCTCGAGCATCGCGAGAATGGCATCGCTTGCGCCGGGACGGGTACGCGTCTCGTCGACGTCCTCGATGCGAACCAGCCAGTCGCCCCTGGCCGCTACGGCGTCGCACCAGCTTGCCATCGCGGCGACCAGTGAGCCGAAGTGCAGCGGGCCGCTCGGAGACGGCGCAAAGCGGCCGCGATAGCGCAGCTCGACGCTCAATTCAGGGATTTGATGCCGCCGTGGCCCGGCTCCGCTCGGCCGTTGTCCGCGAGGGCAGGCGCCCAGGTCCAGTTGCGTTTCATCAACACCATCACCGCGTTTGGATAATCGGCGCGTCCGAGGCTGCCGTTGTATCGGCCGAGCGCGCGGTAAAGATCGCCCTGTTCGATGTCGAGGTAGTAGCGAAGAATCGTGCACCCGTAGCGCAGATTGGTTCGCAGCGTGAACAGATCATGGCCGTTATCGCCGATCTGTTGCACCCAGAACGGCATCACCTGCATGAATCCGCGTGCGCCGCTGCTGGAGATGGCATATTTTCGAAAGTTGCTTTCGAGCTGTATCAGCCCGAGCACGAGTTGCGGATCGAGTCCCGCGCGCGTCGCCTCGTATTGAACGGTGATCAGGAAATCGCGGCGTGTGGGCCAGTCCGGCATTTTCGACGCGAGACGGGACGACATGTCGGCGAGCCACGCCCACCCTTCGACCTCGGTCGCGAAGACGAGATGCGGGGCGGGATAGTCGCTGACCGAGCGGTGCAGCGAATTCTGGACGTTGGCCGCGAGCGCCTCCTCGACCTGATTGCCGGCGCGTGCCTGCAAGGAGGCGAGCGCGAGCAAGACCACACCGACGACGCTCAGCGATTTTCGCATCGAAAAAAGCGCCTCGTTCATCGATTCAGGGCTGAAGCTTGGTCCGCACCAGCGCTGCGATTTCGGAGAGGGACACCGAGGTCGGCGCGGTTTCGCGGCGTGCCTGGTACTCGACCTTACCTTCTTTGAGCCCTCGCTCGCCAACGGTGATGCGGTGTGGAATGCCGATCAGCTCGAGGTCGGCGAACATGACGCCGGGGCGCTCGCCGCGATCGTCCAGCAGCACGTCGATCCCCGCCGCACTCAGCTCGTCATGCAGCCCGAGCGCGGCGCTTCGCACCGCTTCGTTGCGTTCGAAACCGATCGGTGCGATGGCGACGGTGAACGGTGCCAGCGGCGCTGGCCAGACGATGCCACGCTCGTCGTAATTCTGCTCGACGGCTGCTGCGACGACGCGCGTGATCCCTATGCCGTAGCAACCCATTTCAATGTTGCGCGATTGCCCCGCGGCGTCGAGGAAGGTAGCGCCCATCGATTTCGAATAGTCGGTTCCGAGCGCGAAGACGTGTCCCACTTCGATGCCGCGCACGATATCCAGGGTGCCTTTACCGTCGGGCGATGGATCGCCCGCCACCACGTTGCGGATGTCGGCGACAATGTCGGGCTCGCGGCAGTCGCGGCCGAAATTGACGCCGCGCAGGTGATAGTCCGCCTCGTTGGCGCCACAGATGAAGTCGCTCATCACCGCGACCGTTCTGTCGACGATCAAGGGCATGCCGGGGTCGATTCCGACGGGACCGAGATAGCCGGGCGAGCAGCCGGTGGCGGCGACGATTTCGCCGTCGCTCGCCCAGCGGAAGCCGGCCAATCCGGCCACTTTCGCGGTCTTGATTTCGTTGAGGTTGTGGTCGCCGCGGATCAGCAGCATATGCACTTTACCGTTCGCGTTGAGCATGATGCATTTCACGGTGCGCCCAAGCGGGAGGTGCAGCAACTCCGCTACCTGCTCGCACGTCGAGAGCCCCGGCGTCTCGACTTTCTGCATGAGCTCAGCAGGTGCTGCGCGGTGAGCATGCGGAGCGACCGCCTCCGCCAGCTCGACGTTCGCGGCGTAGTCGGAGCCGGCGCACCAAGCGATGGCGTCCTCGCCGGAATCCGCGAGCACCTGGAACTCGTGCGATGCCGAGCCGCCGATCGGCCCGTTGTCCGCGGCGACCGGCCTGAAGCGCAAGCCCAGGCGCGTGAAGATGCGGACATATGCGTCGTACATGATCTGATACGACTTCAGCATCGCATCCTTGTCGACGTCGAACGAGTACGCGTCCTTCATGATGAACTCGCGGGAGCGCATCACGCCGAAGCGTGGTCGCACTTCGTCGCGGAACTTGGTCTGGATGTGATAGAGGTTGAGCGGAAGCTGCTTGTAACTCTTGATCTCCTTGCGCGCGATGTCGGTGATGACCTCCTCCGACGTCGGCTGCACGATGAAGTCGCGTTGGTGACGGTCCTTGAGCCGCAGCAACTCCGGACCGTACTTGTCCCAGCGCCCGGACTCCTGCCAGAGCTCGGCGGGCTGGACGACCGGCATCAGCAGCTCGATCGCGCCGGCCGCGTTCATCTCTTCACGCACGACCGCTTCGACCTTGCGCAACACGCGGAGGCCGAGCGGCAGCCAAGTGTAGATGCCCGCGGCGAGACGCTTGATCATGCCGGAGCGCAGCATGAGGCGATGGCTGGTCAGCTCGGCCTCGGCGGGTGCTTCCTTGAGCGTGGTCAGGAAATACTGCGATACACGCATGAACGATTCGTCGTCTGCAAAGCGCGCATTTTACGTGAAACGCTGCCCACGAGCCTCGGATCAGGGTGGCAAGCCCCGATCGCGGGCCGGTTCGTGCCTTTGGCGGATTGAAGCTTGGCGGACGAGCTTTAGCGGACGACGATCACCGGAAGCTTGGAGTGCGTGAGAACTTTTTGAGTTTCGCTGCCCAGGAGCAGCGCCGACACGCCGCGGCGGCCGTGCGATGCCATGACGATCGCGTCGCATTTTTGCTTCTTGGCGGCAACCAGGATGGCTTTCCATGGCGCCGCGGCAATCGCCTGCTCCGCGGCGAACCGGATCCGTGCGGCTTTGGCCTTGGCGCCCACAGCGCCAAGGATTCTGTCCGCTTCCTTCTTGCACATCGCGGCGTATTCCTTCGGCGATACCGGGTCGTACATCACGCCATCGGCGTATGCAGGCATCGGATAGTCCGGCGAAGCGTAAAAGGCCGTCAGCTTCGCGCCGAGCGCACGCGCCAGCGCGATCGCATGGGTCACTGCTCTGGCTGAAAGGCGCGAGCCATCGGTGGCGACGAGAATGTTCCGATACATGGGGCATCTCCGGTGCGGATCGTGATCCTTATTCTATCCGAGTAGATGATCTTTCACCTCTTGTCCGATGCATGGACCGTGCGACAATCGATCGAATGTCCATCGAAATTGCCGATCCGAGGCCTTTTCCCGCGGGGAGCGGCGCCCAATACGACCCGTTGATCCGGCTGGCCGAGGCGAGCCTCTCGGAGTCCAGCGTGTCACGCGCCGAAGAAATCGACCGCAAGCTCGCCAGCGCGCTCGCGAAACATTTGCAGATGGGAGACGCATCGCTGCTCCCGGACATTTTTTCCGCGTCGCCCTCGGCGGCCGTGGCGCGCCAACTATGGCGACGGTTGATCGATGCATGGCGGATTGCGTCCGCGCCCGCGGATGGCGATCAAATTGTCGTCACGCTCTTTGCGCTGCCGATTGTCGTGGTCGTCGGCACGACGTCGAGCGCTCCGGAGACGGTCGCAGGAGCGCGCGCCGGCGTGCTCGCCGGTGTTCTCGATGATGCCGGTCCCGTGAACGCGTTGTTGCGCGAGCATCGCGCGCTTGGCGGCAACCTGAGCTTCGCGCTCGCGACGCCGCTCGTCTCGGCCGACGCACTCGACGTTGCGTGTCTGCCGACGCTGCTCGCGTGGCAGAAGCTCTCGCCGGGCGACGTCGCAGTCGGCCGCGAATTGCATTCAGCACCGATGACGATCCATCCAAATCAGGAAAGCGTCCACTTGCGCTTCCTGGTCGGGACCGCGATCGGCGCGCCCGCTGTGGATCTCTTCAGCGCCGGCGCCGGAGGCGAATGGCTGATGCCGCTGGCGCAGGAACTGTCGCGCCAGCTCGCATCCTCCGGCATCTCGGCGCTGGCGCTGCCGCGCCCGCCACAAGCTCCGCTGCTAGCTCTTCAGCACGGGCACGCAGCGCAGCGCGAGGTCGGGGCTCAGATTTTTGCGAGCAACGCGATCCGGCGCTTTCGCTCGCGCGTCGGCGAACCGTCCGCGGTGATCAGCGCGCATCGATGCGACAGTGCTCCGGGGGGCGGCGAACTGAGGCTCTCGCTGTCGAGTCCGTTCGATCCTCACCAGGCAGAGGGCTTCCGTTGCCCCTTGTTCCCGTTCGACCGCGCGGGAGACGTCGCGACGATGCTGCTCGATCTCCTTCATGATTGTCGGGTGACCGACGTCCGGGTCGTCGGCGGCGTGCAGCCGGACCGCGACTCGAACACCGGCTTGACCTTGCTGTTCAAGGCCGACGCCATTCCGGATAGCGAAACCGTCGTCTTCCACTAAGAGCATAGCCATGCGCGCATTGATCGGCGCTACGATGAGGCACTAGTCAGCCTCGCGGTGGCGCACCTTGCCGACGCCGCTTATGTCCTTGTCGATTTTCGGGTTGCCCAGGTACTCCACCAGGCCTGCGCCGGAGATCTCGACCGAGAGCAAGGTCTTGGCGTTGACGTAAGCCTTGCCGACGCCGCTGACATGCACCTCGGCGCGGTCGCTCTCCATATCGAATGCAGCGTACGAGCTCGCGCCGGACAACTCGACTTCCTGCGCGCCGACCTTGCCCGAGAGCTCGACTTTCGTCGCGCCGGACCCTTCCAAGCGAAGCAGCGACGCCTGGAGATTTCGTATCCTGATCGTCGAAGCGCCCGAAAAGTCCAGCCGCAGGTCGTCCGCGCGAAGGCCGTCGGCGACGAGCTTGATGGCTCCCCCCGCTTCCACGCCCTCGAGGCGGACGAAGTCCACGGTGATGCGCGGTGTCTGCTGGGAATCGAACAAATGGGTCCAGTCCGACCAGCGACGCTCCTGAGAAACATCGATGTACAGAGTCCGGTCGCGGACCCTGGTCCGAATCCGGGGAAGGAGCTCGGCTGACGCTTCAACCGTTGCGCCTTCGGCTTTGCCCTGCCGAAGCACGATTTCGGCAACGCCGTCGACCTCGATCCGGCTGAAGCTGGGCAGGGCGCGGGTTTCGCTTTGCGACCCGGCGACGGCGCAGGCGCCCTGGGTCGTTCCGGCGGTCGCAACCGCGCCCAAGGTCGCGGTGACGACGCCAACGATTGCGACAATGATTGTCTTCACGGGAGGTTCCGCGTCGGGGTCATGCCTGTTGGATGCGGCGACGGAGGCCTATGGATTCACTTTTCGGCCCCGGATCGCCGTCAGATCCCGGTCAAGTCGCGGCGATAGCGCTCGGCATTCTCGACGTAGTGGTCGGCGATCCATCGCATTCGCTCGACCTCGTCGGGGGCCAGGGTGCGCACCACCTTGCCCGGCGAGCCAAGCACGAGCGACCGGTCGGGAATCGTCTTGCCCTCGGTAACAAGCGTGTTGGCGCCGATCAGGCATTCCTTGCCGATCACAGCGTTGTTCAGGATCACCGCCTTGATGCCGATCAGCGAACCCTCGCCGATGACGCAGCCGTGCAGCATCGCCATATGACCGACGCTGACCGAGGCTCCCACGCGCAGCGGCACGCCCTCATCGGTGTGGAGCACCGAGCCGTCCTGGATGTTGCAACGCCGCCCCAGGACGATGTCTTCGTTGTCGCCGCGGATGACCACGTTGAACCATACCGAAACCTGTTCTTCGAGGGTTACGCTGCCGACGACGACCGCGTTCGGTGCGATGTAATGGCCGCTGCCGTGCAATTTGACCTGTCGCGCGCCCAGGCGGTAGATCATGAGCGGAGGGATGTATAGGAAGCAAAGGCCGGATGATACGGCACGGCGGCTGGGCGGGTGGGCAGCCGCTATAATCATGGGTCCAGCACTATTCTCGCTCCCATGAATCTCGATCGCGTTCCCGCCGGCAGCGACGTCCCCAACGATTGCAACGTGATCATCGAGATCTCGATGCGCGGCGATCCGATCAAGTACGAAGTCGACAAGGCGACAGGGGCCCTGTTTGTCGACCGTTTCATGTCGACGGCCATGCACTATCCTTGCAACTACGGCTACATCCCGCGCACGCTGTCGGACGACGGCGATCCGGCGGACGTACTGGTGCTCTCGCCGATGCCGCTCATCACCGGCGTGGTCGTCCGATGCCGGCCGATCGGCATGCTCAAAATGGATGACGAGGCGGGCGGGGACGCCAAGATTCTCGCGGTACCGACGGACAAGCTCACGGGCTTGTACCGCGCGATTCAGTCGCCGCGCGACCTGCCCGAGATCACGACGCGCCAGATCGCCCACTTTTTCGAGCACTACAAGGACCTCGAGCCGGGCAAATGGGTTCGGGTTTCAACCTGGGTGGGTGCCGAAGAGGCCAAGGCCGAGATTCTTGCCAGCGTCGCCCGCTATCAGGCTGCGCAGGCTGCAACCAAGCTTGGACGGGACTAGCTCGCGACCGTCAGGCGGGTGCCGGCGATCCGATCGTGGAGAAACTGCCGATCGGTGTTCAGAAGCGCCCAGGCGTAGTTGACCGCGAGCAGCACCAAGGCCCAGCAGCCGTACCCGTAGGGCCGGAGCGCCGCGTAAGCGCCGATTGCAAGGGCAGGGCCGATCCACCAGGCGGCATAGCGGAGTGCCGCTCTGGCCGCGCTGACGCGGGATCCTGAGGTCGATTCCATCGCGATCTGCCAGGTCTTCATCGGCAGCGTTCGCCGGCCGCCGCTCCAGCCCCAGACGCAATAGCCGCCAAGCGCTACCAAAAGCGAGACGAACGATATCGCCTGCGCGGCGGGCGTAAGGAGCGGTAGCACGTGGCTGTCTGGCGGGGAAGCAGTACCCAGCACGGGCAGCAGAGCAAATCCGACCACCAACGCAAGCGCGGACAAGAGCAAGGTCTCGTAGAGGGACGCGGCAAGGCGCCGTCGGGCGCCGGCGCGCTTGCTCATGCTCGCCGGAAAGTGGCGAGCAGGGGGCGGAAGGGGATCACCAACCGAGCGGGCTAATGCGGTGCCGGCGACGCTGCGGAGGTAGCTTTTACAGCCGGGGGCGCAGCAGCGGGATGCACCACGGGGTGGGCGGCCAGCTCCTGCCGCTTTTCGGGCGGAAGCCGCTGATATTCCTGCCACTTCTGCCGGACTGCCTGGCGCTGTTCAGGGGGCAGTTGGCGCAAGGTCTTGAACTGTTCTCTCGCGACCCGCCGTTGGTCCGGCGTCAGCCGGGCCCATGCACCCATCTGATCCTGTATCCGTTGCTGCTGCGGAGGCGGCATCGTCGGATACCGCTTGGCGATGGCTAGCCATTTCTGCTTGCGCTGGACTTCGAGCTTGTCCCAATCGGGAGCCAGCGGAGCGAGTACTTGCTGGTCGGTCGGCGAGAGCTCCGCCCACGTCGGCGAGTGCGCGATCAGTGGCCCCGCTGCGGCGGGACCGCCTAATGCACTCGTAGCGACGATCAGGCCGAGAATCAGCAGGCGTAGGGTCAGGGTTCGGATTGCTGCAGCCAATTCTGGAATCCCCGGTCCAGATACGCTTCGATGGGCAACTCCGAGGTCAGAAGCGCGGCGTCGGTTTCCTCGATGTCGCGCTGTTGCTGCGCCGTCTGCCAGGTTTGGAAGGCGACGAAACCGGCGACGATGAGCAGAATGCCGAGCCAGAGCCGCGCATTGACAAACAGCGGCCTGCCGCCTCCGTGCGAGCCGCCGTGACCGTCGGCCATCGCCAGTTCGGGTGCCCGCTGCGGCAGTCGCACCGCATCCAGCGCCGCCTGACGTGCAGCCTGCAGCCTGTACACCGTCCCGGCCTTCAGCTGGTCCGCGCCGTGGTTCAGATAAGCGGTTATTTTTTTTGCGGTTTCGGTCTCGTTCATAGCGACACCCCTTTGGCCTTGAGCATTTCGGCCAACGCATGCACTGCGCGCGAGCAATGCGTTTTCACACTGCCTTCGGAACAGCCCATCGCGGCTGCGGCTTCCGCCACATCGAGTTCTTCCCAGTAACGCAACAGAAAGGCTTCGCGTTGACGCGCCGGCAACCGGGCCAGCGCCTGTTCGATGAACGCGACAGTCTGGCCCTGTTCGGCTTGGCGGGCGGGGTCTGCCGTGGCATTCGAGTCCGACTTGGCCGGCAAAGTTTCGAGAAGGTCGAAATCATCGTCCTTACTGTCCTTTTGTCCAAACGACGAGAATAGCGTCGTCCATGTGGAACGTACCTTCTGGCGGCGAAAATGATCGTGGATCGTGTTCTGCAAAATGCGCTGAAACAGCATCGGCAGCTCGGCGACGGGCTTATCGGCATATTTCTCCGTGAGTTTCAGCATCGCGTCCTGCACGACGTCGAGCGCGGAGTCCTCATCTCGGACGGCAAACATCGCCTGCTTGAAGGCGCGGCGTTCTACTTCGGCCAAAAACGCTGAGATTTCTTGATGCGAAGCCAGTTGCGTCTCGATAAATGGGTGATTCGGCAGATTATAAGCACAAGCACCCGGCCGGGCGCGTGTTGGCGGTGATCGTTGTGTGCCGCAACAGACATTGACGAAAACCACCTGGAACGCTACTGTTCAAGGGCTGGTGGGATACCCACTGGCAGAAACACTGCAACATCGGTCGTTCGCGTTCCATCCGCCGGCGCCACAAGTGCCCGTGGAAAACCCTGGAGAACGCGGTCGTCCGTGACCTAATCGCGGCTTTCTACCCGATCCAAGCCCGTTCGGACGCGACTACCCGTATTGCGTCCCGCAGTTTGCAGCGGCTTAGGCGGCCGGGGACTCTGGTCCCGCCGTCGAGGCCCATGTTCATTTGCATCCGCCGAAAGGGAGCTCATGCAACTCACGGGCGCAGAAATCGTCATCCGTTGCCTCCAGGAAGAGGGCGTCGAGTACGTCTTCGGCTATCCCGGCGGGGCGGTCCTCAACATCTATGACGAGCTGTTCAAGCAGGAAAAGGTCAAGCACGTCCTGGTTCGCCACGAGCAGGGTGCGGTGCATGCTGCGGACGGCTATTCGCGGTCGTCGCACAAGGTCGGCGTGGCGCTGGTGACTTCGGGTCCGGGCGTGACCAATGCGGTTACCGGCATCGCCACGGCCTATATGGATTCCGTGCCGATGGTCGTCATCAGCGGTCAGGTCCCGACGCATGCTATCGGCCAGGACGCTTTCCAGGAGTGCGACACGGTCGGCATCACCCGTCCCTGCGTCAAGCACAACTTTCTGGTCAAGGACGTCAAGGATGTCGCGCTGACCATCAAGAAGGCTTTCTATCTCGCCGCCACGGGCCGGCCCGGGCCGGTACTGGTCGACATCCCCAAGGACGTAACGCAGGCGTCGGCCGAGTTTTCCTATCCGAAGACGGTATCGCTGCGCTCGTACAACCCGGTGACCAAGGGCCATTCCGGCCAGATCCGGAAGGCGGTGCAGCTGCTGCTCGAAGCCAAGCGGCCGATGGTTTATGCCGGCGGCGGCGTCATTCTCAACAATGCTTCGTCACAGCTCACGCGGCTGGTGCGCCTGCTGGGCTTCCCATGCACCAACACGCTCATGGGGCTGGGCGCCTTTCCCGGCACCGATCCTCAATTCACGGGCATGCTCGGCATGCACGGCACCTACGAATCCAACATGGCGATGCAGAACTGCGACGTGCTGCTCGCAGTGGGGGCGCGTTTCGACGACCGCGTGATCGGCAATCCCGCGAGCTTCTTTCGCAGCGATCGTCGCATCATCCATATCGACATCGACCCCTCGTCGATTTCCAAGCGGGTCAAGGTCGACGTGCCGATCGTCGGTTATGTCAGCGAAGTGCTCGACGAGATGCTCAAGCTTATCGAATCGTCGAATGTCCGTCCGGACCCCGCCGCGCTCAAGGTCTGGTGGGGCGAGATCAAGGAATGGCAGCGCAAGGATTGCCTCAAGTACGACCAGAAGAGCGACTTGATCAAGCCGCAGTTCGTGGTCGAGAAGCTCTACGAGCTCACCGGCGGCGATGCGTTCATCACCTCCGACGTAGGTCAGCATCAGATGTGGGCGGCGCAGTACTACAAGTTCGACAAGCCGCGGCGGTGGATCAATTCGGGTGGCTTGGGCACGATGGGCTTCGGCTTGCCCGCCGCGATGGGCGTGCAGATGGTCAATCCCGGCGCGACGGTCGTATGCGTGACGGGTGAAGCTTCGATCCAGATGTGCATTCAGGAGTTGTCGACCTGCAAGCAATATCACTTGCCGATTAAGATCGTGAACCTCAACAACCGCTACATGGGCATGGTTCGCCAATGGCAGGAGTTTTTCTACGGCAACCGCTACGCCGAATCGTATATGGATGCCTTGCCCGACTTCGTGAAGCTGTCCGAGGCGTACGGCCACGTCGGCATGAAGATCGAAAAGCCGGGCGACGTCGAGTCGGCGCTGAAGGACGCTCTGAAGCAGAAGGAGCGGCTGGTGTTCATGGACTTCATCACCGACCAGACCGAGAACGTGTTCCCGATGATTCCGGGCGGCAAGGGCCTCACGGAAATGATCCTGGCCGAAGAGCTGTGAGGCGCCCGCGATGAGGCATATTCTTTCGATACTGGTCGAAAACGAGGCGGGCGCTCTATCGCGAATCTCCGGGTTGTTCTCGGCGCGCGGCTACAACATCGAGTCGCTGACGGTGGCGCCGACCGAGGACGCGACCATGTCGCGGATGACGATCGTGACCGTCGGCTCCGACGACGTGGTCGAGCAGATCACCAAGCAGTTGAACAAGCTGGTCGAAGTCGTCAAGGTGATCGATCTTACCGACGGCAATCACATCGAGCGCGAATTGATGCTGGTCAAGGTGCGCGCCGCGGGCAAGGATCGCGAGGAAATGAAGCGGCTCGCGGACATTTTCCGGGGCAACATTCTCGATGTGACCGACAAGAGCTATACGATCGAGCTGACCGGAACGGGGTCGAAGCTCGATGCATTTCTGCAGGCGATGGAGCCGGGAGTGATTCTGGAGACGGTTCGCACCGGCGCATCCGGCATCGGACGCGGCGAGCGCATTCTCAGGGTGTGATCCGCTATCGAGCTTGATAAGAGGGGAAACGAAAAATGATGAAGGTTTATTACGACAAGGATGCCGATCTGTCGCTGATCAAGGGCAAGAAGGTAACTATCGTGGGCTACGGTTCGCAGGGTCATGCCCATGCGCAGAACCTCAACGATTCCGGCATCAAGGTTACTGTCGGGCTGCGCAAGGGCGGCGCGTCGTGGGACAAGGCAAAAAAAGCCGGCCTGAAAGTGGCTGAAGTCGCCGAAGCGGTCAAGAGTGCCGACTTCGTGATGATGCTGATGCCCGACGAGCACATCGCCGCGGTTTATCGCGATGAGGTCGAGCCCAACATCCGCAAGGGCGCGACCCTCGCGTTCGCCCACGGCTTCAACATTCACTATGGTCAAGTGCAGCCGCGCGCCGATATCGACGTGGTGATGATCGCTCCCAAGGCGCCTGGACACACGGTGCGCTCCACCTATGTGCAGGGTGGAGGGACGCCGATGCTGATCGCGATCCATCAGGACGCGAGTCGCAAGGCGCGCGATCTTGCGCTGTCGTACGCCGCCGCGATCGGAGGCGCGCGCGCGGGCGTGATCGAAACGTCGTTCAAGGAAGAGACCGAGACCGACCTCTTCGGCGAGCAAGCCGTGTTGTGCGGCGGGTGTGTCGAGCTGGTCAAGGCGGGATTCGAGACGCTCGTGGAAGCGGGATACGCGCCGGAAATGGCATACTTCGAATGCCTGCACGAGCTCAAGCTGATCGTCGATCTGATGTACGAGGGCGGCATCGGCACCATGAATTATTCGATCTCGAACAATGCCGAGTACGGGGAATACGCGACCGGACCGAAGATCATCACCGCGGACACGAAGCGGGCCATGCGGGCGGCGCTGGACCGCATCCAGAGCGGCGAGTACGCCAAGGATTTCATCCTCGAGAGCCGTGCCGGCGCGCCGACGCTGTTGTCGAGGAGACGCATGACGAGCGAACACCCGATCGAGCAGGTCGGCGCGAAGTTGCGCGAGATGATGCCGTGGATCAAGAAGAACAAGCTCGTCGATCAGACCCGGAATTGATCGCTGTGGCGGGGCGCGGAACTCGGTACCCCGTCCCCTCTGCTCCTTGGAGAGATATGCGTGCCTTGCATTGCCAGCGCGGCTGGATCGGGCTCATCGGCTTGCTGCTGGCGCTGGTGATCGTCGCTCTCCTTGCCCAGAGGGTGCTCAAGACGTACGGGCTGCTGCCCGGTGCGGAGTCGGGAACGAAGGCAGCCGCAGAGCGCGGTCCGCGCGGGCCCGGAGGGATTAGCCCGGCGCCGCTGGATCCGACCGTGGTTACACCGACGCCCACCGCCGCCATCGAGCGCGCTCGCGGACTGGAGAGTTCGGTTCAGCAGCAGGCACAGGACATCGACAAGCGCATTGACGACGAGGCGAAGTAACGGCCTCGTCCCAATCGATCAGGATGAACAATCCATATCCTCACCCCATCGTAGCGCGCGAAGGTTGGCTGTTCATCGCGATATCGGTGGCTGCGGCGCTGGCCTTGTCGCTTGCCGGTTGGTGGCTTGCGGCTCTGCCGGTGTGGCTCATCGCGATTTTCATCGTGCAGTTCTTTCGCGACCCACCCCGCGCGGTGCCGTCTCAGCCGAACGCGATCTTGTCGCCTGCGGACGGGCGCATCGTCGTCGTGGAAAAATCGCGCGATCCCTATCTCGATCGCGATGCATTGAAGATCAGCGTGTTCATGAATGTCTTCAACGTGCATTCCAACCGCAGCCCGGTCGACGGCACCGTCAGGAACAAGTGGTATCACGCCGGTAGCTTTTTCAACGCGGCGATGGATAAGGCTTCGCTCGAGAACGAGCGCAATGCGCTCCACATTGCCACGGCAAATGGAGTCGACGTCACGTGCGTGCAGGTTGCCGGACTGATCGCGCGGCGCATCCTTTGCTATGTCGGAACCGGCGACACCCTTGCGCGCGGACAGCGCTATGGATTCATCCGGTTCGGCTCGCGCGTCGACATCTACCTGCCGTCCACTGCGAGACCAAGGGTGGCAGTGGGCGACATGGCGAAAGCAACGTCGACGATCATCGCCGAAATCGCGTAGCGCTTTGCGATGTGACGTTGTGTTGGCGTGCGTGCCCTGCTAGGCTTGCCCGATGGTCGACTTCAAGCAGGAGCGCGCGCTGGCCAAGAACCGGATTCGGCGGCGCGGCATCTACCTGATTCCGAATCTGTTGACGACCGCGGCGCTGTTCGCCGGCTTTTATGCCATCGTGCAAGCGATGAACGGCCGCTTCGATCGAGCCGCCGTTGCGATCTTCGTCGCCATGGTGCTCGACGGTCTCGACGGCCGCGTCGCGCGCCTGACCAAGACGCAGAGCGCCTTCGGCGCCGAATACGATAGCCTTTCCGACATGGTTTCGTTCGGCGCCGCGCCGGCTCTGATAGTTTACGAGTGGGCGCTGCGCGGCATGGGCAATTTCGGCTGGACTGCAGCGTTCATTTACGTCGCCGGTGCGGCCCTTCGGCTCGCGCGCTTCAACACCATGCTCGAAGTCGCCGACAAGCGCTATTTCCAGGGATTGCCGAGCCCTTCCGCGGCGGCGCTGGTGGCAGGGTTTGTATGGATCGTGGACGATTACGCGATCGATCCGGAAACCGTGCGTTGGGCCGCGTGGGCAGTCACGCTGTTCGCGGGCCTGACCATGGTCAGCAATCTCAAGTACTACAGCTTCAAGACGATCAATCTTCGTCGCAGCGTGCCGTTTGCGGTCGTGATTTTCATTGTTATTTTCATCGTGCTCGTCAGCTATCAGCCTTCGGTCGTGCCCTTTGCCGGCTTCGTGGTGTACGCGATCTCCGGCTATGTCTGGTCGGCGTGGCTGGCGCTGAAGCGGCGTCGCGGCTGAGTTGTCATAGATCCGCGCGCGATTCGCACGTTCACCACTGAGCTGACGTTCTCGTGTCGATCCGC
>OCZU010000612.1_pt1 | contig 24207 bp, 18 predicted proteins | sample 1539001 | NCBI WGS metagenome assembly OCZU01 (sample SAMEA3539306, study PRJEB22396) | soil metagenome | biome: tundra; feature: field; material: soil | place: USA | collected 2010-05 | depth 0.15 m | reverse complement strand
GGTGCTGTACGGCTTCACGGGCGGGGCCGATGGCGGCAGCCCCTACGCAGGCGTGGTGCGCGACTCGCCCGGCAACTTCTACGGGACTACTGCCTTCGGTGGCACGGCGGCCGAGGGCGTGGTGTTCAAGGTCGATACGTCCGGTAACGAGACGGTACTGCACACTTTCAAGCGAGGGCTTGATGGAGACCAGCCCGACACCGCGGGTGTGATTCTCGACTCGGTCGGCAATCTTTACGGGACTGCCGCCTTCCAGGGCGCCGGGGGGCAGGGAGTGGTGTACAAGTTGGATACGAGCGGCAACGAGACGGTCCTGTACGCCTTCCCGGGTGCGGCGGATGGGCAGTACCCCTACAACGCGGGTGTGATCTTTGGATCGGACTGCCACCTCTACGGGACCACTTTTTATGGTGGTAAGTTAGGCCACGGCGTGGTGTACCAACTGGATGGGGACGGCAATGAGAATGTGTTGTACAACTTCCAACTCCTCACGCCCAATGGTTATGGCCAACCAACCGGAGGCGTGATCCAGGACTCGAATGGCAACTTCTACGGGACCACCTTTAGAGGCCAAGCGGACGTGGGAGGTGGGTACGGCGTGGTTTACAAGTTAGATACGGCTGGTCATTCGACGGTGCTGCACAACTTCACGGGCGGGGCCGATGGCGGCTTCCCTTACGGAGGTGTGATCCGCGACTTGAAAGGCAACCTCTACGGGACTGCCGAGGTTGGTGGCGCATCGGGCGCGGGTGTCGTGTTCAAGGTCGATAGGTCCGGCAATGAGACGGTGCTGTACAGCTTCACCGGGGGGAACGATGGCGGCTACCCCCTCGCCGGCGTAATTAGCGACTCAAAAGGCAACCTCTACGGGACAACGAACGGGGGCGGCGCATCGGGCGCGGGCGTGGTGTTCAAACTCGATACGTCCGGCAACGAGACGGCGCTGTACAGCTTCACCGGGGGGAACGATGGCGGCTACCCCCTCGCCGGCGTAATTAGCGACTCAAAAGGCAACCTCTACGGGACAACGAACGGGGGCGGCGCATCGGGCGCGGGCGTGGTGTTCAAACTCGATACGTCCGGCAACGAGACGGCGCTGTACAGCTTCACGGGCGGGGCCGATGGCGGCTATCCCCTCTGGGTAGTGTTGGCCCGCGACAAGAAAGGCAACCTCTACGGGACAACGAACGGGGGCGGCGCATCGGGCGCGGGTGTCGTGTTCAAGGTCGATACGTCCGGCAATGAGACGGTGCTGTACGGCTTCACGGGCGGGGCCGATGGCGGCAGCCCCTACGCAGGCGTGATCTTTGGCCCGGAAGGCAAGCTCTACGGGACAACCGCGTTCGGAGGGCAAACAAACGCCGGCGTGGTGTTCGAGATCAAACCATAGTAACGGCCCCTCAACACGGTGCTTCAGCTCGTAGTCAAACGCCAATGTAAGGGTAACGGTTCGAAACACACGGCGCGTTTCGCGATAGCTCGGCCGAGGCCAAAGCGGGCTCGCTGGAACGGGTCCGCTGGGTACGACCGGGTGCCGCCTTGCCCTCTTGGCCGCGTGCCGCGTGCCGCGCCCGGTCTACCCCCCCGAGGGGATGAGCCTCGTCCCGGCCGGAACCGACCACCTACCGCGCCCCGCTCGCCGACCGCGGCAATTCGACCCATGTCCCGGGGGTCGGCATCGTCCGGCAATTCAGCGAGCCACACCCAGGATGGTTCTTCTGGCGTTGCGTGAGACTGAACGACTTTGTCAATCTCAGCCAACTTCATCTCTGCGACATTCCGGCGCGGGCCCGTCCAACGGACTTGGCGAAGACCTTCGGCACGCTGGGCATAGATCACGAACATATCAACCCCTTCAGAACTTGTTGGCAAATGCCAAGAAGTTGGTTGGTGGCTCGAACATCCCGAGCGTGCCAGGATTTTCACAAATGGCGAAGTCGAAGGATTTGGCGAGAATGCAATTGTCGCTAACTACTTCGACTCTGGTGGCCAGAGCATTTCAAGGGCGCGAGCGTCGCCAGCGGCCAGATTCACCGTCCCCCGAAGCGGAGCAGAGCACGGCGTAGCCCCCTGACTCTTGATGAGTAGACTGGCAATTTGCATTGCTGCGGGAGAGAAATAGTAGAACACTTTCCCGAAATCGTCGGACCTCCGGGAAAACATGGCGGCATCCCTCGGTAACCCAGCATTCTCAATCAAGAGGGCCATGAAATCTTCTTGCAACTGTTGACCCTTCCCGGCTATGCCACAATCTTCAAAGGGCAGCGATACTTTGTACCAAGATTCCATAGCGTCAGGGTACCACCAGTATGCAACCGCGGGTCTCGGAGTCGATCATGATAAACCTCCTCGAATCGAGATAGCGCCTCGAATTATTTAGCCGCGGGACACGGAAAGGCATCGCGCAAGGCATCAGAGATAAGCGCCGCCGTCGCTATGTGTGTTCTTTCCGGGTGCGTCTGCATGAAACGGATTGTGATATTGCGTTCTTGGGCCATCGTTGCATGAGGATCAAGACAATAGACTGGCTTCTCCGGGCGCTGAGTTAAATCAATTCCGTCTGCGACTCCGAGCACGTAGTATGTGCACGCGAAATTCGTCGGCTCATCTTTCGGGTGTTCGCAGGCTTCAAGGAAATCGTTGCCTGTATCGAACGTCATTAGCTTTTGGGTTTGTTGAGCCCCCACTGAAATACAAAAAAGCAGAACGCTTAGGCAGGCACGTCTCGCGTCCGATATTTTCATAGCGCCGCGAATTATACGCCTATGGTGTTTGTTTGAAATCAACCGGGCTACAGTTCAGCTTCTGCCCCGCATCGTCAATGAGTCCGTTCCACGGTTTGTGGCGGCAAACAATAATTTCGGTCCAATGATAGCGGTCCTCAGGATCGGGCAAAGGCAAGCTGGTCAGAGTCTGACTATATTCGCACCTGAATGCAGGACCGTCGAAGGCGGGCGATTGCGACCGCTGCGGAAGATCAAAGGTAAAATCATCTGGAAACGCGATGGAGCAGCCGTCGCAAGCGTGCTTAAAATGAGGATCGTCCATGCAGCGGAAGGCGTAGCGGTATTTGGGGAAATACCAATAGACAAAGGTGGGCTGGACACTTCTCCGAGCAAAGATCGCTCTCTCCCGCCTATGCTTGATCGTGAGCACGACTGTAACGGTCAATCCTGCGGCGGCGAGCAGAATGCAGAACAGGATCAGCTTCGCCGTTCGATTCATGGCCCGGAATTATATCTCACCTAGAAAATTGTGCGCTTCCGCGTTTTCTTCCTTAGATTATGAAAGAAATACCGAAACCTCCGGTCCCGCTCAGGCACATTGCCTCGCTGCGCGGAATCCAGTAAGTCCTCATAGGTATAGATATTGTCCATGCCCGGATGTTTTTCGATTATGGAATCGAGTGATGGCCTTATCCGGTTGGTCTTAAAAGCATTGAAATATTCCCATGCAAGCAGATCTGCCCCTTGGAGGGGAACGACTTTCTTTTTGTCTCTGAATGCTGGTGGATCAAAGCCGTCTCGCCGGAAGATATCCATTAAATCCCCCTTATGCTTGCTTCCATCTTCAAAAATTGTCACGACGGGATGACCGCGTGGATTGTAGTTCTTCTCCCACTCACGGAGCTGTTGGCCGATCAAGCGACCAGCCATCGCGTATGGACGCCCCAGACATTCCTCGATTGCATGGCGGTCATTCGCGAGCCTGTATTCCGTCATGGGCACCAATGCCGAAACAAATATTCTGGTACGCGTCCGAAGCAGGTTAATCAGTCGGAAAAGAAATCGATCCTTGTCGATGCGGGTCCAGTGTGAATAGAGTGGGCAATCTGCAGACTCGAAATCTGTCATGTGGAATCCGATTTCTAGTGGTATTCCGGCGTCTCGGAGGGCGCGTTTCCATTCGCCTTCCGAGAGGAGCCATTGATCTTCAGTGCCTAGCCAGCCTGCCACGATGACCACATCCTCGCTGTCGGGATGGCCACTGTCATCCAGGTATGCAATATATTCCGTCATCATCCAGACCCATGTCTTACACGGATCATGATTGAGCAGTAAGCCACTCAGCAGATGTCGGAGGGCGGAATATTCCGCGTGTTGACTTTCGTGGCCCGGCATTGCACACTAATCGTGTCGTGCCGCAAAAGCCAACTCGCCCGCCGCTCCTACGAAGAATGACAAATAGGAAAGGTACCATGCTGTACCATCCCTTTTCGGGTCGCGGAAAGGCGTGACTGACCGTAGCCTATTAGGCAGGACGAAATCCGAATCGCGATGGGCCGGGCAGACCGCCCATGGAACAGCCGCCCGCGACGCTGCCGCGCCCCGCCCGCCCCCGGCCTGACTGACCACCTCTTCTGTATGAGACCGAGTGCCCGGCTATGGAACCGTTCTAAAAATCGGGCGACTCCTTAACCCTGTACGCCGTACCGAAAAATTTCTATAACCCCGGACCACCTTTCTGAAGGGCCGGAGTCCCATCGCAGGAAGCGTTCCTGAGAATCGGGCGACATCCCTGACACCCTAAGCGCAGATGTACGCCGTACCTTATTCTTCAGACCCACCCCCGACGCGGAAAAGGGGTGGTCCGGTATAGGACCCTATCGGCTAAGTGCGCTGGGAATCCCAGGAAATCCGGAATCGGGAGGACCCGCCCCGAACGCATACCGGTGCGGGAGGTACCACCGCTGGCCGCACGCGCCGTGCCCTTGACACCCTGTTAAGGGACTCCAAGCACGCGGAACGGCCAGGCCACGCCCGCCGCGTGAGGTAACCCCCGCTGGGGTGAGCCGGGTGCCGCCTCGTCCGAAATTAACAATCCTTTTATGGTACCTATTCTTTTGTTTTCAAACACTTCCGCGTGCCGCGTCCTTCACTATCGCGTACCCCAAGATGACCATTCCCGAATCGGATGTCCAGTTTGGAACCAGATCGGCCAGATGTAGGGTTGTGGGACAAACCGCACGCGGAGCGCGAGCATCGCTTTACTTATGACGAAAGTAAAGTGTGAACACGGCACGCGGTATTGCAAATAAAGGCGTTAGGTCCTCTCTGTTAACGACTTGCTAACTGGTAACCACTGGAAATTGAGGAGTAACCAGGCCGAACGCGGTACGCGGGACGCGGATTGGATACAAAATATTATGTTACAGGTTGTAACACATAGCTGAGCACTCGATTCACCACACGGCGTGACCACGGCGTCCTGACCACAAACCACGTCGTACCGCGTCCTGACCACGGAGAGCGATCTGGTCTTAGGCTGTTCTAGGGGCAACTGCGTTGCATGACCGATTTCGCCAGAGTTAGCCTATGCTTGTATCATTAACATAACAAATGAGATAGAGAGGAAAGTGATATACGCCATACGACAGGCGTTCTGCATGTGCTGGGATGAATCTTTCCTGGACATTCTTTATTTCGTACACTCGGAGGAGATTGGCCGGATTGCGCCTGGCGCGTGCCGCGGGTCGCGTTTCGCGTGCTTTGACCTAACCTCTAATGGCAGTTTAAGGCGGTTATAAGGCGATATTCGTGTCCTTTTCGGCGGATTTGGATCAAGTTCAGCCCGGTGCCGCGGGCTCGACTTGGATCGACCGGCGGGCGACTGACGGCGTGCCGCGTGTGGCTCAATCCCTTTTGAACGATGGCAATCCAGGCTATCAATCACCCTCACGGTTCTTACTTTCGCCATATATTCGCCAATCATTTGGTGCTTTGTATACACATAAATAGGATATAGTATGTGTACAGATCTGGAGGGCACATGAGAGAGAAAATCAGGGTCAACGTCACACTCGGGCGCGACCAAATGGTTCGCCTCAAGGAACGATTGAAAACTGAGGATACGAACGTTAGCCAGCTACTCCGGCGACTCATTGACGAGTACTTGAAGAAAGGTGGCACGCGATGATTGCCCTCGAAAAAGCTGAAGTCTTGGCCGTTCTTAAGGTCGCCCGCGAGCACTCTGAACTCGACTGGCTGATGTTCACGTTCCAATACATCCACAGTCATCGGATTACTGAAGTCCTCGAATTGACATCGGAGAATTTCGACGGCGGCTATGCGACGGTGCAGCGCAAGAAGGGCAGCCTGAAAACTGTGCAGCCGCTTGTCGTCCATGACGAGCCACTCCTGAACGAGCGCCCTGCAATTGAGGCACTGCTCAAGACGATGCAGCCTGGACAACGGTTGTTCGGCACGTTGACGAAACAGAACGCGAATTACCGCTTTGCGAAGTACGCTCGATTGGCGGGACTGCCGAAGCACAAGCAGCATACGCACGTTCTAAGGCACAGCCGTGCTCATCACACGATACGACAGGCGGGCATTGAGAATGTCAGGCAGTTGTGTGGTCACAAGAGCATCGCGAGCACCGGCGAATACCTCAGAACGTCGGACGAATCCGCGTGGGCAGCTCTTGGTGCTGCTGCCGGATTGTGAAACTGGCCACGTGCCAATCGGCATCGACAGTGACACCTGCCAAGGCGCTTCAGCGTTGCTATATTGGAGGCGTGACGACAAGGCCCCATATAAGTGTCACGCTGTCCTTAATTGCTGTAGCTATGCTGACCATCGCTCCGACTTGCATCGGGCAAGACTTCGGTGATGACGTTGAGGCCTTAACACTTACATCGGTATCGCCAACAATCTCGCGCTTAACGTGGAAAGAGGTCGCATCGGTCGAATGCGAGACGAAGGTTACCTATAGCGTTTTTCGTGGAACCAGCGAGGAGTTCACACCGTCGTTGAGCAACCAAATCGCGAGTGGGCTTACAAAGGCAACTTATTTGGCTAAGGAGCCGACAACTAACAAGGACTATTACTATTATGTGAAATTTCTGCGTACTTCCGTCACGTGTCTTCCGCAGTCGGGCGGCACTGATATCATGATATTGTTTTCGCGTGCAATGGAGGTCAATAGAGGTCGTGGCAGGCAACAGACCCGAAGACTAGAATGTGCTTGAAAGCCGCATAAACACTGTGTATTATCGTCAACAGTAAGATTCACCACGACTTACTAGAAATGGCGTAAAGCGAATCTCACCCTCTCCGCCAGATTCTCATTGATTTCCAGTAGGCCCCCGATTCACTCACGCAAAGGTCAATGAGTGACCCTCCTCGCCGTCCTCGGCATAGATGACATCGTAACCAGCGTTGACGAGGGCCCGTCCATTTGCGACCCGCTGGAACCTGCTGTCTTCGATCAGAAGTATTTTCATCGTTCTCACTTACGGAAGCATCCAGGACGTTCTGGTTCAAAGCGTGGGCCACCATCTCCTTGTGATTGCAATCGGGCCTCCAGCCAGGACACAAAGGACAAACTATTGATTCTTCAAGAGATTGCCAAACGGTGGATGACTGAGTTCTGTCTGGAATGTAAGTGTCAGAGCAAACACACGGTTGACAGATTGAATCCGCAGCCAGCCTGACTTCGCCGACGCTTGACCGCTTGACCAGCAAGTTCTCAGGCGGTCGGTTTTCGTTCCTTCGTCCAGGGGGGATTCCTGGGTTACTGCCGGTTAGTCCGTCAACCGGTCAGAACGGGCGAGACGGGTCACGATTCTGTCGGTGCGTGTGTAGGTTGGGGGAGAATAGGAACATTTGGGAATGAGCCGACACGATAGCGGTCCATTGAGTCGGTCGGCCCATCCCAGCAGCCATTGATGGTCTGTCCCGGTTATGGCCTAGCCTCATAGACCAGGTTGAACGGCGTTTGCGTGGCCCGCCGGAAGCGGCTAAAGCCGGCGGAGTTGACGACTTTCTGCATTTGTTTCTCGCCTGCCTGAGCGCCCAGACACATCCCCACTTCCTGCGATCGAGAGCAAGGTGTGCACAGCAACGTCGAGAACGAATAGTAGACACGCCCCACGGGATTCAGATTGTCCTGAAGGTCATCATTCGCGAACGGCTCGACGATCATCCAGGAACCGTCGTCGCCCAAGGCAGCGCGGACGTGCGCGGCGGCTCCGACTGGGTCTCCCATGTCGTGGAGGCAGTCGAAGACCGCCACGAAGTCATAGTCTTTACCTGGGAACTCCTTGGCTTTCGCCACCTCGAACGTGACCCGGTCCGCCACCCCCTGACGCTTGGCGGATTCCCGCGCCGCCTCAATGGACTTGTCATGGTAGTCAAATCCATAGATGTGGGACTTGGGGAAGGCTTTCGCCATCAGGATGGTGGAAGCGCCTTTCCCGCAGCCCACGTCCGCGACCTTCGCTCCGCGCGCGAGTTTGTCCTGGACGCCATCGAGAGCAGGAATCCAGGAGCTGACCAGATTCGCGGCGTAGCCCGGACGGAAGAACTTCTCGCATCCGTGAAACACCCGGTCCTCGTGCTCGCCCCAGCCCATCCCGGCGCCGGAACGGAACGCCTCTGTGATGCGCGGGACAGCGGCCAATGATCCCAAAGCGAGTTCGAATGCGCCCGGCATATACGCTGGACCATCTTCATTCGCTAAGGTGAGTGCTTGCTCTTCGGTCATTCCGAATTTGTGAGTTTGCGGGTTATACGTGATATAACCGCCCGCTGCCTGAGAAGCCAGCCACTCGCGCACGTAGCGCTCGTCCGTGCGGGTTATGGCAGCCAGTTCCGCGGCAGTGAGCGGTCCGGCCGCGAGGGCCTTGTAAAGTCCAAGACGGTCTCCGATCACGACCATACCGGCGTGAACGGTGGCTCCCAGATCGGTGACAAACTGTCCTACGAACTGCTCCAGCTTTTTCGTATCCACAGCCATGGGTTCCTCCAAAATCGATTTAAAGAGCCAAGGATTTACTTCTTGCTCGGGTCGTCTGCGGGATTGACATAGTTAAACTGCAAGGGCGCGCTGCCGTGGACCTGCACGATGACTTCGCCGGAAGCCATTGCGTAGTGATGCATGTCGGGATCGAGATAGGCGAAGCTGCCGGCGGGGAATGATCCCATCTTGTCCTTGTCGAAGGTGTCTCCCATACCTACCTTGAACGTCCCTGAGATGACCGTGACGTTTTCGCGCTGGGGATGCCAGTGGGGTGCAATCCGATAACCGTCTGGCATTTTCAGGCGCACGGTGTAGTCACCGGTGGAAGCAGCAGGGTTGCCTTCGATTACGGCGAGTTGCGCGCCCGGGGCGACGAAAGGCGGTGGCGGACCCCACGGAATTGTTTCCGGGGTGAATGCGTTCTTGTCATGAGCGCCGGGATGTGCAGCAATCGTGACCAGGTGGCCTGCAACGCACAGCGTCCCAACGATCACCAGGGCGATGAACAGTTTTCTTTTCATGCGAGTCTCCTCCGAGATTCTTGATGGGGCATGATCTCGTGAGATGGAGGGCTTTACAATGCAGCCGATATAGCCTTTGGATATCTTCTTTATATCGTCGCAAGTTATTGATTTTTATTGGATAATGCTGGGCCAAGGCTCTCCATGGGGCATTCAAAGCAGAGTACCGGCGACGTCGAAGTCGACTTGGGACGCTACGAACTGCGGCGATCCGGACGCCGGATCAGCATCGAGAAGAAGCCCATGGAGTTGCTGATCTTTCTGCTTGAACGCCGTGAGCAGATGGTATCGCGCGAGGAGATCGTGAAACGGCTGTGGCGCTCCGATCTGTTTATCGATACCGAAAAAAACGTCAACAACATTGTGCGGAAGCTTCGCACCGCGCTGGGTGACAACGCCGACCGACCCAGGTTTCTTGAGACGGTAGTGGGAAAGGGATATCGGTTCGTCGGTCCGGTTCGCGTGATCGATTCGAAATATCCGCTCTCCGATCCTGGACGAAACTCCGTCCGCACCGACGTCCGGAAGGATGGGAGCGACTTGGGTGAGCGGTCTTCCATCGCTGTGCTGCCGCTGTTGTTGCTGGAGAAAGCGACGGACGACCAAGGCTTGTGTCTCGGGTTTGCGGACGCACTCGTCTCGCTCCTCGGCAATCTCTCGGGCGTCGACGTGCTGCCCACTTCGGCAGTCTTGAACTTGCCTCTTGAACTGACGCCTTCGGAGATCGCTTCTCGCCTGGGAGTGCGATTTGTTGTCCACGGCGCCATTCAGATGTCAAAAGGGCAGTGGCGTCTCTCGCTGGAGATGTTTGACACCTACCTGCAACGTCCTTGCTTTACGAAGAAGTGCGACATCGACATGGATCGCCTAGCAAGTCTCGAAGGCGATATTGCGAAGCAAATCACCCGCGCGCTGAACCGTCCGTATAGTCCGGCGACGGTCGAGCAGTGCCCACGCTATAGCAGGGATCCGATGGCCTACGCGGAATTCATGCGCGGCTATCGGATCACGGCGTCCGGCGATGCGTCCATGATGGATCAAGCGAGCCATCATCTCACCAATGCCGTGACTCGCGATCCCACGTTTGCCCTGGCTCACGCGACCCTCTCGTTTGCATGCACGAAGCGCCATTTCGAATTCGACCCAGCCAGCGTGTGGCTGGAGAAGGCTGAATTCCATTGCCGGCGAGCGCTCGAGATTGACGCGAATCTTCCCGAAGGACACGTCGCCCGCGCCTTTCTGCTCTGGGGACCGTCGAAGAATTTTCAGCATCTGGAGGCGATTGCAGATCTCAAGCGCGCTCTGCTCCTCCAGAACAACCTGCCTCATGCCTACAACCGCTTGGGCAGCATCCTGGCACATATCGGGTTGCTCGATCACTCGCGTGCGATGTTTGAAAGAGGACGGCCGTTTCAACCCCGAAAGGCGGTCAGCCCGAGCATCGTGCAAGTTTATGTTTGGAGCCAGGAATACGACCTGGCGCGCCAGCAGATTCAGATCTGGCGGGCGGAGAGTCCCGGCAACAAGTACCCCCTCTATTTTGCTCCCTATCCAGCAATGATGACTGGGGATTGGAAAGAGGCGAACCGCCTGATGGAGGAAGCGCTGCAGCTTGTGCCGAACGAACCCCTCATCGTCAGCCTACAGGGCTTGCTGCACGCCTTGATGGGGAATCAAGACGCGGCAATCGAGTGTGTGACCAGGGCCTGTTCGAGTCCAAAATCCTTCGGGCATGCGCATCATACGTATTATCAGATCGCCGGCACGCTGGCCCTGACCGGAAGGCGCGAAACTGCCTTTGAGTGGCTGGAGCGAAGCGTCAGCACCGGATTTGCCTGCTGGCCTTACTTCCTGAAAGATCCCAGCCTTGCGAGTTTGCGAAGTCTTCCGGAGTTCGAACTTCTCATCAGCGCGTTGCAGGCCAAGTACCCGGATCATCTGGGGCTGCTATAGGGAAACAACATCAGTGCACAACCGTCCGGTGCTCTCTCTTTGTTCCGGATGTATTGTCGGCAACTCTTACTTGGGATTACAGGGCAACGCAATCGACTGCGCTGCGTCGATCTTGCTACGAATCTCATCGAGAAGAGGCTTGGCTGTTTCCTGACGCCGGATATGGCGCGCCGCAGTAGTCAGCGCTTTGCGACGAGCTTCGGCGTCGACGGCGAACAGTTCGTCCATCCGCGCCACAATCGGAGTTGCAATCGGGTCTGTAGACGTCACCGACGTTTTGAGGCCACGTGCGAACACCGTCGAGATCAAGGGTAACGAATCCGTGGGTTCCGTGGGTGAACCGCATCATTGACGACCGGCAGCCGAACGTCGCGAAGACCTACACGTTCACCTCGCCAAAATTCTACAAAGCTGACTCGAAACTCGTGCCGTCCGGGCTCCTTGGACCAGTGCAAGTCATCCGGTCAGCATCCGAACAGCAATCGCACTAACAATAAGGCGGTTCCACAGGGGGTGAGCTTTGAAATCCCTCGTGTTCAAGAGCTTTCGCGCTTTCCTAATCACTCTGGTTACGCTTTCTCTGTGCCTGCTCGCAACCGCACAATCGCCTCAGCCGAATGGTCCGGAACATTGAGCGCCGGTCGATTCCTTCCTTGGCCAAATGACGCTCGAAGAAAAAATCGATCTGACCGGCGATTTCGAACTTCCGCGATCGCTATCGAGCGACTAGAACTCTGTCGCTGGAGGTCTGCCAAGAGTCTAACCATAAGATTGAACAGATCACCAGCGCCGGGCCGGCGACGCTAGTATGACCGCGGGCTCTCAGCCGATGACTGTGCGGCGACAGTCAGAGCGGCACCGTGCCGGAAGCAGACATGGCCGCGGCGGCGTCTAAACCATTATCTGGCAATTATCTCTCGTAGCTTAAAGCGCTGGAGCTTTCCCGTCGCCGTCTTGGGAAACTCCGGCAAAAACTCTACGGCATGCGGGCGCTTGAAGACCGGCAATCGACTGACCACAAAATCCTGCAGTTCGACGGACAGCTCTGCCGTGCCGGAAACTCCTTCGCGCAGCACGATGCATGCGACCGGCTTGATTAGCCCGTTCTGGTCCGTTCGGGCGATGACCGCGGCTTCCTGCACCGCGGGATGCTCGATCAGGACGCTTTCTATCTCCATTGGACTGATCCACACACCGCTGACCTTGAGCATGTCGTCGGATCGTCCCGCGTACCAGAAATATTGGTCCTCGTCCTGGTAATACTTGTCGCCGGTTCGGATCCAGTGACCTTCAATCGTGTCTTTGGTCTTCTCGTGCTGGTTCCAGTAGCAGGCACAGACGGAATCGGCTCTGACCATCAGATTGCCGGTTTGCCCTTGCGGCACAGCCCGGTTATTGTCGTCCACAATTCTTGCGTCGAATCCGGGGATGACCCTGCCACTGGAACCGGGACGCACTGCTCCCGGTCGATTGGAGATGATCATGTGCAGAGCCTCGGTTGAGCCGATTGCGTCCAGGATTTCAACTCCGAAGCGCTCTTTGAAGCGGAAGAATACGGTTGCAGGTAAGGCTTCTCCCGCGGAAATCGCGTTGCGCACGCCTGAGAGATTGAATTCTCGTCCGTCGGGCGGGGGACATGAGAGAAGCTTGGAGTAGTTCGATGGGACAGAAAAAAATAGGGTCGGGCGGTGACGTTCGATGACTTCGAAGACGCTCTGCGGTTTCGGCGGACCAGGCAGCAGGATACTCGTTGCCCCCACAGCCAGCGGGAAGTAGAGTCCGTTCCCCAGTCCGTAGGCAAAGAACAGTTTAGCGACGCTGAAGCAGCGATCATTCTCTGAAATGTTCAGAATTCCCTTGGCATAGCGCTCCGTACTCACCACCATGTCGTGCTGGAGATGAACGCAGGCTTTGGGACGACCTGTGCTGCCGGAGGAGTAGAGCCAAAAGGCGGCATCGTCTTTGCTGGTCGGCTCGGGATCGAGTATAGGAGAACTCTTCTGGATTAGTTCCTCCAAGGTGATCTCCCCCGCCCGCGGGCCATCTCCGACAACTACGATGGTCTTCAGATAGTGCAACAGGTGCCTGGGACTCGCCTCGACAAGAGAGAGCAATGACTGACTGACGATGGCCACACGTGCTCGCGAGTCGTTCAGCAGGTAGGCATAGTCGGCTGGTTTCAGCAAAGTATTGACGGGGACGGGAACGGCTCCGATCTTGATCGCGCCGAAAAAACTGACGGCAAACTCTGGCGTATCAAGCAGCAGCAAGAAAACGCGTTCTTCGATGCGCACACCAAGATTTCTGAGTCCATTGCCAGCCTGGTTTACGCGCTCAAACAGCTGGCGATAGCTGACCTGAACTTCCCCGCACTCGATTGCTACTCTTGCGCTGCGGCCCTCTTCAATGTGGCGGTCGATGAAGTACGCGGCGGCATTGAATGGGTCCGGAAGGACGATCGGAGGGGCCGAGGTCATGGCAAAGGCACATTCTGCAGCCAGAGACAATCTTATACAGGTTCTCAGACGAAGGCCAAACGGGCTTCTCAGTCACCGCCCTACAGGGGCAGTGGGACAACTGGAGTTTCCTTCGTATCCGTAACTCAGCAGTTCAACACCACAACTTCGATGGGGCGGTTAACCCTCAATATCCGGCGCTCCTTCGCCCAATTCGAACGCGAGGTGACTGGGGAAAGGATCCGCGACAAGATCGCAGCCTCCAAGCGCAAAGGCATGTGGATGGGTGGCACCATAGCAGGGAAAGTACGCGGGAGAAGAGTTCGCATCAGACTGCGCGCTCCTCCACGCAGTCTGGACTGCAGAGAAGCCTGGCTCCGATCCCCCGAAAATCCTCGAAATAGCCGCAATTTCGCGAATCTTGCCTGCAAACCGGACTGGAGAAAATGTCCTACTTTACGCCGCGGACGAGGTTTGCCGTCCCTTTCTCTTCTCTGGAGGGCAAATCCGCAGTCCGGTTTCGCGAGTCCAGGGAAGCGAACGCAATGCGATCCCAAATCGATGATTCGGCGAAACCGAGTTGACTTTCGTTAGCACTCTGGAGACCGCGTACGGGGCTTCCCACAAGCGCGCTTCTCCGCACCGATTCGTTCTTCCTAGAAGCCAACGTGCTCGCCGGTCTTTCGCTTGGACTCCGAGGCCACATATCGAAATACCGAAAGCTGGTAAGTTCTAAATCGTCTGGAGTCGGCAGTGTGTTCGGAACCGGACACAGAACAACGTTTTCGGACAAGCCGCCCTGAGCCCGGGCCGGCGTTAGGTCTTAAATCCTTTTCTTTTCAACGTCTCCTCCATATGGTCAATTGGTAACAAGAATGCGCTTACGACCCGGATAGGTGTGCCCAACTCTTCCTTCGACGCGGGCGCGGTTGATCGAGGTGAAAAGTGCGAACTGTCATCAGGAATATTCTTTACGGCTTGCGTATGTTGCGCAAGAGTCCTGGGACGACGTCAGCTGTCATCGCCACCCTCATGCTTGGCATTGGCGCTACCACGGCGATTTACACCGTGGTCTATGCCGTATTGCTCGCGCCCTTGCCCTACCCCCACCCCGAACAGTTAATGATGGTTTGGTCGAAGGTCAACGGGGGCCGAAACCCGATGTCGGCCGGCGACTTTCTCGACTGGAAAGAGCAGAACAAGTCTTTCCAGCAACTGGCTGCCTTTACTGGAGGCAGCTTTAATCTCGCGACGCAAGATCAACCTGAGCCCATCGATGGCATGCGCTCCACGCCCGGCTGGTTCAGCATGCAGGGAATCCCGTTCCTCATGGGACGCGACTTTCTTCCCGAAGAAGGAATTCCGGGCCGGGATCAGGCTGTCGTTCTTACCTACAGGTTATGGAACCGGCTGGGCGCAAATCGCAGCATCGTCGGCCAGCCGATACGGATCAACGGTGAACCCTATACGGTGGAAGGAGTGTTGTCCCCGGGTGTGGGGGACCGTTTCGACTTTGAGTTGGCGGTTCCGCTGGCCTTCCGACCGGAACAGATCAACCATGACTACCACTGGCTGCTGGCCATGGGCCGTTTGAAACCGGGCGTCACACGGCAACAGGCTCAAGCCGATATGGATGCGGTCACGAGTCACATGGCGGCTGCCTATCCCACGTCAAATAAAGGTTGGGGTGCTTCCGTCGAGCCCCTGAAGAATGACTTCCTTCCCCGCGAACGCATTCGCAACCTGTGGCTTCTTCTTGGTGCGGTGGGCTTCGTACTGCTGATCGCCTGCGTCAACATCGCAAACCTGCTGTTGGCCAAGGGCGCGGCGCGACAAAGAGAGATTGCGATTCGCAGCTCCGTGGGAGCAACTCAGAGACAAGTCTTTACTCAGTTTCTCACCGAAAGCCTGGTGCTCGCCCTTCTCGGCGGTGGACTGGGGGTTGGACTTGGCATGGGATTGCTGCGTGCAATTCTCAGCATCGTGCCCGACGGGATATTGCCTTCCGAAGCGAACTTTCAACTGGATATTCATGTCCTTGCGGTAACACTCGTCGCAACCACACTCGCCGGTCTTGTGTTTGGCTGCGCACCCGCCTGGTACGCGTCGCGCGTCGACCCCGGAGAATTTCTGAAGGACGGCGGACGCTCGGGTAGTGGCGCAGGAAGCCACAAGTTGCGGCGAGTGCTCATCATGGCTGAATTCGCACTGGCTTTGTCGCTGCTGGCGGGCGCGGGGCTTGCCATGCACAGCTTTTGGAATCTAACCCGCGTCGATCTTGGAGTGCGAACCGATCATGTGTTGACCTTCAGGCTGGTGCAGCCGCAGGGGCGGTTTCAGAATCCACCGGAAATGCTTATCTACAACCAGCAGATCTTGGGCGCCATTCGCTCCGTAAGGGGAGTGTCCGCCGATGCTACGGTGACGGGTATGCCGCTGCGCTTCCATAGCGACGGCATCACGTTAAAAGTGGTCGGTGCGACATATGCAGATCGGTCGCAGCAGCCGGGTGCGGGCTTCCAATCGATTTCACCGGATTACTTCAAAACTTTCGGTATCCGGGTGCTCAAGGGGCGCGTGTTCAATGAGCAAGACACCGAGACCAGTGTGCGGGTGGCAATGGTGAACGAAGAATTTGCCAACCGTTTCTTGAAAGGCGGGGACCCGCTCCAGCAACGATTGTCGATCCAGCAGTTGATTCCCGGGTCGCCGCAACTGGGTCCGGAAATGGAATGGCAGATCGTCGGCATCTTCCACAACGTCAGATATGGAGATTTCCGCGACGATGATCCGGAGGTTGACGTTCCGTTCGCTCAGTCGCTGTCGCCGAATGTCACCATTGGCATACGTACAGCCGAGGATCCGGCGGCCATGACCAAGACGATTGCTGCGGCTGTACATTCCGTGGACCCCCAGATTGCTTTGGCGAGTCTCCGCACGATGGATCAAGTGAAGGACGAGTCTTTGGGCGAAGACAGATATACGATGGTTTTGTTTGCCAGCTTTGCGGCTGTCGCCTTGCTGCTTGCGGCCGTTGGGATCTATGGGTTGATGGCTTTTGCCGTCGCGCAACGAACTCAGGAAATCGGTCTACGCCTCGCGCTCGGCGCCGGCAAGCTTCGTGTGATATGGCTCATCCTGAGGGAAGCGTCCCTGCTCGCGGCGGTCGGACTCGGGATTGGCCTTGCGGGCTCCGTTCTTGTAGGCCGGACCATGCGTACTACTTTGTACGGGGTCGCCGCAATGGATTTCGCCGTGATCGTATCCGTCGCCGTGATCCTGTTTTTCACGGCCATGTTTGCTTCGTACTTGCCGGCGCGTCGTGCGGCGTCGATCGATCCCATGCAGGCACTTCGAACCGATTAGCCAGCATCCCGGTTCGTGGTGCTCGGGAAGGCGAGATCAGACGCAGTCTGTTCTATGCCGCCAGTCTTCCACTAGCGAGAACAGGAAGAACCGCTTATGATGGCAGTCCGTTTCTTCCCGTCGCAAACTGGCACGGCATCCATTTGGTACGAGGTTCACGATGACGACGAACACAAGCCCGACGCAAAATGTGGCCAACCAACTGACCGCGCAAATGGACTGGCAATAACTCGTCTCCGATCGGCGCAATGTTTATATCGGTCTTCTTCGAAAATCTAGGAAAGGGTCTCTACACACCAGCGGGCTACGCAGGCCTGATCAACTATTACATAAAGGCGAGTCACTCGCCGGCCGCGTGGAAGGCAGTTATGGGTTTGGCAACGAGTCACGCCGCGATGGCGGCTCCCATACAGGCCTTGACCGAGATTTCTCTCGGGATCCTGCTGGTGATCGGTCTGCTGACGCGCCCGGTGCACAGAACAGGTCGCTTTGAATGTCCGCCTGCCCCGGCTGACTCAGGAACGCGAACTCGTCGGTCCACAGATCAGGGTCGTCGCGATCCACGTTCGGATCGTTTCCGACATTGCGGGTTCGCGTTGTTGGCAGCGACAGGAGATTTGTCCGCAGCACACTTTCGTTGGCCGCGCGATCGTCCCAAAAAGCTCGCCCCGCCACGCAGTCTGTTTTGCGAGGAGCTTCACGCCAACCATTGGTTCGCTTAAGCTTCGTTAGATGAACCTACTCGGGCGCCGATCCCGTTTGAAAACTCCGCCGATCCATTCCCCCCAAGGCAGGGCTTCCAATTCAGCGAAATAGGAGTAAGCGACGGGAACCACCAGCAGAGTTAGCAACAGGCAAAGACTCTGGCCTCCGATGATAGTGACCGCGATTGATGCGCGTTGTTCTGAACCGGCACCGATGCCGATGGCGACCGGAATCAACCCGGCGATAATAGACAGCGTGGTCATTAGAATCGGGCGTAAGCGCACCCGGTTGGCTTCAAGAATGGCCTCGCGGACCGGCATACCCCTCGCCATCAAGCGGTTCGTATAGTCCACCTGCAAGATTCCATTCTTTTTCACGATTCCCAATAACAGGAACATACCCAAGGCGCTCCAGAGACTTAAGGCACGGCCGGTAATCCACAGAGAGAACAGTGCAAACGGCACGCTGAGCGGAAGGGTCAGCATAATGATGAAGGGATAAGAAAAACTCTCAAATTGTGCAGCGAGAACCATGTACATGAAGATGGAAGCGAGGAGCATTGCGAGCAGCAGGTTCCAAGTCGTCTCTTCAAGAACTTTCACCTGCCCGGAAAACAGATAGGAGTAGCCCGGCGGCAACCCGACTTCCTGGATGGACTGTATGGTGTGGGCTGCAGCCAGATCCAGAGGATAGCCAGTATTGACGTTCGCATAGACGCTGACCTGGAATTCGCGGTTGTATCGCCAGAGAGTCGCGGGGCCGAAACCCCGCCCAATGTTCGCGACGCTCTCCAGGCGGACCTGACCCAGCTTCGCGGAAGGGACCATCATCCGGTTGAGAACGTCAGGATTGTCGCGTTGCTCCGGCAGCAGCTGCATGGTGACCGGATATTGCTCGGATCCCTCCTTGAAGCGCGTAATCTCATCTTCTCCTGAGTAGAACAACCGCACGGCATCACTGATATCCGTCATGCGAACGCCAATATCGGCGGCGCGCTGCCGATCGACTTTCACCTGCAGTTCCGGCGTGTTCAGGTTCAGGCTGGGGTTGACGTCGACGAGATCCGGATAGTTTCTCATGCGGTCGGCGACATGTTTGCTGATTTCGGCGAGCTGGTTGAGGTCCGGGCCGCGGATGACCGCGGAGATCGGGAAATAGATCTCGCCTCCCAAGACGGATGGCAGACGGACGTTATAGGTGACGTTGTGATAGGTCGCTAGAATTTCCCGCACCTTCGTCGCCATTTGGGCGTGGCTCAGTTTGCGCTGGTTGCGCGGGACAAGACCAATAAAAAGGTGCGCGTGATTGGTTGGCCCATGGGTGTAGCACTGCACAAACGCCACTTCCGGCAGGTCTGAAACACGCCGGGCCATATCGGAGGCCATCTGGCTTGTCTTTTCCAGCGAAGTGCCTTCGGGCAGAGTGAAGGAACTCTGCAATTCGGACTGGTCATCGGCTGGAATCCAGTCGCGTCCCACGAGGTGGTACAAGCCGAATGTGGAAAGGAAGGTCGCGAGACAAATCATCACCAGGACGAGGCGGTGCGCGAGCGACCAGCGCAGCATCGTCATGTACATCTCTTCCACCGAGTGCAGGAATCCCTGAGAGTGCGACTTTTTGTCCTTTTCGTCTACTTTTAAAAGTCGGGAACTCATCATCGGCGTGAGCGTGAAGGCGACTAGAAGCGAGACCAGGATTGCCATGGCCATCGTCCAACCGAAAGAGTTCACGTACTTCCGGGCATAACCCGTCATGAAGGCGATTGGGAGGAAGATGATGATCAGGGAGAGCGTGGTAGCCATGACCGCCAGGCCAATTTCCTGGGTGGCTTCGATGGCTGCCTGGATCCGGTCACGGCCTTTGTCCTCCATGAAGCGGAAGATGTTTTCGAGGACAATGATCGCATCGTCAATGACAATTCCCACGGCAAGGGTCAGTGCGAGAAGAGTCATATTGTTGAGGGAAAAATCCATGGCGCGCATCAGCGTGAAGGTCGCGATAATCGAACTGGGGATAGCAACGGCGGCGATCAGAACGGCGCGCCAGTTACGAATGAATAGCCAGACAATGGCGCTGGCAAAAATACTGCCCAGAATGAGATGCTCGATCAGGGAATGAACCGACGCCTTAATAAAGTCAGAAATGTCGTGGACAATCAACAACTGCACACCGGGAGGCATCTGGGAGCGCAACTGCTCGATCTGACTTCGTACGTCATCCGCGACGCGGACGGTGTTCGCGCCGGACTGGCGCAGGATCTGGATACTGACAACGTCCTCTCCGGGATTTCCCTTGCCGAACAAAGCGGACCAGGTGCGAAGCTCTTGGGCTCCATCTTTCACTTGCGCTACGTCGCGAATCCTGACCGGTATGCCGCCATGCGTTCCGACGACGATCTGGTTGAACTGGTCGGCGGACATAACGCGACCCAGCGTGCGCAGTCCCAGTTCCTGGGGGCCCGAGATCATGCGTCCCCCGGGCGCCTCGATATTCTCGCGCTGCAGGGCATTCCGCACATCGAGCACTGTGAAGTTGTGAGAAGTGAGTTTCTGCGCATCGAGCAGCACGCGGATCTGCCGTGCCTGCCCTCCGTTCAGCTCCACACTGCCGACACCGTTCACGGTCTGAATGGCCCGCCGCACTTGCTTGTCCGCAACCTCGGTCAACTCTCGCCGGCTCATGGGACCGCTAACCAGCAAGGTCATGATCGGATCGGATTGGGGATCCTCTTTAGTGATAACCGGCGGGAGCGTCTCACGCGGAAGGCGGTACACCGCGGCAGCTACTTTTTCCCGAATATCCTGTGCCGCGCCGTCAATGTCGCGCTCCAAGACAAATGTACAAGTGATGTCCGCTAATCCCTCCGAGGCATATACGCTCATTTCGTCAATCCCGCTAACCGATGAGATGGCGTCTTCCAGCGGCAATACGATTCCCGTGACCATTTCTTCCGGAGTGGCTCCGGGTAGTTGCACTTCGACGTTCACCGTGGCGGGATCGGCCTTCGGAAACAGGTCCACTGCAAGACCGCGATAGGAAAACACGCCGAGCGTCAGCAGAAATGCGATCAACATCACGGTGAAGACAGGATGTTTTACGCAGGTTTCGGCGATTTTCATGGGAAGGTTGCGATGCTCAAACCAGATTTCACTTGGCTGCTGGCGAGGCTCCTTCGAGTTGCTCTTGCACGGTATCGCCGTCGTGCAAATCTCCGGAGACGGGCGTGGCGACCCGGTCGCCGGGTTTCAATCCTTCCGCTACTTCGAAGCGCCGGCCTTGCTGGTCTTCGGTCTGTCCCGCGGGAAGGATCTGTTTCTCTGCCACTCGATTCCCCTTTACCAGGAAAACTTTGTAGACGCCATAGCGATAGTTGACGGTAGTCTCCGGCACAAAAATGGCTTTGTCTTCCTTTTCGCTGGGCATGGAAGCCTGAACGAAGAAGCCCGGCTTCAGCCGACCGGTCCTGTTGTCGAGCAAAGCCTCGGCTTCGAACGTGCGCGAGTCCTGGGACACCGTCGGATTGATCCGCGATATATGTCCTTCAAAAGTTTCGCCCGGGAATGCTTCCACATGCAGATCGACGACGGCTCCATCTCTAACCAATCCCGCCCAACGCTCCGGAACTGCCAGACGGGCACGGAGGCTATCGGTTCGCACGACGACCATGATGGGACTTTGGAGCCGTAGATATTCGCCGGGATGAACATTGCGCGTTTCGACGGAACCCGGGAACGGAGCCCGAATGGTGGCATCGCCCAACTTTTTCTCCGCCTGCGCCGCGCTGGCTTCGCTTGAGATCAACAGAGCCTTCAAACGCTCGACTTCTTGCAGGGCTAGATTGTAGGTCGCCTGGGTGCTTTGATAACGGCTTTCTACCTCGTCAAACTGCTGTTGCGAAATCAGGCTGTCTTTGAACATGTCCTTGGCGCGGCCGTACTTTCGAAAGGCATCAAACAAATCCGCCTCGGCACGTTGTACTGAAGCCATTTTTTTGGGATCCGTCGGTAGCGGGTCGGCGGGACCGATGCCTAGCTGAGCTCGAACTTGCTTTACGAGTCCGTGCTGACGTTCGACTTCGAACTGCAGTTCTCGCTGATCGAGGAGAACCAGGGGCTGACCCTCGCTTACGACATCGCCGACGTCGACCAGCACCTTGTCGACGCGACTTTCCACCTGCGCACTCAATGTGCTTTCCTCAAGCGCAAACAGGGAGCCCACAGCCTGAACCCGGCGCCGGGTTGTTTCCTCACCCACGGTATACACGTGCACCGGTACGGCCTTGGAACCCGCCTTCGGGCTGTTCGCTTGAGAGTTCGAACAGCCGTCGGCAAGAACCGTTGTCGCCACAGCGATTGCCAGACAGGCCCACTTCATCTTATGAACATTCATCTGGACTGATTCATTTGTGCAATTCGAGTAGATTTTCACCGCTCTCCCACCGATCCTCGGATTGCCGTTCGGTAAGGAGGCTGGACAGGAAATCCCCGACCCAATGCAGCATTATAGATGGAATCGACGATGAATTCAGTACTCCTCCACCGGGCTAGGCCACTTGGCCGCTCCTGAGTCACGGCCGAACGCGGAGGTTGCTCCGGGCCAGACCGCGGCTTCTGGGAGGTCAGCGCGCTCAGGGCGGCCCCGATCGAGGGCCGCGCGGCTACTTCGGCGTCAGCTCATTCCAAGGCTAGCTTCATGCATTCGAAACGCTCCGCCCCAGCCCTCACTCGTTGACTACCGCATGGCGCGCCCGTAAGATCGCAGAATCGTGGCACCTCGATCAAGTCGAGTCTGTTGCCGCGAGCTTCCGTGGTGGAACATTCTGATTCAGCCGGAACAGGTTATTTGGATCATAGTGCGTCTTAACCGCGACCATGCGGTCCCATCGTTCGTGATAAGCCTCAGACACGCGATCCTGCTCGTCGCCGCTCATGAAATTTACATAAACGCCCGGTTTCATCGCTGGCCGAAGTTTGTTGAAGAGTCCTCGAATCCAGAGAATATTGCCCGCGTCGGCGGACGCGTCCGACCAGTTTGCCAGCAGATTCATGATGAAAGGAGCGCTACGATCGCCGAATGCGGTCTCGTTCGCGGCGATCCGGGCGGCCGCGCCGCCAAGATAGGCAAGCTCAATCTGGGTTTCCGACGACGGAAGAGTCGCGACTGCCTCCACCATGAGATCAATATTGCTGTCCTCGAGATAAGCAAAGTAGCCCGACTTGGTGTAGTAGCGCCGGCCGTGGGGGAAATCGGAATCTGCCATGGTTTGTAAATTCAGGAACGACACAATCTTGCTGCTCACAGAGTCCGCATTGCACATGGAAAGTGCGCGTTCCAAATATGTGCGCCCGGCTTCGGGATCGCCAGTCCAAACCAAGGAACTGCTAGCCACTGGTCGTCCGCGAAGTTCAATCGGTACCTTCTTTGTATGTGGGGCCAGGCGTAGATCAATGTTCCACTTCAAGTCGAGTGGCGCTTCGGCCATGAGGTCTCTCCAGCATTCAAGGAGCGGGCGAATATCAGCCTCGGCAGACAGTCCTTCAGCGAGTACGACAGACGTAAGCGGATGGAGCTTCAAGTCGAATTCTGTCACCACTCCGAAGTTGCCGCCGCCTCCACGCAAGGCCCAAAATAAATCCGGGTTCTCCTTTACGTTGGCGCGTACGACCGAACTGTCCGCGGTTACAAGGGTGAACCCCTCGACGTTATCGCATGACAATCCGAATCGCCGGGTGAGCCATCCGGTTCCTCCGCCCAGGATCAGTCCGGACGCCCCGGTATGGGAGACGACGCCGGAAGGAAACACCAGTCCTGCTTCTTGCGTCGCGGTATCAATCGATCCCAGCAGACAGCCCCCGGCGATCCGCGCCCGGCGGGCCTGGGGATCAACCGTGACGTGCCGCATTCTCGACAGGTCAATCACCAGGCCGCCATTGCACGTGCTGAAACCTGCGAGACTATGCCCTCCACATCGGACAGCGGTGAGGATTCCCGTTTCAGACGCAGCCTGGACTGCGCTTTGCACATCGCTTACATCGGCGCAGCGCGCGAGCAGGCCGGGTGTGCGAGCTACCATGCCATTCCAAATGGTGCGCGCGTCTTCGTAGCCGCTTTCACCGGGACGCAGCAAATCACCTTTGAATCGCCGATGGAGCGAAGAGTAAACCTCTTCGCTGGCCTCGACCATCTGGGGCTCTCCTTGCAGAATGTCCTTCTATACTACAAATGACGCGCTCTGCTAGGAGTCCGTCCGAGAATTGCGTTTTGAAAGGTGCTTTCGCGACGGATTACCGAATTGTAAAAACAGCCAGTCAGAGTTCGCCCCATGAAGCTCGGGGCAATGCTTGTAGAAGGGCTTCTCGAGAGCAGCCCTCACCTTTATGAGTGGCCTTTCTTGCTCTCTTCTATCTCTATCCATAGCAGAGCCGGTGTAACTTCAGAATGTTGTGCGTGAGACAGATCATGGC
>OCZU010000611.1_pt1 | contig 24248 bp, 25 predicted proteins | sample 1539001 | NCBI WGS metagenome assembly OCZU01 (sample SAMEA3539306, study PRJEB22396) | soil metagenome | biome: tundra; feature: field; material: soil | place: USA | collected 2010-05 | depth 0.15 m | reverse complement strand
GAGTCCCCGTTCATTCAGCATTGGTTCAAAAATCGGTTACCGTCATCACCAACCCCGCAGGCCGGCTTTCACCTGTGATGCTAGGAGAACTCCCCGTGAATTAGCAATAGGGGAACCGCAAATAGTTGGCAGAACACTTGCAACCAAAGTAATCCCGCCGTCACAATCCCGCTTGCAATCCCGCCGTCCGTCTTGTCAGGACGTGTGGGGACGGGCGCCTCGGCCGTCCAGCCGAGCGCAGCGAAGCGTTCTGGCAAGCCTGCGCCCCCGAATGAGAGCCCCATTATGATGACGACCCTAATTCGTCCCCGCCGCCCAATAACTGCTCCTCGCCAGCACCGCCCGGTCCCTCGGATCCCTAAGCCGCACCCGAATCCGATGCATCCCCGCATGCGGACTCTTCGGCTCAATGCTCAGCAGATAACGGCTATGCAAATGATTCGTGAAGTCGATCATCCGCAGATCAAAGTTTTTTCCAGTGGCGAACATCTCGTACTCGCCCCCTGTCATGGAAGCTACAGTCTGGGGAGTATTCTTCCGCATCGCCTCAACCGCCATCACCAACGGCGCCAGCAAATCCGGCCCGGGATGCATCTCGTTAATATTGTTGCCCCGCATCGTATCCAGCACATTCGACCGTGACGGCGAAAACGCCAGCGCATACACTGCCGTGCTGCTCTGTCCGATCTCGGCCACCACATCCTCCACCTTTGCCGCGTGGCTGCCGTGGTCGCGCGTCTCACTGATCAGCAGCAGCACTCGCTGCCTTTCCTTTGGAGCCTTCTCTAGCAGCTTCACCGAATAATCCACCGCATCCACGATCGCCGCTCCCCCATCCCCCGGCTGCAATTCCTTCAAGTTCTCCGCAATCCTCTCGGAGTTGCTGCTGAAATCCTGCACCAACTGCACCTGGCTGTCGAACTCGACAATCGCCACCCTCGCCTGTCCCGCTTCCACCATCGGATCCAGCATCGCGCTCAACCCGCGAATCCGCGAAAACTCATAATTCGCCCGTCGCCCGCGCTGGATCGCAATCACCAGCGATACCTGCGATCCTTCCGCCGCCTCATCTAGGCGCACCGCCTGCTCCACGCCATCATCCTCGACAAGAAAATCCTTCGCCCCCAGCCCATACACAATCTCGCCCTTCGCGCTTTTCACCAGCGCGGGGATCACTACCACATTCGATTGGCTATGGAAGGTTGTTTCTTGCGACAAAGCGCCGGTCGCCAGCGCTAACAAAAGAAGATGTATCCCGGCCCGCCCCAGCCTGCCCGGTTTGCCGAAGCTCCGATTGCCAAAGCCCCGAGCGAAGCCCGAGCAAAACCGAAAGGGGCTAACCCGCCTTACGATTCTCACCCAACACTTCATCCAGCGCATCTGCTAATAGATGCGCCCGCTTCTGATAATCGGTTGCCCCGCTATCCTGCCTTCGCTTCAAAAGATGATACTCGTCGGCGATGTTCAGCGCCGCCAGCACCGCCAGCCGTACCGTATCAATCGTATTCGTAGCCTCGGCCACGGCCCGCATCTTCGAGTCCACATACTCGGCCAGCTTTAAAATATATTCCGGATCCGATCCCCGCAGGTTATAAGCCTGATCGAATATCTCCACCCGCACGCTGGCATTCTGCGCATCCTTCACCGTCGAAGCCTTAGTAGCCGTAGCCATAACCGTCAACCTTAATGATTACGCAAGCTTGTCATTCCGAGCGAAGCCGAGGAACCCGCTTCAGCGTCCATCTGCTCCACCCTCACTATCCACCTATCACGCCAAAATCTGGCGAAGCCCGAAAGCCAGCACCTGGAAGCAGCCCTAACTCGCCCGCTCCTCCGCAATCGACTCAATCTGCTCCAGCATCTTCTCCACGCGCCCACGAATCTCTTCCCGCTCTTTCCGCAACTGCACTGCCTCCCGCCGCAGCGCGACCAACTGCTCTTCGCGCTCCTCCAGTTGCTGACGCACACGCTGCGCATCGCGCTCCGCCACCGCCTGCGCCTGCCGCGCCGCCTTGTACATCTCGATAGTGCGATAAACTTTCTCTTCCAGCGCCTGAAAATCGTCCACCGGAACCTGCTCCGTCACCTGCTCCACTGCATTCAGTGCCATGATTGCACTCGTCCCCAAAAAGATTTCAAACTTTCCCGCAGTATACTCCACCTCCCTGTGGATCAAGCATGGCCCATTGGTGCCGATCGCGAGACTGTCATCACGGAAATAGCTATAATTCCCCACATGAAACATCTCGGATGCTCCCTCATCGCCCTCACCGTAATCGTAGCCGTCACCGCGCTCCCCAGCACCGCCAAAACCAAAGTCGAACTCAACGACGCCCAAGGCAAGGGTGTAGGCACCGTGCTCCTCTGGGAGCAGGGATCAGGCGTCGGCGTCAAGCTCAAACTTCACGACCTCCCGCCCGGCGAGCATGCCATCCACTTTCATCTGACCCCTAAGTGCGATCCTCCCGATTTCAAATCAGCCGGTCCGCATTTCAATCCCGAAGCCAGGAAGCACGGCCTCGAAAATCCTGAAGGCCACCACGCCGGCGACATGCGCAACTTCACTGCCGATGCGAACGGCAAGGCCGATGTAACCCTGGAGGACAAAGACGTAACCCTCGGCGAAGGCGCCCACTCGCTCTTCGGCAACGGCGGCACCGCCATCGTCATCCACGCCAAAGCCGATGATATGAAGACCGATCCCTCCGGCAACTCCGGCGACCGCATAGCCTGCGGCGTAATCACAAAGTAAGACGGCCGGCGAGGAGTTCATGTGGGGACAGCCGCCTCGGCTGTCCCCCGAGCGCAGCGAGGGATGTGCTATTCGAGCGCACCTGGCAGGCCTTTGGGTGGCGCAGCAGCGCTGCGGATAATCGCCCTGATGGATAAGGGCTTTAGCCCCGGGGGCTCACTTCCGTCGCAACTTCCCCAACTTCCCCGCCGCCGCATCCAGCGTCTCCACTTTCTTGCAGAACGCAAACCGCACCTGCCGCGCCCCATCCCGCGCATCCCGATAAAAACTCGATCCCGGAACCGCCGCCACCCCAATGTCTTTTACGAGATATTTAGTGAAAGCCAAGTCATCCGCAAATCCAAACGCGGAAATATCCGTCATCACGTAATAAGCCCCCCGCGGACGAAAACACTTAAACCCAGCCGCCTCCAGCGCCGGAATCAGATGATCCCGCCGTACCCGATACCCCTCCGCCAGTTTCGCGTAATATTCCGCCGGCAAACTCAACGCCGCAGCTCCTGCTTCCTGCAAAGGCGCCGGCGCTCCTACGGTCAGGAAATCATGCACCTTCCGGATCGCGTTCGTAATCTTCTCCGGCCCCACCGCCCATCCCACGCGCCATCCCGTAACGCTGTAGGTTTTCGACATTCCATTGATAGTCACCGTCCGCTCCCGCATCCCCTCCAGCGACGCCATCGAAATGTGCTCCGTCCCGTCATACAAAATGTGTTCGTAAATCTCGTCGGTAATCGCGAGGACATCAAACTCCACGCACAAATCGCGAATCAATTCCAGCTCCGCCCGCGTGAAAACCTTCCCAGTAGGGTTGTTAGGTGTATTAAGAATGATGGCTTTGGTGTTCTTGTCAAAAGCCGCCCGCAGTTCCTTCTCGTCGAATGTCCACTCCCCACCCTCACCAGCCGGTGGCCTCAGCTTCACAAACCGCGGCCGCGCCCCGCTCAACACCGAATCCGGCCCGTAGTTCTCATAAAACGGCTCGAAGATCACCACCTCATCGCCCGCGTTACACACCGCCAGCAAAGTCGAAATCATCGCCTCCGTCGACCCGCAACAAACCGTGATTTCCTTTTCCGGGTCAACCGCAATCCCTTGCCACACGCCCATCTGCCGCGCAATCGCGTTGCGCAAATTCTTCGCGCCCCAGGTAATCGCATATTGATTTACATCGCCATCAATCGCCGCCCGCGCCGCCTGCTTGATCTCCGCCGGAGCCGCAAAATCCGGAAACCCCTGCGCCAGATTCACCGCCCCATAAAGCATCGCCTGCCGAGTCATCTCCCGGATCACCGACTCGGTAAACTGCGAAACCTTGTCGCCAAGAAATTGTTTCTTTTGCTGGGATAAAGAAGAAGTCGCATCCGCCATAGCTGGCAGATTAGCACAGCAAGAATTGTTGATGATCGCTTTCCGATGGAGCGCCAAGCCCCGTCGTAGAGACGTTGCTTGCAACGTCTTCTCTCCCCCGGCAAGACACTCGCTCAATCGTGCTACACCCGCAACCGCTGGAACGATGGATTTTGGGTGGCGCAGCGCTTCCAGCCCTGCGATTAGGCTTCGGCCTGAGCCCCGGGCTTTAGCCCCTGAGGTACGTGCTTCCAGTCAATTGATCGAAACAACCGTAAGCAGCACTGTCGAAGAGCGGCGCTTTCGGCGCCGCGTAAAGCAGACAGAAATTGAACCGGGCTTCAGCCCCAGGGATCCTGAGTTCTACACCCGCTGCACTCCCCCCAACTCCTGCAGCGCCCGAACAATCTGAGCAGACCACTGCCCAATCTGCTCATCACGCAGCGTCCCCTCATCGGACTGCAACCGCGCCCGAAGCAGAATTGAATATTTGCCAGCCCCAATCGCCCCGCCCCGAAAAATCTCGACGGGCTTGAACTCGCGCAACTGGGGAAACCGCAGCCCCATCACCGCCCGCCGCATCGCCTCAAACTCCACTTGGTCGGCAAACACAAACGAAAAATCCCGCTCCACCGCCGGGTATTTCCCCAGCGGCGCGAACCGAACCGTCCGCAATCCGAGCGAACGCAACCGCTCCAAGTCTATCTCAGCGAGAAAGATGTCCTGCCGCAACTTCCGCTCCGCCTTAACATTTTCGGCAATCTGCCCGAACTGAGCGACCACCGACCCATCCATCAGCGCCCTCGCCGATCGTCCCGGATGAAAATAATCTGCCGTGTCCCGGTCGAAGCTCAGCTCCCGAGACGAAAACGCCGCCAGCAGATTCTCCACATCGCCCTTGAACGAGCGAAACGCCTCCGCCGCCATAGCATGTTCGTCCTTGCTAACATCCAGCGCTCCACCCACGGGTAGCGATCCCTTCACCGCCGCCAAAGTGGCCCCGAGACACGCGCGCGCCGGCTCAATCCGCTCTCCGCCCGCCATTTCATAGACCCGCCCCATCTCAAACAGCCGGACATCTTCAGAGTCCCGATTCAAATTCCAAGCCAGCATGTCCAGCATGCCCGGCGCCATCGAGGTCCGCATCACCGAAGCCTCTTCGCTCAACGGATTATCCAGTTCCAGCACCTTCGCGGATGAAAATTTCTCCGCGTCCGCATGCGAAATAAACGTCAGCGACACGGCCTCGTTGTAACCGAGCGCCAAAGCCCGCTCGCGCAAAGTCGCGTCCAGGGCTGCATGCGGCAACTCCACCACCGCTCCACTGTAAGCCGGCAAAGTATTCTCGAACCTGTCGTAGCCATGCAGGCGCGCGATCTCTTCGATCAAATCGATTTCGCGCTCCACATCCAGCCGCCAGCTCGGAATCTGTACTCGAAACTCCGCGGTACCCTGCCCTTCAGGTATCAGCGTGAACCCGAGCTTGTTCAAAATGCGGGAAATCTCTCTCGTAGCCAGATTGCCGCCCAGAATGCGCTGCACTTCGGCAAGCCGAAGCACTACCGGCGCTTGGTCCATTCTCCTCGACATCACATCGACCGCATCGCCAACCAGGTCTCCGCCGCCCGACTCCAGAATCAGCGCTGCCACCAGATCGCACGACAAGATCGTCGACTCAAAATCCGCCCCGCGCTCAAACCGGTGCGAAGCGTCCGTGTGAATCCCATGCCGCCGCGAACTCTTGCGCACCGTGGCCGGATCCCACCAAGCCGACTCGATCAAAATATTCTGTGTCTTGTCGGTGATCATCGTGTCGAACCCGCCCATTACCCCGGCAAGCCCGACAGGCCTCTTGGCGTCGGCCACGACAAGATCTTCGGAAGTGAGCGTACGTTCCACTCCATCCAGCGTCTTTAGCTTTTCCCCATTCTTAGCTTTTCGAATGATGAGCTTGCCACCGGCGAGCAAATCCATGTCAAAAACGTGCGTAGGCTTCCCCATCTCCCACAAAACATAATTAGTAGCGTCGACCGCATTGCTGATGGGCCGCTGGTCCAGCAACGCCAACCGTCGTGCAATCTTCTGAGGAGAAGGCTTGATGCTGCTGCCGCGTACGACGCGCGCAGAGAAGCGAGGGCAAAGCTGCGGTTCTTCGACTTGGATCGGGAAGGGCACGACTTCAGTCGTGCCGTCAGAAGCGGAAGAAGACGCGGCTTTAGCCGCTGAGGTCTTCGTTCCTGCGGCGTCATGTCCCGTGGAAGAGCGGCGCTTCAAAGCCGCGCCAGGCTCCCCAAAATCTGAATGGGCTTTAGCCCCCGCGGGAAACGTCGGCTCAAGCGCCTTCAGCGGCAGATCATAAATCGCCGCCGCCTCCCGAGCCACCCCATAATGATTCATAGCATCGGGTCGATTCGTCCCAATCTCCATCTCGAACACAGCATCCGCACCCGACGCGCTAATCCCCTGGACGGCGATCCCAACCCCAGTCAAATCCTCTGCCAGCCGCCGGTCGTCGACCGTAAGCTCAACAAACTCGCGAATCCACTCTGGAGAAAGTTTCATTTAGTAGCGCCGGTGTCCCGCCGGCTGTCACGCGCCCACCTACGCTCTGTCATCCTGAGGCGCGCCCTTTGCGCCGAAGGACCCCTGCAACTGGCCGCTAAAAACGGCGCAACGAGCAACTCTCACGATGCTCTAGCCCGTTTTGCTGACCGCTGACCACTGACCACTGATCACTAAGCAAGCTGTTCCAGAAACCTGACGTCTCCGTTGAAGAACAACTGCAAATCATCCACCCCATACTTCAACAAAGCGATCCGGTCCGCTCCCATACCAAAAGCAAACCCTGAAACCCGCCTGGGGTCATACCCGTTGTCCTTCACAAACTCAAACACATTCGGATCAACCATCCCGCATCCCAGAATCTCAATCCACCCAGTCTGCTTGCACGGACGGCAAGGCTCGGCCCCGCGCTTCCCACTCCCCCCACAAATGAAGCACGAAACAAACATCTCCGCGCTAGGCTCGGTAAACGGAAAAAACGACGGACGGAAGCTGGTCTTCACGCTCGAGCCAAAGAATTCCTTCATGGCATGATCGAGCGTTCCCTTCAAATCACCGAACGTTATGTTGGTGTCCACCGCCAGCCCCTCAATCTGATGAAACATCGGCGAATGGCTGGCATCCGGAGGATCGTTGCGATGCACAGTCCCGGGAATCACAATCCGGATCGGCGGCCGCATCTTCTCCATAGTCCGAATCTGCACCGGAGAGGTATGCGTCCGCAGCAGCAACCGTTCCCGCTGCGCCTTCTCCTGCTGCCCCGCAATAAACAAAGTATCCTGCGTATCCCGCGCCGGATGATTCGGCGGAAAATTCAAAGCCTCGAAGTTGTAATAGTCGGTCTCGACCACAGGCCCGTCGGCCATGGAGTAGCCGAGCTTTTGAAAAACGCGAACCATCTCGTTCGTCGTTTTTACAACCGGGTGTTCCGCCCCAATCGGACGTAGCACGCCTGGAAGGGAAATGTCCACGCGCTCGACCACGCCAGCCCCGCCACCATCGCCAGCGACGTGCGCTCCCTCCACCAGTTTCTGAATCCGCGCCTTCAACTGATTCACGCGGATCCCCGCTTCCCGCTTCGCGTCCTTGGGAGCGCCCTTCAACCACAAATCATTGATCTGCGTCAGAATCCCGTTCTTGCGTGCCAGCCACCGGTCACGAAACGCTTTCAGCTCGGCATCGTTCCGAACCGCCGCCTCGCCCGCGCAAGCACGAACGCATTCACTCGCGGCCTTCTCCAGCGCCGCCGCCGAATAATCCGTCAGTTTGGGAACTTTATATGCCACGCGTTTTCGCAGCTAACTGGAATGCGGGTGCCCCATCCTTGTCTCTCCGTTCTTTGGAGAGACAGGGCGGGGACTTTGATTTTCACAGATGAAATCAGAAAAGATCGGCCTCACATCGGGGCCGACAGCCGAAAGCCGAAGCCCGAAAGCCGTTAAGCCAGCGCGCTCTTGGCCTGCTCCACCAGGTTCTTAAACCCAGCCGCATCCCGCACCGCCAGGTCCGCCAGAATCTTGCGGTCCAGTTCCACTCCCGCCAGCTTCAACCCGTGGATGAACTGGTTGTAGCTCAATCCGTTCAGCTTGGAAGCCGCCCCAATCCGCACAATCCACAACGAGCGGTACTGCCGCTTCCGCTGCTTGCGTCCAGAAAAACTGAACTTAAGGCCGCGTTCTACTGCTTCTTTGGCGGAGCGGTAGAGTTTCGATTTGGTGAGGAAGTATCCGCTTGCGCGGTCGAGTATCTTCTTGCGCTTGGCGCGGCGTTTGGTTCCGCGTTTTACACGTGGCATGGTTTTCTCCTTTTTGCTTTCTATGTACTGGCGGCTGGAGGTAAGGACGATTCACCGTTGCGGCGATCTCTGGCCTCTTCACGCGCCTGGTTCATGTGGTGCGGCCGCGCCACAAAACGCTTCTACTGATACGGAATCATCCGCTTCACCTTGCGGAGATCGCCATCGCTTACCAGCGTGGCTGTGCCCAACTTCCGTTTGCGTTTGTGCGCCTTCGACGTCAGCATGTGGCGCAATCCCGAATGTCCCCGCTTTACCTTGCCGGAGGCAGTCTTCTTAAAGCGCTTAGCCGCGCCTTTGTGCGTTTTCAATTTCGGCATAAAATCCTCGGAATCAGCCGCAGGCCGCCAGTTATCAGCCGTCAGCTCTGGGTATTCAACTGCTACGGTTCAATTACTCTGGAATCGCGGGCGACTTCCGCCCGTCTTTGCCGCAGATCAACCAGGCGAACTGCTAAGCCTGCGAAACCGGATTCGCTGCCTCGGCCACTGCGGCCGGCGCCGGCTGTTTTTCTTTTTCCGGCTCCACTTTGTCTTTCTCCTGCGCCAGCTTCTTTTCCGCTTTCGCTTTCTGCTTGGCTTCTCTTTCTCGTTCCTTCTCCCGCTCAACCGCCGTCTTCTTCGGAGCCAGAATCGCGTGCAGCGTGTTGCCTTCCTGCCGCGGCCGGAACTCGACGATACTCTGCGGCTCCACGTCCTTAATCAGTCGCTCCAGAATCTGCCGTCCCAGCCCCGTTCGCGTCATTTCGCGGCCGCGGAAGAAGATGGTCGCCTTTACCTTGTCGCCTCCATCCAGGAAGCGGAGCACGTGATTCTTTTTGGTCTCGTAATCGTGGTCGTCCACATTGATGCGGAACTTGACCTCTTTTACGGTGATCGTCTTCTGGTGCTTCTTGGCTTCGCGCTCTTTCTTTTCCTGCTGGTAGAGATACTTCCCGTAGTCCATGATGCGGCACACGGGAGGCTGCGCGGTGGGCGAAATCTCAACCAGGTCCAGATTCTTGCTGCGGGCCAATTTGAGCGCTTCGAAGGGAGGCATTACGCCGATCTGTTCACCTTCGTCTCCGATCACGCGAATTTCGCGGGCTCGAATGCGGTCATTGGTTCGGATAAAACGTTTGTCGATACGGTCCTCCGCGCTCTACGCGACTGGGAATAGGAAATTATATCATGGGGAATCGGGACGGCCGCCAGTTCCGATTGGCGGGTACTGATCCAATTCAATGCAGATCAGTGCCGATTGGCGACGATCCTTCCCGAATCCGGCGAGAGCGTGGCGAACTTCGACCGGGATCCCGGTCACCCAGCGACTGTCCGTTCTCGGGCACCAGCGTCCATGATCGGAAGCAGCCCTCCCCTGGCAGGGGCTGCCGCCATCCATTTTCTTCCTTGTGTTTGCCGACGTGCTGAGCCGGCGGGTTTGGTGCCGTATTTGCTCTGCATTCCTGACTGTAAGGCCTTAGACATTCCGTGCACGGGCGGAACCGGTGCAGGAGATAACCGGCTGTGGGAACGACAGTTCAAGACTTGCGATATGCGCAAGAGCCCGGGATTCACGGCTATCGCCGTACTCACATTGGGCCTGGGCATCGCCATAAACACCACGATGTTTGTCTGGTGAGCGCTATCGTCTTGCGGCGTCCACCGAGTCGCGAACCCGAGCGTGTGGCTGTGGTCATTTCGTCGACCCCAGCGCAGGGTTTTCAGGCCGATGCGAGTCCCCTCTCCGTGCCCAATTACCTTGCCTGGCGCGAAGCGAACCACGTTTTCGCGGGCGTGGCTGCCACCGATGAATATCGTACCGTCAGCCTCAGTTCAGAGCACGAGTCAGGGGCGCTCCGGGCCGCGGCCGTGTCTCCGAATTACTTCAGCGTGCTCAGTGTCACACCGCAACTCGGGCGGACCTTCCAGGCCGGCGAAGACCAGATCGGGCAAGATCACGTCGTCATTCTCAGCCACGAACTGTGGGAGCGGCGCTTCGGCTCTGACGCTTCGCTCCTAGGCCGCACCATCCGCCTGAACCGTGAGCCCTGCACAGTGATCGGCGTGATGCCCGCGAGTTTCCGTTTGCTGGGCTTTACGCCGCATCTTTGGACCCCGCTGGTGTTGACCGCTGCGGATCAGACCGCAGCCGCCCGCAGGGATCGTTCTTTGTTCGTGTTCGCGCGTTTGAAACCCGGTGCCACCAAGCAGGAGGCCAACGGGGAAGAGGCTGACCCATATTCTGGAGGAGATCGATTTTGTGGCGGCGTAGCAAATATGAACGATATCTGGAAGCCTGGTATTTGTTACGGCGGTGGAGGGAGGGGGAGAAGTCGGCGGGGGCTTTGAAGCGGGCTCGGAGTCGGGCGCGAGTGCGTGAGCGGGTGGAGAGGGGGCTCTCCCTCACGGGCTGAAACTCGGTTCATTCCAGTCGCCTCAACGCGGCGCTGAAGCGCCGCTCTTCCACGGTGCTGCTGGCGGAGTGGTGCGAGAGCCTTCCCACGAGGGCTCCGTCTTCTACTGCTTCGACGTGCGAGGTGAGCCAGCGGTTGGGTTCATGGCGTCCTTCCAGAAACAGCTTTTGATAGTTGTCGGTCAGGGCTTCGGTGAACTCTCCCGCGCAGTTGTTGTGCGCGACGCTGAGGGTGATGGCTTCGAGCGGTTTGCCAACGAACGACTGCATGAAGGCACGTTTCTTTTCTGCGGCCAGGTCGCGCAGCACTTTGTTGCGCTCCCGCGCGACTTGCACCGGGACTTGATTGGGCATGGCGGCGGCTGGTGTGCCAGGGCGCGCGGAGTAGGTGAAGACGTGCAGATAGGTGAACGGCAGGTCTGCGATTAAGCGGCGGGTTGATTCGAATTCGGCGTCAGTCTCGCCGGGGAATCCGGCCATGACGTCGGCGCCGATGGCAGCGGTGGGCATGGCGGCGCGGATCTTTTCGATCTTCTCGCGATAGTGCCAGGGCCGGTACTTGCGATGCATGCGGCGGAGAACGGCGTCACTGCCGGATTGCAGGGGCACGTGGGCGTGCCTGGCGATGCGGGGGGAGGAGGCGACCAGGGCGATCAGGTCGTCGGTCCAATCCATGGGCTCGACGGAGGAGATGCGGAGTTTTTCCAGATCGGTTTCCGACAGGATCGCCCGGATCAGATCCTGGAAATGCGGCCGGCCATTTTCTTTGAGAGCCGAGAACTGAGAGCTGACGGGGAGATCGCGTCCCCAGCGGCCGAGGTTGATACCGCTGATCACGACTTCGCGGTAGCCTGCGGCTACCAAAGCGTTCATCTCGTCAACGATTCGAGATAAGGGCAACGACCGGCTGAGGCCGCGGACGCTAGGGATGACGCAGAAGGAGCAGCGGTTGTCGCATCCATCCTGCACTTTGAGGTTGGGGCGGGTGCGGTCGTTTTGGTGCGAACTTGAGGCGTCGAACACGGGAGCGGCGAGCAGTTCGGTGTGGGCGAAGATGTCGGAAACGAAGAGGCTGGCTTCGGCTTTCAGCCTTCGGGCTTCAGCTGTAAGACTGGTGAGCGGAACGAACGCGATTCCCTCAGTGGCTGAAACCGGCGGCTTGCCGATCTTCGGCAGCACGATTTCGGCGAGCTGGTGTTTGTGCGAGTTTCCGATCACACAGGCTACACCGGGCAGAGCCGCGATTTCTTGGGGAGCGCGCTGCGCGTAACATCCGGTGACGATGATCTTAGCCCGCGGATTCTGGCGTTGGACACGCCGGATCGCAGCCCGCGCGTCCTGATCCGCAGAATTCGTGACCGTACAAGTGTTCAGAATTACGAGGTCGGCTTGCGCGGCGGAGGCTTGGGTGAGGCCGCGGGTTTCGAACTGACGTTCTAGCGCGGCGCCGTCGGCTTGGGTCGCGCGGCATCCGAAGCTTTCTACGTGGTAGGTGGGCACGGGTTTATGGTAGCGCAAGTGCGCCGGTTTGCGGTTGCATGGAGCAAGGTTCGACTGGCTCTGGGTCGGCGTACGAACAACTCTTTCGCCCTTTCGGGGCTTGCACGCTTTCCAAGGCCTGACCCACGCGGTGGGCTGCATTCTGCCGCCGCTCCGCGGCTTACTTAGGTTGGCCGTCGCCGATCAGGCGGAGGCGGCGGTTTTCTTCTGGGTGAAGCATTCGCGGCAGAAGATGGGGCGACCCTGGGTTGGACGGAAGGGGACGGTGGTCTCCTTGCCGCATTGGGAGCAGGTGGCTCGAGTCTCCACGCGAGCGTAGTGGTGTCCGTTGCCCAGAGAGGGAGGCGCAGAGAGGACGGCTACCCGTTTGGATTTGCAAGTCTTACAGCGTTTGGGCTCGTTCTTGAATTGTTTGTCGTGGAAGAAAAGTTGTTCCCCGGCGGTAAAGACAAACTCAGCGCCGCAGTCGATGCAGGTCAGTACCTTGTCCTGAAATTCCATTGAGGATGGCTCCCTTGTGAGGGAGTGGGCGGTTTGGCAAGGAAGCGAGCCAAACGCGCGGCCCGCCCAGATCCTTCGCTGCGCAAAGAGCGCTTGCTCAGGATGACAAACTGCTACTCCCTTGTGCCCGTGCTGCATCCATCCACACGCGGGGAAAGCGGTGGCGCAGAGCAAACACGGGTTGTGTACATCCCCCCTCAAACTGCCCCTGGACTCGGCCCGCCACGCGCCCGGAACGGGGCGTGGATACAGTTTCTCTCGATCCAATGCCGAATGAACGATGAGTGTTGAATAATCCCTGCAGCAACTCTACCTAGTGGGGGCCAGATCGAGCAGGGCCGCCCCGGGACGGGACGACCCTTCACTGCTTTATTCCTGCTCCTTGCGAACCTTCTTGCGGGCGCGCTTGCGAGCGAGCGCTGCCTTTACGCGTTTCTTCTCACCGGGCTTGAGGTAGAAGGAGTGGCGCTTGACCTCCTTGATAATGTCTTCCTGCTGCACTTTACGCTTGAAGCGGCGCAGTGCGTTCTCGAGGGATTCACCCTCTTGAAGTCGGATTTCCGCCAAACAGACACACCCCCAAACCCGTCCGGAAGGACCGAATAGTTATTACAAGGATTTGACTCCAAGTCAAGTGGGGAGTGGAAATTCTCTATCGAAGCGGGGGCGGGGCTTTCGTTCCAGAAGGGGTTGGGGCGGGAGTATTTCGGGCTCCAGGGCGACGTCTCAAAGCCTTTAGGGGAGCAGTGGAGGAATCCCACCCTTCGCGAAAAGCACGCGAAGCGTGGGACATCCCGCGGGCGGCTGTTCCCGCATGGGTTGCCGCTCTTGGCTAGGCGCCGCCCAGGTACTGTACGTGGACGTAGGTGCCAAGTCTCACGTTGTAGGCGAGGTACCAGCCGTCGTGGTCGGGGTCTTCGTAGATAACGATGTCGTCGCTGTCCCAGAGCCAGTCGTTGCAGTAGGCGAGGTCGAATGCGCCAACGCTGAAGTAGAAACCGCCGAACCCGAAGCGATTGGGGCCGCCTCCGGCGAGATGCCAGACGTGGCCGCGGCCGAAGCCGCCGGTGAAGTGGCCGTGCTCCCAGGGATGATCGAGATGCATGCGGGGATCGTCCCGACCGGTGTCATGGCCGACCCATTTACCGTTGGAGTGGACGTGGGGCGCGTCGGGGTGTCCGCCCTTGTCGTTGAAGTGAGGGTTCGCGGGCGCCGGTTTCGCAACTCGCGCCGGAGCGGGGCCGTGGGCGGGGATGTTCCTGGCACCACCGCCGACGGCGGCGCGATGTTGCGCCAAGGCTACGAGGGAAAACAGGAAGCAGAGGGTTAGCAGTGCGGTTAGTTTTTTCATTTCTTTATTCTCCGAAATCTTTCTCCGAGCACCCCGCGAAATTGTAGTAGTGCTTGGGTTGTGAGTGCAATCGGGAGTGGGTTCGTGGTGCGGGCGGCGGAGCTTTGCTCCGCGGACAGCCGGGGGCGGCTGCCCCCCACACAGGCAAGAAGCGGGTTGCTCACCGGGCTTGGCGCCCGGGTTCGGAATGACAACTGGTCTACTGACGATGGGGCGCGGGTCTTGGGTGAAGCCCCGGGAGAGCAGCATTAAGTCGTAGAAGCGGCGGCCGTTCAGGGGGTGATCGGCGATGGCGCGCTCGTCGAGGAGAGTGGAGACGGAGCTGGGTTGAGTGTCGACGAGCGCGGGAGCGCCGCAGACGGAGACATGTTCCAGAGCGCCCGCTACCGGTCAGGCGGAATTGGAGTTCGGCGACCAAGCCTACGTCCACGTGGGGCTGTAGTGTGATTTGTGGTGACATGTCTTTGGCGAACAGGCGGGCGGAGTAATCGCCGGGCGGCAGGAGATCGAGGGCGAAGCGGCCTTCGGCGTCGGAGGTGGCGGAGTAGCGGACGCCGGTGGCGGTGCTGACTACCGCGATGGTGGCACTGGGGATGCGGAGGTCGTGGAGGTCGACGACTGTGCCGTGAATGGCGCCGGTGGCTGCGTCCTGGGCGGAAGTGAGTGGGGATAGTAATTAAGGAGAGAATCAAGATGTACGACGACGGGCGCGGCATAGGAGTGCCACCTGTGGTTGGGATGGGGCTCGGAGTGGAGTCCCGCGCGGGGTCCGGAGGCGAGCGGGGAGGAAACCAGATTCTTTTGTAGCATGAGGAGGAGTGTGGTGGCGGTGATGGGGCCGGGTTCTTTTTGGAATGTGTGCCGGAGTGGGAATCTGCTTTACTGAGAGGCGTGGGGGCGTGCTATGTTCAGGGTTCCCTGAGGGGTGCGAAGAGGCCGACCGCGGGGCGCTGGGCGCTGCTGGAGTGCGCGGGGAGAACTCCTTAGCATCGCCGTTATTTTGTGCCGGCGTACATGGGGTCCTTCGACTCCGCGAGTGCTTCCGCTTCGCGTAAGCACTTGCTACGCTCAGCAGGATGACAAGTCTTTTTCTTGGTCAGATGAAAGATGATTCGATCGTTTAAAGATATGCGGCCGGTGATTCCCGCTACTTGTTACGTGGATGAATCGGCGCAGATTATTGGGGACGTCGTGCTGGGCGAGCATGCGTCGGTGTGGATGAATGCGGTGCTGCGCGGGGATGTGCACTCGATCCGGATTGGGGCGCATTCGAATGTGCAGGATTGCAGCGTACTGCACGGGATGAAAGAGCAGTATGGGGTGTTTCTCGGTGAGTACGTCACCGTGGGGCATTCGGTGACATTGCACGGATGCGTTGTCGAGGACCGGTGCTTGATCGGGATGGGCTCGGTGATTCTTAATGGCGCGAAGATTGGGGCGGGGTCGATTATTGCGGCGGGGACTTTGATTCCGGAGGGGACGGTGGTGGAGGCGGGGTCGTTGTGGATGGGGTCTCCGGGGAAGTTTCGGCGGAAGCTGGAGGAGGGGGATCAGGAATCGATCATGCGGTATGCGCGGAATTATCTGGGGTATGTGGAGGAGTATTTGCGGGAGCGGTAGCGAGTCGTTAGAGGTTGGAGTGGTCCGAGCGGGTTATGGTTGCGGAACGCAGGAAGCAGGTTCCTCACCGGGCTTGGCGCCCGGTTCGGAATGACAAGCCTTAAGTATTGCCTTCAAGGGTTATGCGGGAATTGGAACTGAATGATTAAAGCGGTGCGAGGGACGCGGGATTTGCTGCCGCCGGAGACGGGGCTGTGGAATTTTGTGGAGTCGGCGGTGCGGGATGTGTTTCGCGCTTACAACTTCCAGGAGATTCGCACGCCGATCTTTGAGGCGACGGAATTGTTTGCGCGCGGGGTGGGGGAAGAGACCGACATTGTGGCGAAAGAGATGTACACATGGGAGGATCGGTCGCGGGCGGCGAGCGAGAAGGGGCAGTCGCTGACGCTGCGTCCGGAAAATACGGCTGGCGTGGTGCGAGCTTACATCGAGCACAAACTCTGGGATCGCGGGCTGAACAAGCTCTACTACATTGGGCCGCAGTTTCGGCGGGAGCGGCCGCAGAAGGGGCGGTACCGGCAGTTTTATCAGATTGGGGCGGAGGTGATTGGTCCGGCTTCGGCGGGGAGCGAGTCTCCGGCGCGGGATGCGGAAGTTTTGGAGATGCTAGCGACTTTGCTGGATCGGCTAGGGATTGCTGGATGGACTCTGGAGCTGAATTCGGTGGGGTGTCCGAGGGATCGAGCGGCGTTTAATGAGGCTTTGCGCAAGGCTTTGGAGCCCGTCGTGCGGACGATGTGTGTGGATTGCCAGCGGCGGGCGGTGACGAATCCCCTGCGTGTGTTTGATTGCAAGGTGGCGGAGGATCAGCCGATTATTGAGACGCTGCCGCGCATCAGCCAGTTTCTGGATGAAGGATGCAGGAAGCATTTTGAGGCGGTGCAAGAGATTCTTACCAAGGTCGGGGTTCGGTTTTCATTAAACGACCGTCTGGTGCGCGGGCTGGATTACTATACGCGGACTGCGTTTGAGTTTACGCATGGGGCGCTAGGGGCGCAGAATGCGATTCTGGGCGGCGGGCGGTATGACGGGCTATCGGAGGCGCTGGGCGGCCCGGCGGCTCCGGGGATTGGGTTTGCGATTGGGGAAGACCGACTGGTAATGTCGCTGCAGGAGACGGCTTCGGCTGAGGGCGTGGTGAAGAAGCCGGATGTTTATGTGGCTGCGCTCGGCGCGGGGATGGATGGCGAAGCGGTGCGGCTGGCGCGGGAGTTGCGGCGTCATGATCTGGTGGTGGATTTGGGAGATGAGAGCTTCCGACTGAAGAAATCGTTTGAAGCGGCTACCAAGGCGGGAGCGAAGTATATTTTGATTGTCGGCGAGAATGAAGTGAAGGCGGATGCGTTTGCCGTCAAGAATCTGGCTACGGGTGAGCAGGTTTCGGTTCCGCGCGGGGAGTTGGCGCGGAGGATACAGGCGTAGAGGTCGGTAAGATTCGTTCCATGATCGACGATGTTGCGCGGCAGTTCATTGAGGCGCAGCATGTGTTTTTTGTCGCCTCGGCGCCGCTTGATGCTGGTGGGCATGTCAACCTTTCTCCAAAGGGGCTGGATACGTTTCGCATTCTCGGGCCGAGTACCGTCGCTTACGTTGATTTCAACGGAAACCGCGTGGAGACGATCGCCCACCTGAAAGAGAATGGGAGAATCGTGCTGATGTTCTGCGCGTTCCAGGGGCCGCCGGACATTTTTCGTCTGTATGGGCGCGGGCGGTTGGTGGAGCCGCATGAGGCGGAGTTTGCGGCGCTCGCGGAATCCTTTGCTACTTGCGAGAATGCGCGGTCAATTATTGTGGTCGAGGTATCCCGCGTTACGGACTCTTGTGGATACGGTGTTCCTCTTTTTAAGTATGAGGGGGAGCGCGAACAACTGTTTGCCTGGGCTCGCAACCGGGGGCAGGAGAGATTGAAAGCTTACCGGGCCGAGAAGAACCGGCAGAGTATTGATGGGCTTCCGGGCGTGTTCGAGTAAGTTATTGGCAGCGACCATTTCGAATTGATTGAAATTGTTTGTGGTTAGCGTATGTGCCGTTCCTGAAGGGGGCTCGAGTTCGTCCGCGCCCTGACCCCGCACTTTACGTGCGGGGCTAATGAATGGCGTCGCTGGCGCGACTCGAGTTCGATCTCGAACGCCGATTTTGCAAAAAAAGGAAATGGGGAATGATGAGATCTCGTTGGCTGGTTGGCGGTGCGCTTTTCGTGACGTTTGCGATTAACGGCTTCGCACAGGGCCCTGCGGCTGCCAAAGCTCTTAGTCCTTTGGAACAGGAGCTGATCGCTGGCGAGAAGAGTCTGATTGCGGCGAAGAAGAAGGACGATGGGGCGTTTTTCAAGCGGACGCTTAGTGCGGATTTTTCACTGGTCGGAGTGGATGGGAAGTTGCTGGAAGGGCAGGAGGCGGTGGATGATCTGGGCGATTCCGGGCTGGTCGAGTTGACGCCTTACGACATTAAAGTAGTAGCGGTGGGCGATGGGGCGGCGATCGTTACTTATGACGCGATCGTGCGCAAGGCGCTGGAGGAAGATCAGGGGCCTCCACCGCGATATCAGCATTTCAGTTCGGTGTGGGTGAAGCAGGGAGACGCGTGGAAGCTGAAGTTTCATCAGGCTACGGCGGCGCATTGGGGAGACTGGTAGGAGTGCGGGCTTCGGGCTTTGGCTTTCGGGTTTTTGGCCTGGTCCGAATTGGAAATCATTAGAGGAGACAAACCATGAGGCGAGCGGGGATGATGTTGATGGCTGGTTTAGTGTTGATGACGGCGGCGGTGGCGCAGATGGGGCCTCCGAAGCCGGGGCCGGAGGTGAAGAAGTTGGACACGTTTGTGGGTACGTGGACACTGGACGGCACTATGAAGCCGGGAATGATGGGTCCGGGCGGATCGATGACGGAGAACGAAAAGTGCGAGTGGATGGAGGGCGGCTTTTACGTGGTGTGCCACTCCGAGTACAAGAGTTCGATGGGCAACGGCAGTGGACTATCGGTGATGGGTTATTCCACCGACGACAAAGCTTATACGTATCGCGAGTTCAACAGCTTCGGGGAATTCGAGGACTCCAAGGGCTCGGTGGATGGCGATACTTGGACTTGGGCCAGCGACGAAAAGATGGACGGAAAGACAATGAAGTCGCGGTTCACCATGAAGATCACGTCGGCGACTTCATACAACTTCGTTTTTGAGATGTCAGACGACGGAACGAAGTGGGCGACGGTTATGGAGGGGAAGGGCGTCAAGGGGAAATAGGGAAGCGAGCCAAACGCGCGAGTATTGCCTCGCAAAGAACGCGACGCTTCGCGCGGCTCGCCCGGATCCTTCCCTGCGCTAAGAACGCTTGCTCAGGATGACAATTTAAATTTCCCCCCGGCTGAGATCTAGCGCCAGGCTCCGATGATCAGGCCCATGATGACGAATGAGACGGTCATGTAGCCGCCGTTGATCAGGATGTATTTCCAGGAACGGCGCTCGAACAGGGCGATGGTGGCGATTCCCAGCGCTACCCAGCCGAAACCCGCGAGAAATCCGGCGGTTGCGCCCCACGAAGCGTTGGTCTTGGGCTCGGCGAGGAAGGCGGCTAGGTTCGCGGCCATGATTACGGCGAAGACCAGAGCCAGACCAAAGATTTTCATCATATTGCTCTTTGCCAGGTCGGCATCCGTGAGATTGTTGACGGACATCCATGCACGGCCAAATAGAGCCGGGGAGTACCAGAGTCCTCCGAGCGCAAAGGTAGAAACGGCAGCCGCCAGAACCGCCAGCCAGTTGATGTGTGGCATTGAAGCATCCCCCTCAGAACAAAAGTTGGAACCTGCACCACGATGAAGCATGAGGAGAAGGGACGTATTGTAAGAAATTTCCCTGCTAGTCGAGAGGGACGTAGTGCTGGTATTCGCTGTGGTTCCGATGGTAGTCGGAAGGAGTCATGCCGGCGAATTGCTGGAATTCATGGATGAAGTGGGCCTGGTCGTAGTAGCCGCACGTTACCGCGAGGTCGGACCAGTCTGGTGTGGTGAGACTGCAAGCGGTGGCCAGGGACTTGCGGAAGCGAAGGACACGCGAAGTCAGCTTAGGAGTGAGCCCGACGCAGCAGTCGAAACGCGCAATCATCTGTTTGTGGCTGACGCCGAGTTGCGAGGCAAGCTGGCGCAGAGGGATCACAGGCCAGGAGTGCAGCGTGGCGAGCGCGGCGGAGATGGTCTTGTCGGGCTCGAGGAGGGATTGGGCCTTGCCGACGAGATACGCTTCGAGGAGGTCGAACTTTGCGTCTGGGCCTTCCGCCTCCAGCAACTGCTCCCGCAGGGAGAGGATCTCGCGTTTCCAGATCAGATCCATCTCCACCACATTGCCAGTCAGTTCTGAGATGGGGAACCCGAGGAATGGCGCCGCGCCGCCGGTGCGGAAGTGCACGCCCATCATGGAGGATCCCTTCTCTACGCCAATGACGATATAACGACGCTGCATGCCGCTGATCCAGCAACGGTGGTAGCCGGTGTAGCTGAGAGTGTCCTGTCGGGGGTAGAGCTTTTTGGGGCCTTCGCTGAGGTCGATGATCAATTCCACTGAGGCATCGGGCAGAAGCTTTTCTTTGGTGTGATTGGCTTCGAGGTCCTGATAGAACCAAAGGTTCTCCACAAAATGAGAGAGAGGAGCGCGCGGGACTCTCAACCGGAAGATCATTGCCGGGGAGCTTAGCATGTCATATATTCGGCGGCAAGGCCGGGGAACGGGGAGGAAAGCGGCTCGGCGAAAGCACTCTTGCCAGACAATCCCCGCCACGTAGCGTTTGGTGCTGCCCATGTCCGACGCGGCCATTTATAATTTCTGATTCGGCGTGCTGCCGCATTTCTCACTGTAAGGACACAGCTTGCTCGACTTTTTAGGCGATTTACGACGAACGCACATGTGCGGGGCGCTGCGCGCTTCCGACGCAGGGAAGAAGGCCGTGCTGATGGGGTGGGTGAACCGGCGGCGCGATCACGGCAACCTGCTTTTCGTCGATCTGCGCGACCGCACCGGAGTGACGCAGGTGGTGCTCAACGCGGAGCGCGATGCGGCGATCCACGAAAAAGCGGAGACTCTGCGCAACGAGTACGTGATCGCCGTGACCGGCACAGTCAAGCTGCGTGATGCCAACACCGTCAATAAGAATATGCCTACCGGCGAAGTGGAACTGGTGGCGGAGGAATTGCGCATTCTCAATGAGTCGAAGCTGCCGCCGTTTCTGCCTTCCGACACGGCGCTGACCAATGAAGAGACGCGGTTGAAGTATCGGTATATCGATCTGCGGCGCGATGTGATGCAGTTCAACATCGAACTGCGGCACAAGGTGGCGAAGGCGATCCGGGATTATTTGTCAGGGCAGGGGTTCTTTGAGATTGAAACGCCGTTCATGACGCGGTCTACCCCGGAGGGGGCGCGTGATTATCTGGTACCGAGCCGAGTGCAGCCGGGGACGTTTTATGCGCTGCCGCAGTCGCCGCAGTTGTTCAAGCAGATTCTGATGATTTCCGGGTTCGACCGATATTTTCAGATCGTGCGATGTTTCCGCGATGAAGACTTGCGGGCGGACCGGCAGCCGGAATTCACGCAGATCGATCTGGAGATGTCTTATCCGCAGCCGGAACGGGTTTGGGAGGTGGTGGAGGGATTTCTTGCGGCCGCGTTCGCCGCGGCGGGATCGGAGATCAAGACGCCGTTTGCGCGGATGGACTATGACGAGGCGATCCGGTTGTATGGGATCGACAAGCCGGACTTGCGGCTGCCGGCGTTTACCGATGTGCGGGAATGTTTTGCGGCGGAGAATTTGCAGGAGCTGGCGATCAATCCGAATCTGCCGGTGATTGCGGTGCGCACGCCCAAGGTGGGTGAGCTTTCGCGGAAAGAGCGCGATGATATCAAGCCGATGTTTCACTCCAAGGGTGGGGCAAAGATATTTGAGGATTTCAAACGTATTGGGAACAAGTTTTCCGCGGCAGCGGCGGCGATCGCGAAGAAGACCGGCATGGAGGATGGCGATCTGATTGTGCTGGTTGCCGGTTCCGCACAGGCTGGGCCGCAGACGGCGCTGCCCGAGCATCGCAAGGTTACGCCGCAGGAGTTGGCGATCTATGCTTCGGCCGGGTTGCTGCGCATCGCTTTGGCACAGAAGTATGCCGAGCGGCATGGGATTTTCAAGAAGAGCGGCGATGCTGCGAAAGACTTCCGGTTTTTGTGGGTTACGAACTTTCCCATGTTTGAGTGGGATGAGGGCGAGAAGAGCTGGATGGCGGCGCATCATCCGTTTACTTCGCCGCATGAAGAGGACATGCCGAAGCTGGAGTCGGGCGTGGAGTCGGTAAAGGATCCGCTGTCGCCGCTTAGCGCGGTGCGGGCTTTGGCTTATGACGTGGTTTTGAATGGGACGGAGCTGGGGTCGGGGTCGATCCGTATTCACCGGCAGGACGTGCAGAGTCGAATCTTCCGCGCTCTGGGGATGACTGAGGAAGAAGCTCGGGCGCGGTTTGGATTCTTTCTGGAGGCGTTGGAGTATGGCACGCCTCCGCATGGCGGGATCGCGCTGGGGCTCGACCGCATCGTGATGATCCTGGCCGGGGCGGAGAGTTTGCGGGAGGTGATTCCGTTCCCGAAGACGGCGCGGGCGGTGGATTTGATGGTGGATGCGCCTACGCCGGTGAGCGACGGGCAGTTGAGGGAGTTGGGGATACAGATCAAGAAAAGCGCAGGCTAGTGGCTGAACTGCCTTTCAAAGCCGTCGGTGACGCCGACGGGTAGGGGTCGCCTTCGGCTTCGCTCAGGATGACAGAGTTAGAGAGATTTCCCAGGTACCTCGGGGCTGAAGCCCGCATCCATTCTGGAGGCTGAACGCGGCGCTGAAAGCGCCGCTCTTCCACGTCACTGTCCGTATTCTTTCTTGGCCACTAACGGCACGGCTGAAGCCGTGCCCTTCCCAAAACCTAGCGGTCGAGCTTGCTTTTTGCCAGTTCTTCTACTCGTGCCAGGACTTCGTCTTCACCCAACTTTGTGGAGTCGATAACTACCGCGTCTGTGGCTGCCACTAGGGGGGAGGCGGCGCGGGTGCGGTCGCGGCGGTCGCGTTCGCGGAGGTCGGCGGCTACGTTGGCGGCCACTTCGCCTTTGATCTTCTGTTGTTCCATGCGGCGCTGTTCGCGGACTACCGGGTCGGCATCGAGGAAGATTTTCAGGTCGGCGTCGGGGAAAACTTTTGTGCCGATGTCACGGCCTTCCATGACCACGCCGCCGCCCGCGCCCATTTCCTGCTGACGCGCCACCATCCAGGCGCGGACTCCGGGATGCACGGAGACGCGCGAGGCCGCTTCGGTGACGTCGCGCTCCCTAATGCGCGAAGAAACGTCGTGGCCGTCGAGCAACGTGCGGTTTCCGCCCACGGTGGGTTCGAGCTGGATGCGCGATTCATGGGCCAGTTTTACCAGCGTGGCTTCGTCGTCAAACGATGCATCGTGGTCGATAGCCTTGAGAGCCAGCGCGCGGTACATGGCGCCGCTTTCCAGGTTCACATAGCCGAGCTTGCGCGCCAGGCGGGAGGCAATGGTGCTCTTGCCCGCGCCCGCCGGGCCGTCGATGGCAATGATCAGTTTGCGTGGGGGGTAGTGATTGGGCGAGTGGTAGTTCATTAGCGAGTAGACGATTGTACACGGTGAACAAGACGGGCAAGTGACAGCTTACTTCGTTACGCGATGCGGCCTTACGGAAGCCACGACTGGTTCCTTCGCCGGCGTGATCTGCAGCATCGATCTGCCGCTGACGTGGATGAAGCTCAACTCGCGGGCTGCCAGCAGAGCGTTGACCGCCTCTTTCACGCGGGAGCGGGCCACGAAGTTCCCGAAGAAAGTTTCGAGCTCTGTTTGCTCGGCGGCGATTACGCAGTCCAGATATTTCGAGAGCAACGCCGAGAGAGCTTCCGGCACCGAGAGTCCCACGCCTTCGCGGACTGCCTCTGGCGCCCAGCGGTAGAGCACATCCCAGAACGAGCCTTCGTTGGCTTTGTACTCGACGCGGGTGATGCGCAGCTTTGATAACAACTCGCCCAGCGCCTTATCCAGCACGGCGAGCGAAACGCTGCCGCCCAATGCTTCCTGCAGCTTCTGCTTTGAGATGGGGCCGTCGCGCCGGATCAGCTCAAAGGCGTCGCAGGCCAGCGGCGAGTAAGCGGACCGCGGTCCCTGTTTGGGGGCGAGCTTGGGATTGCGCTCGCCAACCAGAGCATAAAAATATGGAAACACTGAGGCTGCGAGGAGGAATGCGTTGTTCTCTTCTACCAAGTTCGCTTCGTAAGCTGCTCGCTCGCGCAGCAGGCGGACCATGAGGTCGGTGGCTGCCAGCGCACGAGGATCGGAGTAGGCGTGCTGCCAGGTGGGAAGACGATTGTCGGAGCCGACGAAGGCTCCGATGAA
>OCZU010000610.1_pt1 | contig 24250 bp, 23 predicted proteins | sample 1539001 | NCBI WGS metagenome assembly OCZU01 (sample SAMEA3539306, study PRJEB22396) | soil metagenome | biome: tundra; feature: field; material: soil | place: USA | collected 2010-05 | depth 0.15 m | reverse complement strand
GAGCTCCTCGCCGTCGTCGGCGCCGAACCGGCCCGTCCCGGCCCAGTTGGCCAGGAGGCAGACCAGGCCGGCCCGGCCGCGGCCAGACCCGAACCCGCGCCACGGCAACCCGCCGGACCCGAGGCTGCGGCAGCGCTAAGTGTTGGCTACCGGCGCTGCCTGCTGCGGCTCGCCGGGCGGGACCTGACCGGCGACGCGACGCTGGAGGAGGTCATGACCGAGCTGGCCGACCTTGCCGCTGCCGCGCTTGAGGCCGCGCTCGCCATCGCGCGGGCGGCCCTGCCCGCTGACGCGGCCCCATGTCGCCTCGCGGTGATCGCGATGGGCAAGTGCGGCGGCCGGGAGCTGAACTACGCGAGCGACGTCGACGTCCTCTTCGTGGCCGAGCCTGGCGGGGCCGAGCCAGGCACTGCAGCCGAGGTCGCGGCGCTGCGGACCGCGACGAAGCTGGCCAGCGCGATGATCCGGGTCTGCTCGGACGCCGGCCCGGAAGGCTCGATCTTCCCGGTTGACGCGAACCTGCGCCCCGAGGGCCGCAGCGGCCCGCTGGTCCGCAGCCTCGCCAGCCACCTGGCCTACTACCAGCGCTGGGCCAAGACCTGGGAGTTCCAGGCACTGCTCAAGGCACGGCCGGTCGCCGGGGATGCCGAACTAGGCCGCCGCTACATCACCGCACTCACGCCGCTCCTCTGGCAGGCATCACAGCGCGAGGATTTCGTCGTCGACGTGCAGGCCATGCGGCGCAGGGTCATCGCCAGCCTGCCCGCCGACCGGGCCGGACGCGAACTCAAGCTCGGTCCCGGCGGTTTGCGCGACATCGAGTTCGCCGTCCAGCTCCTGCAGCTCGTGCACGGCAGGACCGACGATCAGCTGCGCGGCAGCGCGACGCTTGACGCCCTGGCGGCGCTGGCGGCCGGCGGTTACGTCGGCAGGCAGGACGCGGCCAGCCTGGCCGGCGCATACCGGTTCCTGCGGGTGGTCGAGCACCTGCTGCAGCTGCGCCAGCTCCGCAGAACGCACACGCTGCCGGAGGATCCCGCCGTGCTCAGGCTGCTCGGCCGCGCCCTGCGGTCGATGCGGTACGCCAGCGATGACTCGGCCGCGGGATCGGCAACCGCCCGTCCGGCCGCTGCCGATCCCGCGGCGGACCTGGTCGCCCGCTGGCGACAGCACGCCACGGTGGCCAGGCAGCTGCACGAGAAGCTGTTCTACCGGCCACTGCTCGACGCCGTCGCCAGGCTCCCTGGCGAGGTGATCAGGCTCACCCCGCAAGCGGCGTCGCATCGCCTTGTCGCCCTCGGCTACGGCGACCCGGCCGGCTCGCTCCGGCATATTGAGGCGCTGACCTCGGGCGTGAGCAGGAAAGCGGCGATCCAGCGTACGCTGCTGCCTGCCATGCTCGGCTGGTTCGCCGACGCACCGCGGCCCGATGCTGGCCTGCTGGCCTTTCGCCAGGTCAGCGAGGCGCTGGGGAACTCACCGTGGTACCTGCGACTGCTCAGGGACGATACAGCGGTTGCCTGGCGGATGGCCAGGCTGCTGGCTTGCGGCCGGTACGCGACCGGGCTGCTGCTGCGCGATCCGCAGGCCGTGGCCATGCTGGCCGACGACGACCTGCTCATCCCGCGGTCCGCTGACAGCCTGCGCGCGGAGGCCGCGGCCACCGCGCGCAGGAATGCGGCCGCGGCCTACCCAGTCGCGGTAGCCGCCGGGCTGCTCGGGCTGCGCCGCAGGGAGCTGCTCCGGACGGCCGCGGCCGACCTGCTCGGACGGCTCAGCGTCGCGCAGGTCGCCGACGCGGTCAGCACCGTCACGGCGGTCACTGTCGACGCCGCGCTGCAGGCCGTCATCAGCGAGACTGAGCGATCCGCCGGGCCGCTGCCCACCAGGATGTGCGTGGTGGCGATGGGCAGCCTCGGCGGCCGGGAGATGGGCTACGCCAGCGACGCCGACGTGCTGTTCGTGCACGATCCGCTGCCTGGCGCCGACGAGGAGGCAGCGACCAGGGCGGCGCACGCGGTGGCCGAGGAACTGCGCCGGCTGCTTGACCGTCCTGGTCCCGATCCCGCGCTGGCTGTCGACGCGGATCTCCGGCCGGAAGGCAAGCAGGGGCCGCTGGTGCGGACGCTGGCTTCCTACCGGGCCTACTACCGGCGCTGGGCGGTGCCGTGGGAGCAACAGGCCCTGCTCCGAGCCGATCCGGTCGCTGGCGACCCTGAGCTGTGCGCCGCGTTCGCAGAGCTAGCCGACGAGGTCCGCTATCCGGCCGGGGGAGTGGAGGAGCGAGCCGTTAGAGAAATCAAAAGAATTAAAGCCAGGATCGAAGCTGAACGCATGCCTCGTGGCGTTGAGCCGGCCCTGCACGTCAAGCTCGGCCCCGGCGGGCTCACCGATACGGAGTGGGTGACGCAGTTGCTCCAGCTACGCTGGGCCGGCCTCGTGCCGGCGCTGCGGACCACCCAGACGCTGGCCGCACTGGACGCGGCGCGGGACGCGGGCCTGCTTGCCGCCGGCGACGCGGCGGCACTGAGCGATTCGTGGCTGCTCGCGACCAGGATCAGGAACGCGGTCACCCTGGTGCGCGGCCGCGGCTCCGACGTCGTCCCGACAGCGATGCCCGAGCTTGCCGCCGTCGCCTGGCTGCTCGGCTACCCGCATGGCGCGGCGCAGGACCTGGTGCAGGACTGGCGCCGGTCGGCGCGGCAGGCCAGGAGCGTGATGGAGCGAGTCTTCTACTCCTGATACCGCGGTAGGGGGTCAGCTGGCCCGCTGGACGCACGCGAGCGGTCCGGCGATGCGTGCATGCTGGTGGGGTGACGGGTGCAGCATCGGAGCGGCTGAGCGACCCGCCGGGCGCCGTGACATCCCGGACATCGCGGACGTCCTGGCCAGGCTCGCTGATGGAGCGCGCGCTGGCGCTGCTCGCGGCGGACTACCGGCGGTCGACCGGGCCGCTCGTGATGACAGCGGTGCTGGCTACCGGCGCGGTGCTTGAGGGCGGCAAGTCGGCCGGCCCGCTGCCCTTCGACCTGGCGATCGCGCTCGGACTGATGGCGACGTTGCCGTTGGCGATCATCCGGCGGTTCCCGAGCGCGGCGATCGGCTGCATCCTGGCAGCCAGCGCGGTTTTCGTCGTCTTCGGACGGCTGTCCTGGTCGGTAGCGGCGGTGGCCGGCTGGCTGATCGCGCTCGCCGCCTGCCCGGTCATGCTGCCGCGCGGGCGGGCGATCCAGGCTGTCGTGGCGTCCGAGGCTGCCGTGCTCCTCGCGCTGCTCGGTCTCGGCCGCAACGTGACCCCGTGGGATGCCCACGCCGCCGAGGCGGCGGCCGTGCTCGCGGCCTGGGGCGCGGGGGAGATGGTCAGGGCCAGAAGACAGTCGGCGATCGAGCAGGCCGCGGCCGCCGACCAGGTCAGGTACCTGAACGCGCGCGATGTGGTGGCGCGGGAACGAACCGGGATCGCCCGTGAGCTGCACGACGTGGTCGCGCATCACGTCTCCATGATCGCGGTCAGGGCGGCGACCGCGCCGTACGCGATCAGCGGCCTGCCGGAGCCGGGTCAGGTGGCCTTCGCCGAGATCGCTGATGAGGCGCGGACGGCGCTGACCGAGCTGCGGGTGGTTCTCGGGGTACTGCGATCACCTGACGGCGGCACCGATGCCGCGCCGCAGCCCCGGATCGCGGATCTTGATCTGCTGCTGAGCCGGATGGTCAGCGCAGGTACCGACGTCACGATGACGGTGACCGGACGGGCGCGGCCGCTGCCCGGGTCGGTGGAGCTGTGCTGTTACCGGATCGTGCAGGAGGCGCTGACGAACGCCCGCCGTCATGCCGCTGGCAGCAAGGTCAGGGTCGAGCTCTGCTATCAGCAGGACGGCCTGAGCGTCCAGATCAGCAATGGGCGGGCCGACAGCCCGCCCGCTGGCGACATGCCCGTCGGATATGGGCTGACCGGGCTGCGGGAACGGGTGGCCATGCTGCGTGGTGAGTTCCGGGCGGGCCCGGATGACCAGGGCGGATTCCAGGTCACCGCGGTGCTGCCCTGGCCGGCCGTGACGACGGACGGGGCGGCGTGACCGACGACCGGGTGCTCAGGCTGCTGGTCGTGGACGATCAGCCGGTAGTCCGCCTCGGCTTCACTGCCCTGCTTGACTCGCAGCCGGACCTGACGGTGGTCGGCACGGCCGGGGACGGGCAGCACGCCGTCCGGCTCGCCAGGGAACTGGCACCTGATGTGGTCCTGATGGACATCCGGATGCCGGTGCTCGGCGGGATCGAGGCCACCCGCTTGCTCAGCCAGTCGCCGTCGCCGCCGAAGGTGCTCGTGCTGACCACGTTCGACCTTGACGACTACGTCTACGACGCGCTGCGGGCGGGCGCCAGCGGGTTCCTGCTCAAGGACGCCACGCCGGAGGAGATCCTGGCCGCGGTCCGGGTCGTCGGCGGCGGCGACGCACTGCTGGCACCGTCAGTGACCACGAGGCTGATCGCGGAGTTCGCCAAGCGGCGAAGCCTCACCCCGCCGCCGGAATTTGGCCGGCTCACGCCGCGCGAGCAAGAGGTGCTGCTGCAGCTCGCCGCCGGCCGGACGAACGGGGAGATCGCCCGGCGGCTGTGCCTGGCCGAGCAGACCGTGAAGTCGCATGTCAGTTCGGTGCTGTTCAAGCTTGGGCTGCGGGACCGGGTCCAGGCGGTGATCCTCGCCTACGAGTCGGGACTGGTCGTGGCGGGCAGCGCAGATGCCGGAGGGGAGTAGGCCTGGCGGCTGAGCCTGGCCTGTACTGACGTAGCGGGGTCGGACTGAGATCTCCAACTCGCTGGTGATGCGGCCCGACGGGGCCGCCGCCTAGCGTCGGTGAGGTGACAGATGAATCTCCGGTCGGCCAGGCAACCGGCCCCGGCACCCGGCACGCCCGCGAGACTCCGGAGCGCACGAGTCAGGCGGGTGCGCGACGAAACGTCAGGCTAGCTGCGGGGATGACCTGGCGGCGCTGGCTGATCGACATCGCGCTGATCGCCGGCGGCGTGGTCTCGGTCGTCTTCGAGCCGTTCTCGATCGCCATCCATAGCGTCATCGGGCTGGCCTTCGTCGGCACCGTCGGGCCGCACCTGTGGCACCGGCGGAGCTGGATCCGGGGCACACTGCGCCGCCTGCGAGAGCGCCGGCGGTTCTCGCCGAAGCTGCGCTGGAGCTTCGGGCAGGCGGTCTTCCTGAGCGCGGCCGTTGTCGTGGTGACGTTCTCGGGCCTGTGGGACTGGCTGGGCGTGCCGACCAAGATCCGCTTCCACGCGATTTCCGGCGTGATCCTGATCGGCGTCGTGGCATGGCACGCCTGGACCAGGCGGAGCTGGCTGACCCGCCGGCGCAGTACTGTCGCAGCCCAGGAGAGCGCCGGCGACAGGTGCGACGGCGACGGCGCGCGATCACGCGTGCGCTGACATCGCCGGAACGCCGGGCCACGGACGTTACGTGCGCGGCTCCCAGCTGAAGTAGCGGGCGGCGAGCAGCAGTCCGGCCAGGCCCCAGATTGCGACGATGAGCACGTCGGTCCAGCGGAAACTGGTGCCGAGGAAGCCGGCCTGCATGCCGTCAGCGAAGTGCTTGACCGGGAAGACCTTCGCGATCCACAGGATCCAGGACGGCGTGTGATTGCCGAACGGGATGAAGATGCCGGACAGGAAGAGCAGCGGCAGGATCGCGGCGTTGACGATGGCGGCTGACGCGTCGGCGTTGGGGATAGCTGCCGTGATCGCGAAGCCGAGCGCGCAGAAAGCGGCGGCGCCGACTATCAGGATCACAGCGAACCGGAGCAGGGTAATCCCGGTCGGAATGGTGGCGTGGTAGAACGCGTGACCGAACGCCGTGGTGACCGCGACCAGTGCGACCGCGACGAGCAGCGCGTGCAGGATCCGCGCGCCGAGGAACGCGACACCGGGCAGCGGCGTGCCGTTAGTCCGCTTCAAGACTCCGGCGTCGCGCTGGAAGGTGACTGATATGGCGATGTTGTTGAAGCAGGCGGTGATCACCGCGAACGCCGCCATCGAAGCCACATAGTAGGTGGAGGTGCTGACGGTCCGGGTTCCGACCTGCACCGTGCCGTCCCCGAGCAGGGACGTGAAGATGACCAGGAACATCAGCGGGAAGGCGAAGGTGAAGAACGCTGAGGCCGGGTTACGCCAGAACGACTTGTTCACGTAGCGGACCTGGCGCAGTGTCATGGTCGCGGTGCTCATGACGTATGCCTCCTGCCCAGCCGCGCGGTCCGCGGCAACCGGCCCGGCCCGGCGTCCTGACCGGAATCAGCTGCTGCCGTGGCGGCCGGAGCGTCGGTCAGCTCCAGGTAGACGTCCTCCAGCGAAGGCCGGACAATCTGCAGGCTGTCCAGCTTGATCCCGCGCTCGATCGCCCAGCCGGTCAGCCGGTTCAGCGCCAGCGTGAGATCGCCGGGAACGATGTCCACGAAGCCGTCGGACTCGGGCTCGCCGGTCAGGTCAGCCGGCGCGCTGCCCGCGGCCGGATCCTCAGGCGGCCGGTAGCGCAGGTGGGTACCAGCTAGCTCACGGTGACCCAGGGTGGCCGGCGTGCCTTCGGCGACTATCCGGCCGGCCGAGATGACCGCGACCCGATCGGCCAGGTACTGCGCCTCGTCCATGTAGTGCGTCGTCAGCAGCACGGTCTTGCCGATCGAGGCGAGGTTCTTGACGACCTCCCAGGCCTCGTGCCGGGCGGACGGATCGAAGCCGGTGGTCGGCTCGTCGAGGAACAGCAGCTCGGGGTTGCCGGCCAGCGCGATCGCGACATCGAGGCGGCGCTGCTGGCCGCCGGAGAGCTTGATCACCCGGGTGTCGCGTTTCGGCCCGAGGCCGACCAGCTCGATCACCTCGGCGACCGGCCGCGGGCTGGGGTAGTAGCTCGCGTACATGGCGATCGTCTCGGCCACGGTCAGATAGTGGTCGATGCCGGTGGACTGCAGCACGATGCCGATCACGGACTTGAGTTCCTTGCGCTGCTTGCCAGGATCGTAGCCAAGCACACTGACCGTGCCACCATCGCGCGATCGGTAGCCTTCGAGGATCTCGACAGTGGTGGTCTTGCCCGCGCCGTTCGGGCCGAGCAGCGCGAAGATCTCGCCGCGGGCGATCTGAAGGTCGACACCGTTCACGGCGTGCACATCGCGGTAGGACTTGGTCAGGCCGCGTACGTCAACGGCCGCGGCATTCATGCTCGCGAATTCTCCTGTCTGGTGCCCGATCTCCTGTCCGACTGAACTATGCCCGAGACTGCCTGTCGGGGGACAGGCGGCGCGGCAAAATGCCCCCGTTGCACGAGTCCGGCGGCGCCAGGTCGGCTGCGGTATGGGGCGGTGCCACACTGACTATATGGACTGGGCGCCTGGCTACCGCGAGCTCGCGGTAGCGCCCGCGCTCGCTGACCGGCTGCACTGCCTGTGGGTGAGCGTCGTGCCGCCTGCCGGCGGGGCTACCACGCTCGTGCTGCCGGACGGCTGCACCGATCTGATCTGGCAGGAAGGCGTGGGCGCGTTCGTGGCCGGGCCAGATACCGGGCCCGCACCTGCGTCATCGCCGCCCGGGGCGGTGCTAGTCGGGGCCCGATTCCGGCCAGGCGCCGGGGGAGCGGCACTCGGGGTGCCGCTCAGCGAACTGCTCGACCTGCGGGTCGACGCCGCCGAACTGCCCGCCATTCCGGCGGGACGGCTGCGCGGCTCGCTGACACCCGACGAGGCGATCGAACGAGTCGCCCGCACCGCCGCCGAGATGGTGACCGAGCGGCCACCTGACACGCTGGTGCTTGAGGCGGCGCGTCAGCTCGCCATGCCAGGTGCCCGAGCCGACCCGATCGCCAGGCGGCTGGCGATCAGCGAGCGCCAGCTCAGGCGCCGCTGCCAGGCCGCCGCCGGCTACGGGCCGCGCACGCTGCACCGGGTGCTCAGGTTCCGGCGCTTCGTGTCCCTGATCGACCTGGCCGGGGCCGCCGCCGACCTGGCGGGCGCCGCCATCGCGGCTGGCTATGCCGACCAGGCACACCTCACCAGGGAGAGCAACCTGCTGGCGGGCCTCCCGCCCGCCGCACTCGTCCGGGCGCGCGCCAGCGCCGGATCGGTCGCCGCTGGTCAGGACTCCAGGTAACGAAGGACGGCCAGTATCCGGCGGTGGTCGGCATCCGCAAGCCGGTCTGCGGTCGCCAGCCTGACTACGATTGCCGCACCACTTACTACGATTGCCGCCCCAGCAGGTCCTCAAGGGCAGCCGCGAGGTCGGGGTGCTCGAATACAAATCCAGCCTCAAGCAACCGGCGCGGCACGCATCGACGGCCGGTCAGCGCCAGTGCCGGATCGGAGCGAAGCAGCAGCGTTCCCAGCCGAAGCAGCCAGGCTGGCGTCGGCGGCGCGAGCGGGCGATGCAAGACCTGGCGCAAAGCCGCCATCAGCTCAGCGTTGGTGACCGGGTTCGGGCTGGTGGCATGAACGACACCAGAAAGCTCTGGATCTTCCAGCGCCGCTCGGACGATTCCGAGGAAGTCGTCGACGTGCAGCCAGCTGATCCACTGGCCGCCGTCTCCGATCCGCCCGCCGAGTCCCGATCGGACCAGGTGCGCAAGCCGGTGCATGGCCGGCGCCGCCGGGTCGAGCACGATGCCGGTGCGCAGGGTGACCTGTCGACCGGCCGGCGCACCGGCCGCGGCGGACTCCCAGGCACGAGCTACGCCGGCCATCTGCGGCGGCTCCTCCGCCGGTCGCGCGGTCTCGTCCAGGACGGCGTCACCTGCGTCGCCGTAGATCGCGAGTGTGCTCATCTGAATCCAGATCCGCGGTGGCTGATCAAGCTGCGCCGCGGCATTGACCAGCGCATGCGTCGGTCCCACCCGTGAGCGAGTCAGCAGCTCGATATTCTCTCTCGTCGGGCGGCGGTCGACGAGTGCGCCGGACAAGTTGATCACGGCCGCGCCGGCTAGCTGAGAGGCCCAGGGTCCGATGTTCGCGCCGTCCCAGGCCAGCTGGCCAGGCACTCCGTCAGGGACGGGCGAGCGGGTCAGGATCGTAACGTCGTGACCCCGTGCGATCAGATCCGGGCAGATCCTGCGGCCGAGCGCGCCACTGCCGCCAGCGACGACGACCTTCATGGGCGGCCGTCGTCTGCGACGTGGCGCATCGCCGTCATGTAGGCCCTGGTTACCCGGAGCTGCATGGCCCTGGCGACAGGCGCCCCGAGCCGCGCTGCCGGATGCCGCGGCCGCGAGAACGCGGTCACCCTGAAACTGAGCTGGTCACCGTCGCGAACGACATGAAATGCCTCCTCGCCCCGCTCGGGATGGCTAGGAAGCGTGCCGTAGGCGAACCCGAAATTCCCCGGCTGATCGACCACGTAGACGACGCGGCCCGCCGCCAGGGCAAAGCCCACCGGCAGCCGGATCACGAGCGCGAACGTCATATCCGGCTCGACTGCCTCGCCGGGGAAAATGGTCAGCCCCGCTCCGCGCTGAATCTCCCAGCGCCTGAGCGCGTCCGCGGCCCGGGCGAACCTGTCCGCATCGAACCTGCCCAGATCCTCCTGCCAGCGATCATGCCGGTAGCCGGCTGGCATAGTCGCCGCCGTGGCACCAACCTCGGCATAAGTCAGCTCGCGGGACGCCTGCTCGCGCACGAAGCCAGCCAGGGTCTGCGGAGAAGGTCGCGCAAGCGAGAACACCAGTCCATGATGTCAGCGCCGTCCACATGGCCTGAGAGAGGCCTGCGTGGTTCGAGTCCCCATGGCTCCGCATGGGCCGTGAGCTGTACATACGCGAAGGCGGATGCGTCGCTATTGGCCAGGAGGCTGGCCCACCTGACGTAATCAACAGTGATGTGCGATAGTGTTACATCGCACATCTTGTATTGGGGTGGCAGTGGAATACCGCGAGCAGGTAGGCAAGGTCGTAGATGCCAACATAGACGAGCTGAGAGGTGATCTCGACCAGGCAAGGCATGCTCTGCGGAGAGCAAGGTTGGAAGTGGGGCGCCTAGAGCGACAGGTCGCTGCGCTAGAGGGTCTGATGGAACTGAGGCATTCACCGGCGACCCTCGATGTGGACTCGCAGGGTCTAACACTGCATGAGGCTATGGCAATCGTACTAAAGGATGCCCCCGGTGGGATGATGCGAGCAGGTGACCTGGCAGCCCAGGTAAATGGACGCGGCCTTTACCGCATGCGAGATGGACGCCCGGTAGAAGCGCAGCAGATTCATGCGAGGGTCGGTCAGTATCCGCACGTGTTCAACAAGCAGGGAACGTTTATCACACTATCGAGTCCAGTGACCTAGTGATGGCGCCAATGCGGGAGCTGTGGCTGATCCACTTCTTTCAGCGTCATGGGGACGATGACCGGGCGCGGTCCACGCCGACGATCGAGTTCCTGGAGACGCTTCCGGACAAGATAGCGGCTGAGATTCAGGCAGTACTTGAGGCTGTGGCTGCGGCACCACCGCCATCCTTCTCCGGTGGAGGTAAGTGGGAGGCCATGCACGATGACATGGCGGGGATCTATGAGGTCCGGGTCCAGGGCAGTGGCGCTAACCATCGATTGTTCTGCCTGCTCGAGCGCAACGGCCATGATCTCGGCGGTCCAGCGGTTATCTGCCTCGGCGGACTTTCCAAGCCGGTGCGATCGGCGGCCAGCCCGCGTGATTACAGTCGCATCAGGCAGTACGCCGACGAGTTCCGGAAGCGTCGGACTGTCCATCAGCAGCGGTGACCGGGCCGCTGACCGTGATATCCAGCGACATCGCGCTCGCCAGCGAGATAACTGTGGCGAGCGTGGGATTAGCCGGGCCCGCGCCAAGCAGTCGCCGGACTACCTCTGGCCGCATTCCGGCCTGACGCGCTAGCTCAGCCTTCGACAGCCCAAGAACCTTCCGCCGCTCGTCCAAGGCTCGCACGACACTATCAACGGCAGCGATGCGGGACCGGGCGGCTTCAAGCGCAACCCGGTACTCTGCGCTGTCCGCAGCCCGCATCTCAAAGTACCGCTGCGCACCGGTCAGTCCTGCCACGTATAGAGCGTAACATGAAAGTCACGCAGTGGAAGATTTTGTATGGAGGGGAGCGCTGCCCAGCTCGGTTCGGAGCGCGTGGAGCAGTGGTGTGGTCATCCAGCGGCCCAGTGGCGGCAGCCATTCTGGCGGCATGGCCGCCGATCACCTGCCCGATTCATCACGATTCCGGTCTCGACCTCGTAGCGAAGCTCGATCAGGTGACCTGATCACGACTGCTGAACTGCTAGCAAGGACCTGATCGACATCATCGGGCCGCGCTGTTTCCTGAACGGGTGCGCCGTCACCGGCGACTTCGAAGCGCTCGCGGCGGGCCGCCCGACGGAACTCAGGCTGCAGGCCCGTGTCACGGTTAGCGCCGATCGCGGCAGCGTCCTGATCGAGAACCTCCCACCGAACGCCAATCCCGACGAGACCGTGAGTAGCATCGCCAGCCAGGCAGCAGAGCCTGACTGGGCAGGCAGACATCCCGGCCTTCACCGGCTTGCATGCCTCCCGCTCAGGGACTTACGCGACGAGTCTTCGCGAGAGGCTGACCTGCTCGTCTGCATTCCAGAGCCGGGGACCACCGCCGAGCAGCTGCGAGATCAACTCGCGGACGTTCACGGCGTCCATACGATCGTCCCATCGCACTTCCCCGGCCGCTGCCCGCGATGCTCAGAAGCTGGGCCAGTGCCCACGCGGCCGATGACCTGCTGACCAGCCTGGCAGGTCAGAGAGTCCGTAATAGCGCACCAGAGGCAGCCCCGTGAATCCAGCCCTTTCGTAGGCGCGGCGGGCAAAGGTTGCCTGTCCCGGCATAATGGCTGTTTGTGGAGATCAGTCAGCACATCGGGGGCGCAGAGTTGCCGCGTTCAGATAGGTGTCACCCTGCGCTGGGATGGCCGCACGCGATGACCTCGTGACCTGGCCGGAAGCGTTCCTCGTTGATGTGTACGACACGATACTGACGTGCGACTTTGAGGTGCTGAGGCGGGAACTGCCGGTGATCGCCGGTGTCGAGGCGCAGGCGTGGAACGAAGGCTACGCGCGGCTTGGGCCGGCCATGGGCGAAGGCCGGCTCTCGATGGGCCAGGCGTTCGAGCAGATCCTGCAAGCCTGCGGAGCTGAGCCACGGCCCGAGCTAGTAAGCGAGCTAGTCCGTCAGGAACGGGCACTGCTCCTGGAATCGTCTCGCCTGTTCGATGATGCGATCCCGTTTCTTCAGATGCTGCGGTCCCGGGGCATCATGATCGCGCTCGTCAGCAACTGCGTCGAGGACACCCGCGAGCTCCTGTCCGGCCTCGGCGTCAGCACGCTCGCCGACTCGGTCGTCCTGTCGTGCGAGATTGGCTGCTCCAAGCCCTCGGCCGAGATCTACCAGCATGCCCTCGATCAGCTCGGTGTCGCCGCCGGCGCCGCTGTCTTCGTCGACGATCAGCCTGCGTTCTGCGCGGGTGCCGTAGCTGTGGGCATGAAGGCGATGCAGATCGTGCGCGGTGAAACCCCGATCGCGGCACCTCCAACGGGCACCACAATCATCCGCTCGCTGCTGCAGGCCGAAGCCAGGCTCTGAGCCCCGGCTAGGCTATGCCGGTCGCCGTAGCCGCGTAGCTGACCGGGAGGTGCTTCAGGCCCCGGACGAGGCGGCTGCGGCGCCAGGTCAGCTCGGCGGGGTCCGCGTCGAGCGCCAGATCCTGGCAGGCGTTCAGCAGCGGGGAGATGGCGATCTGCCCTTCAGCCCGGGCCAGCGGTGCTCCCAGGCAGTAATGCAGGCCGTGGGCGAAGCGGAGGGCGGAGTTCACTTTGACCGGACCGTCGTACCGCAGGAACTCCTCGATCGCCGGGCCGATCAGCTGCGGATCCGCGCGCAGCGCGGCCATCTGGCCGGGGTTGAGCAGCAGCGCAAGCGCGCCGTTGCCGATCAGGCTGACGGTTGTCTCGTAGCCAGCGGCCAGCAGCACGAACGCCATCGCGAGGAGCTCGTCGTGATCCAGCCGCCCGCTTTCGTCACGGGCGGCGATCAGCCCGTCCAGCAGATCCCCGCTTTCAGCGTCCGCGGGGGCGCTGCGCTCCTTGTCCTCGACAAGCGCAGACAGGTATCCGCGGATGGCGGCCAGCGGTCATCGGCGATCTGCTGGATCCGCGGCCGTAGCGCCTCTACCCGACGCGGCGTGAATGCCCTGGAGACCAGCCGGCAGGCCGTCGACTATTACCCGGCAGGCCGGCGACTCCTCCCGCACGCGCCACGAACGGGTAAGGATCCGCGGTAAACCCGGGCTCCCACGTCGCCAGATCGATCTCTGCCATCTCTCGACTTCCTGCCGGTCACCCGGACATGCCGGGCGATAAAGAAACTGCGAGCGCCGACAGCGCGCTGGACGGTACCGCTTCACCTTCACAATGCCACGCCAACCGGTAGCGAACATCGCGATTTCGCACGGCATCTGGCGAAAGCTACTGACGTCCGCTGCGGTCGAGATCAGGCCGACTCGCTCTGCTGGGGTCGCCACCGAGTGCCGCTCCTGCGGCTGGCTAAGGCGCCGGCCCTGGTAGGAGCGATGGCGGGGCTACTGGCGGGACATGACGGCGCGGGCGGCCGCGGCTTGCGCTGTTGCCTCAGCGGCTGTTGCCCCGGCGGCCGATTCGTCGTCGGAGGCGCTGACGGGGAGGATCTGGATCTCGACCCGGTCCAGGGTGCCCTGGAACGGGAACGGGCTCCGGTAGCGGTCGCTGACCGGCGAGCCGCGGTCGCACCCGACGCTCGATCCGATGCTGGAGATGATGTACATGACGAACGGGATCTCGACCTGGCCGCAGGCAGATCCGTCGATCACCAGCGTGGCGTGGCCGCGCCCATTGCCAGCCCGGCGGAAGCGGACGCCGACGACCGCCCGGCCCACCGGAACGTCGATGCCGGACTGCGCGACATGGTGCTCGCCGAAGCAGTTGTAGTCGAACAGCAGCCGGTCATGGTCGATGAAGAGGCTAAGTCCGGAATTGCAGTTGCCGGTGGCATACAGCACGCCACCCGCCCCGGCTGGCCGGTCGATCGTTGCGTCCAGATCCCAGCTGCGGCCGCCGATCCTGGCGGACGCCTGGGCTGGCATCGGCGACATCGGCGGCCGGTAGACGTAGTGCCTGCTGGCCGGATGCGCGGTGTAGTCGGCGCGGCCGGATCCGGCCGCTGACCGCCTCGCTGCGGCCAGCCCGGCCAGGTCACGGGCAGCGTCGGCGCCGGCCTGCTCCCGCGCGCCGAACAGCTCGATGGTCCGGTCATCAAGCGGCAGCACGCCGTGCTCGGCCGCCTGCAGCCACCAGAGCTGGATCAGCCCGGCAAGGCGCTCCGGCTCGGCGCTGGCCAGGTTGACACACTCGGACCTGTCCTCGGCGAGCCGGTACAGCTCCCAGTCGTCGTCGTCGAACGGCACTCCCGGCTTATGCCTGGTCACCGCCTTCCAGCCGTCGGCGTAGATGGCCCGGTGGCCCATCATCTCGAAGTACTGCACTGGCTTCCTGGATGGCTCCGCCGGGCCGGCCAGGGTGTATCGCATTGAGACGCCGGTGACCGGCATTTGCTCGTAGCCGCGGTAGACCTGCGGCGGGGTGATGCCGAGAATGTCGTAGATCGTCGGAGCGATGTCATTGACATGGTGGAACTGATCGCGCAGGCTGCCGCGGTCGGCCCCGCGGATCTGGCTCGGCCAGTGCATGATCAGCGGTACATGCACACCGCCCTCGTGCGTGTTCTGCTTGTACCACCTGAACGGGGTATTGCCGGCCTGCGCCCAGCCCCACGGGTAGTTGGTGTGGCTGTTCGGGCCGCCGATATCGTCCAGCCGGTCGACAGCTTCATCGGCCGACTCGGCCACGAAGTTGAAGTACTTGAACTCGTGCAGGACACCGAGCGGCCCGCCCTCCTGACTGGCGCCGTTGTCAGAGAGCAGCACGATCAGCGTGTTGTCCAGCTCGCCGAGCTCCTGCAGCGCGGCGATGAGCCTGCCGACCTGGACGTCGGTGTGATCGAGGAACGCGGCGAACGCCTCCTGCAGGCGAGCGGCAAGCCGGCGCTGGTTCTCGGGCAGCGTGACCCACTCCTGCACGCCGGGATTACGGGGGGCGAGCTGCGTTGACGCTGAAAGAAGTCCCATTTCCCGCTGCCTGGCGAACCATACGTCCCTGGCCGCGTCCCAGCCGGCATCAAACTTTCCGCGGTATTTCTCCAGGTAGGCGGCAGGCGCCTGGTGCGGGGCATGCATCGCGCCGAGCGCGAGATAGAGGAAGAACGGGCGGTCCGGACGAATCGACACCGAATCGTGCATGAAGCCGACGGCATGATCAACCAGATCCTCGGTCAGGTGATAGCCCTCCTCAGCAGATTTTGGCTGGTCGATCCGGTGGTTGTCGTAGACGAGCTCGGGATGGAACTGGTCGGTCTCGCCGTCGAGGAAGCCGTAGAACCGGTCGAAACCGCGCTGCACCGGCCACTGGTCGTACGGGCCGGCCGCCGAGGCGTCTTCCATCTGGCACAGGTGCCATTTGCCGAGCGCGAACGTGGCGTAGCCGGAGTCGCGCAGCACCTCGGCGATCGTCGCCGCGTGGTTGGAGATGTGCCCGCGCATGTTCGGGAACCCGGTGCTGAAGTTCGAAAGGGACCGCATTCCGACCTCATGATGGTTCCGGCCGGTGAGCAGGGCAGCGCGGGTCGGCGAGCACAGCGGCGTGACGTGGAAGTTGGTATACCGCAGGCCCCCGGCCGCCAGGGCGTCTATGTTCGGGGTGCGCATCGTCGAGCCGTAGCAGCCGAGCTGGGCGAATCCGGTGTCGTCGAGCAAGATCAGCACGATATTCGGCGCGTCCTTCGGCGGGTGCGGGCGGGCCGGCCAGGACGGCGTCGACTCCGCGACCGTGCGGCCGATCACCCCGTCAAAGTCACCGTACTGCTTCATGATCGCTCCGTCCCCCGTGCCTGTTTCTGGTCGTTCGCCCCTGACCGCGTGCTGGATTGGTCGCTTGTCCCGGCTCCCAGCAGCCTGCGCAGCGCCATGACCAGCGATTCGTACGTCTGCTCCGCGCTATACCCGCCGCGGTCCCGGTACCAGCCGATCGTCTCGATCTGGGTGAGGGCGTCAGCTGCGGCGAGCAGCGGCTCGGCGAGACCGCCGCAGGCCGGTCCCGGCGGACTCCCGTTCGGCGCCGGATCGCTAGCCGGCCGGCCGGACCCGGTCAGGGCCGAGATCTCGGGCGCGAACTGCTGTTCAAGCTGGATCCGGAACGTGCTGCGCCGGACCTGGAGCCCGTCTCGAAGGACGGCGCTGGTCGGCGCCCGCAGCTCGGCCGCGCGTGCGGCCGGCGCGACCGCCTCGTACAGCGCAAGCCGGGCAGCCACGAGGGCCTCGACCCGGTCGGCGAACGGACCCTCGCCGATGCGGTCGATCACGAACAGCGGCCCGACCTTCTCCAGATGCCGGCCGATCGCCGCGTGCACCAGATCCTCGCTGTCGGCTACGTACCGGTAGACCGAGCGCAGCGACAGCCCGGACTGGGCGGCGACGGCGTCGGGGGAGGGATTCAGGTCTCCGGCGGCGAACAGCTCAAGGACGGCATCGAGCACGGCAAGCCGTTTACGGTCCCGCCGTGCAGTCCGGCCGTCACTAGTATCTGGCATAGTTACTGCCAGAATATCAGGCCAGCGTGACCGGCCGCCGTTCCCGGTATCCCGCCAGCAACTGATCGCGCAGGCCGGCCGGCAGCGGCTTGACGGCCTCGGTGACCGTGACGGCCGACGCGCGGTGCACGCACGGTGCACGCACGGTGCACGCACGGTGCACGCACGGTGCACGCACGGTGCACGCACGGTGCACGCACGGTGCACGCACGGTGCACGCACGGAGCTAGCCGGGCAGCGACCAGGTCAGGACGACGCTTGGCAGTCTCGCGGAGCACCCAGCCGATGGCCTTGCGGATGAAGAACTCCCGCTCGTCCAGCATCTGGTCGGTGTAGCGGGCGAACCTCGGAAAGTCGCCGTCCCGCGGAGCAACGATTGCGCGGCGGCAGCGGCGTCGTATGATCGGCCGGACGGGGCGTCGATCGGGGCGTCGGTCACGGGGCCGACCCTACGGCAGGCACGCGCGGCGGTTCGGCCCATCCGGCTGACCGCGCGGACACATGGGTGCGGACGCCGTATTCTCGGCGGTGAACGGTTCAGAACCACTCGTTTCGGCGAGTAGCCATGGAGGCAGAGCAATGACCCCAAGCATCGACAGGGCCGCCGTCGCCGGTGGTCGCCGCCGCGCAGTCGGCGTAGTGGCGGTCGTTCTCGCGCTGAGCAGCTTCGGGCTGACCGGCTGCTCGATCGTGGGCGCCGTCAGGAAGGTGGCGCACGATGTGTCGGCCAACCGGGCCACGATCAACATCTTCACCGCGAAGCTGAAGTCCAGCGCGGGCACGACGTTCGCGGCCACCTACATAACGACCGGCGCCAACCCGACCACGGTCGTGTACGCCGTCAAGCCGCCCACCGATGTCGCGTTCAGGAACTCCGTGACCGGCTCGGACAACAGCGGCGGCCTGGACCTGATCGTGAACTCATCGGGCGCCTACTCGTGCACGCCGCCGGCCGGCACGGGCTGGACCTGCCAGAAGCTGGGCACTGTCGCCGCCGCTACCAGGAACCAGATCCTTGACTTCTACACTCCGTCGCACTGGGTCGCGTTCCTCAAGGGATTCGCGCTGGCCGCAGGTTTCGCCGGTGACAAGGTCACAACGTCGACAATGAGCGTCAACGGGTTCGCCATGGACTGCGTGGACTTCGTAGCCGCCGGGATCAAGGGAACCAGCACGATCTGCTCGACGTCACAGGGCATCCTCGGCTACGTGAAGGTGGCGCAGGACTCGACCACGTTCGAGATCAAGTCCTACACGTCGTCGCCGTCGCCGTCGCTATTCGTACTGCCGCCCGGCGCCAAGGTGACGACCGGGCAGAACGGCAATGGGTAGGCCACGTCGTAGCGGGGCCGGCAGCCGCCGCGGCACAGCCGCCGCAGCACAGCCGTCAGGTCAGGAGGCTGAGGGGAGCCCGTAGTTCGTCCTGGTCGGCGCGGCTCACGAAGACCTGAGGGCTGATGCAATGCAGCGCGCCCAGCATCGTGGCCAGGCTGTCGTCGTGCGCCAGCTCGACCACTGCCTCACCGGTCATGCTCGCGACGCCGTCGGAATCGATGGCGCGCGGCGCCAGGTGAACCCTGCTCACCGGCTTGTCCGCCAGTGCCTCCGTCAGCAGGGCAAGGCTGCGCGGATCGTCGGGAATGGCGACCCGGATTCTCCACCTGGACATCGGGCTCCTCGCAGTCTGCTCGTTCATTACCACCGACAGTGCCGCCGCCCGGTTGCCGATGTGCTTCGCGCATGTAACAACGACGTGAACGCTGAGCCCGGCGCGAGGCAATGAGCATGAGCCTCGGAGCGGAGTATCGCAAGATCTGGGCCGGCAACGCCGCGTCGAATCTTGCCGATGGCATCACCTTCGTGGCCGTTCCCCTGCTCGCCACCACCGTGACGCGTAGCCCGCTTGCGATCGCCGCGCTGGACGTCGCCTACACCCTCCCGCGGATCCTCGCCGTACTTGGCATCGGTGTCCTGATCGATCGCGCCGACCGCAGGCAACTGCTGCACCTCTCCAACTTCGCCCAGGCCGCGGTCTTCGCGATCCTCTGCCTACTGCAGCTGGCCGGCGCGGTGTCGATGCCGGTCCTCTACGTGATCTTCGCGTCGATCGGACTGATCGAGACACTCGCCGACAGTTCCGCCTTTGCTGTTCTGCCGCAGGCAGTTGCCGCGGCAGGCCTGGACAAGGCGAACTCCCAGATCGCGGCGACGCAGATCATCCTCGACGAGTTCGTCGGCCCGCCGATCGGCGGCCTGCTCTTCGCGATCGCGGCGTTCCTGCCGATGGGCTTCAACGTTCTCGCCTTCGGCGTCGCGGGTCTGAGCTACTTCTCCCTCCAGGGCTGCTACGTGATTCAGTCCGATGAGACGCGTCCCGTGCGCCCGATCAACGCCGATATCAAGGAGGGCGTCACCTGGCTGCGGCGGAACCAGATCCTCCTGACGCTCACGGTCATCGGCGCCCTCGCCAGCATCGGCTACATGATCCCGTTCTCCTATCTCGTCCTCTACGCGAACCGGGTGCTGGGCCTGAACGCGGCCGGCTATGGCCTGCTGCTGTCGGCGTCCGCGCTAGGCGGTCTCCTCGGAAGCTGGGTGGCTCGTCGTCTCCGGTCCCGGATCGGCTATGGCCGGTCCATTGCCGCGGCGCTGACGCTCGGTGCGGTCTCGTTCGCGGTCGTCTCCGCGACGACGAACACGATCGTCGTCGCGGTGGCGCTCGCGGGGTACATGTGCCATGCGGTCGTATGGAACGTGCTGGCCTCCTCGGTCCGGCAGAAGATCGTGCCACCGGAGTTCATGGGCCGGGTCGGGTCGGTCAGCAAGCTGCTCGGACTAGCCGGCCTGGCGACAGGCGCGTTCGCCGGCGGCTGGCTAGCCGATGCATTCGGCCTGCGCTTGCCGTTCGCTGCGGCGGCTGTGCTGTTCGCCGGTGCAGCGCTTCTCTGCGTGCTGAGGATCGGGCAGTTCAGGATCTGGGAGGAGCGCCAGAGGATTGACGCGCTAGCTCCGGACGAGTAGACACCAGCCATGATCAACGGGCTGAAACCCGCCAGATTAGTGGATTTCGGCCCATGATCATGCGTCAGCTCGCCGCGATGGCTGGCCAACGAGGCGCCGCGCTTGCACTGTATGTCTACAGGTGACATCCAAGTCAGCTTTCAAGCGTAATTGAGAATGCCGCGAGTCTTCTGCGCAAAAGTCCTACGATGGCCCCACTGACGGTCTTCTGGGGGGATGATCATGAAACGAGTAAAGCCTGGCCTCGCCGCGGCGATGAGCCGTCGCGAGGCTATTTCAGCAGGTGGCCTCGCGATCGCAGGCACAGTCGGCCTCGCCTCGACACCACCTGCAAGCCAGATCATCTTCGGCGCAAACAGGGGCAACTACCCGAAAGTCAACGCCGCTATCCCGCTGGCGATGGGCCTCAGAATCTATTACGACAGCGAGCTCCCGACTGCATGGCCGAATCCCCTGCCTGGCGCACGGATAACACTTTCGCTTCAGCCGGATCCCGACGACCTGCTTTCTGGTAAGCTTGATGGCCAATTGAAGGCGATCATCGACTCAGCACCTGCGTATGCCGAGCTGGCCTTCTGGCACGAGAACATCACCGGAAACCCGCTCGGCTACCCCTCCAAGGTCAACAACGCACGTACCGCCATCGGAATGCAAAACTATGGACAGAGTCTCTGTCGGGGAACTCAGGTCCGATTCGGCGTGATCACCTGCGGGCCCGCAATTCAGCAGCTAGATTGGATGGCACCGGGCCTGGACTGGTACGGCGACGATCTGTATGACTTCCCCCGGCTGCGCAACCCGGACGGCACTCTGAGCCGGGCAAAGATCTTTGCCCGGCTAGATTCAAACCTCGATGCGTGGCGAGTAAGGTCCGGTAAACGCTGGCCCGCCATCCGGATCTGCGAGACGAATAGTCCCTTCGACTCGCACCGCACCAACTGGTTCACCTGGGTCGCCCAGTGGATGGCCAGGAACAACGGACATCGAATCCTGACCTACTGGAACCCGGACGAGGGCATTGCCCAGCACGGCCTGTCCGGCCCGTGGCCGCCCAGCAAGACAGTCGTCAGCCGGCTGCACTTGCTCTCCGAGGCGTACCAGGGCACCGCTTGAGTCGCCCGGAATCTCCGAGGGCCTGCACCGCTCAGCAGTCGAAGTACATCTCGAACTCGTGAGGCCTTCACCGTCATCGCTGCTCAGCGGGACGGACGAGGCTACGACCTGCTGGGGCCGCCCCACGCTGGTACGCCCGAGAATCAGCATAGTTGTGCCCGGCTACGATTCGGGCGTGACGCGGACACTCGTGCTCTGGGACATCGATTACACGCTGCTTTACGTCGGCGGCCTGAGCGGCGAGGTGTTCGCGGAGGCGTTCAGGAACGCCACCGGCATGCCGATGAGGCAGCTCGCGGACCTGGCCGGCAAGACGGACCGCGCGATCATCACCCAGACGCTGGAGCTTCACGGCGAGCCCGCCACGAGCGTTGTGGTCGCTGCGTTCGCAGACGCCCTGGCCGCCGGATTCCGCGCGCGGCAGGACCAGATCCGCGTCCACGGCGAGCTGCTCCCCGGCGCGGCAGAGGCGCTGCGGGCCATCGCGGAGCGCCCGGATGCCGTCCAGTCAGTCCTGACCGGGAACATGCGCCCGATCGCCGAGATGAAACTGGCCGCCTTCGGCCTCCGCCAGTACGTGGATCTCGGGGCAGGCGCCTACGGGATGGACGGCACCAGCCGCTCAGCCCTCGTGCAGGTCGCCCGCGTCAGGGCGGCGGAACGCCACGGCGAGCCGTTCAGCGGCGCGTCCGCGGTGCTGATCGGGGACACCCCGCATGACGTCACGGCGGCGCTGGAAGCTGGCGCGCGGATCATCGCGGTGACCACCGGCTCAAGCGACGAGGCAGCCCTGCGCGCGGCCGGCGCGACGATGGTCCTGGCCGGGCTGGCAGATACCGCGGAAGTCGTCCGGGTGATCCTCGGAGGCTCCTGAGCCGTCAGCCCCCGGCCCGCACGGACTCGGCGAACTCCCGTGCCTGCGCCGCGCCGCAGTCCTCCAGGGCGCCCACCAGCTCGCTGAACCGCTCCGACACGCGCGCGGAGGCAACCTGCCCGGTGAGCGCATGCGCATGCCCGGCCACGCTGACCGCCTCGTCGAGGTTCCCGGCGCGCAGGTGCGCCAGGGCGATGCGGGTGCTGTAGTGCGCCAGGTCCCGGACGCGGCCGGGGGCACCGGACCCGATGAGGCTGATCGCCTCCGTCAGCGGTCCGATCGCAGCCTGCGGCATTTTCAGGTCCAGGAAGCACGTTCCGCGCTGGGCGGCAAGCTCGATCCGGTCGACGTAGCGGCACCACTGCGGCTCGTGCCCGGTCCCGTCCCCGAAGTCGGCCTCGGCGAGGTCAAGCTGCCTCCTGCATGCCTCGCGAGCGCCGTCACGGGCCAGCGCCCGTGCCGCGCGGGTGCGCACGACGGCCCGCGTGGCCGGGGACGCCGCCCGCGTCAGGCCGATGGCCGTCTCCGCCAGGGACAGCGCCTCACCGTGGCGGTCGCGGTACAGGGCGCTGAGGCTCATGTACCCCAGGGTGTGCCCGGCCAGGCCGAGATCACCGGCCTCATGCGCCGCGTAGATCGTCGCCGAAAGATACCTGCTGGCATCGCCGTGTCGGCTGGCATCGATGGACAGCCAGCCCGCCATTTGCGTCAGGCCGCCCATGACCTGGTGCAGCCGGTCCGCGCTCACGTGAGCCGGAGCCTGCGTGAACATCCGCGCCGCATCCTGGAGGTAGCCGGTCACGACGGCGCACAGCTCGTTGCCGCCCAGCTCGGCGTCAATCCTGTAGAGCCGGGCCAGCACAGACTCGGCGCCGTCCACGGTCAGCGCCTGGCGGCCGCCCGGCTCACTGAGGAACGACAGCGGGAGCAGCACAGACAACGGACTCCGATCATCTGGCACAGCGCCTGCCTGCTCGCGGGCACCGTCCACGAGCGCTGCCAGCTTCCCGCCCGCGCTGAGCACCTCATCGAGAACGCCCGCGAGGTACGCCGTGCCTGGCTTGTGCCCGTTGATGACCTTGGACAGGTAGGAGGCGTCGAAATGCGACTGGCGGGCCGCCTCGCGCAGCGAGATGCCGCGCTCCACCAGGAGACGCCGGATCTCGTCACCGAACTCGCTCACCGCGCGTACCAATCGCCGTGTGTGGACCCGTGGACCTGTTGACCGCTACACGATGCCACGGTCCACGCCTTTAAGTTACCGCCCGGCGGCGGTTGGCTGGTGGCTGTCTCAGCGCTGGCACACGCACAGGAGGTATCACCATGCCCGAGAACTGCCGCAGTGACCACGGGAGGGCAGCCGGCACCCGCAGCACGGCGCAGCCCGCCATCACCGGCTTAATACAGGAGTACGGCGGCCGCTGGACGATCGCATACCAGCTCGACCTGTCCGTCTGGTCCGCCGAGCGCCGCAGCCAGGACGGCCGCTCGCGCTGGTTCATCTGCGACCGCGAGCCCGCCTTGCTGGCCGCCAGGCTCGCCGATGCCGAGGCCGGGCAGTGACCGCCGCGACCACGGCCGCCGCGCAGCCGGCCGCAGTTCGTGAGCGGTGCCAGCACTTGCAGGCGCTGGAGGACGCGATCAGGTTCCGCCGAGCCCGCGTCGGCGCTCCGTGCGGCGACTGCCAGGGCGCCCCGGACGGCCAGTGCGACGACCACGGCCGCGACGCCGGCCTGATCAGCGAGTACGAGCACACCGCCCGCCAGGTGCTGGACGCCTCGTGAACCGCGGCGACCGCGTGGAACTGCTCGCCGCCAGCGATGACGACGCGCGGTTCGGCTTGGCGGCCGGCGACTGCGGCACCGTCGAGTTCACAGACTCACTCGGCACGGTCCATGTCCGCTGGGACGGCGGGCAGCGGGTCGGGATCATTGCGGCAGAACGCGACCTGATCCGCTGCATACAATCTGCATGCTGACATTAATTCGCGCGGGTGTTCTAATGGCCGCATGAGGGATTCCGGGCGCCCGGGCTGGTGGCAGTACCCGATCGCATGCCGGGAGGGCCATGAGTGGCGCCCGGGCGCGATCATCGTCGGTTGTGTATAACTGGTCAGTGACCATCGTGGTGCTGCTGATGCCGCGAACTGCGATCGGCATGACGCCCCTCGCTGGACTGCCTCGATGCCAGGTACGGGCCGGGCCGCGTTGTCGCGCGCTGCCATGCGATTCGCGGGACATCTCGGTGCTTCAGCGGGCGAAAGCCGAAAAGCAGTACGTTGAACGGGAATGGTTCCGGCTACGGAGGCAGTGCCATGTCCGGTGCGCGACGCTCGCTGCTTGCCCGGCGGGGTCTGAGATACCTCAGGCTGGAGGCACGATGGCTCCTGCCCGCTCGCAGGTTTCGCGCAGGGCATGAGGCTCAGCTGGCCCTGAGACTGGCGGCTTGCCGCCCGCGGCGGCTGCCGGCGGCGGCCGCGGCGGCGGCGGTGATGCTTGTCCTGGCTGGCGGGTGCAGCTCGGGGACTGGAAGTTCGCCTGCGCGGCTG
>OCZU010000609.1_pt1 | contig 24269 bp, 15 predicted proteins | sample 1539001 | NCBI WGS metagenome assembly OCZU01 (sample SAMEA3539306, study PRJEB22396) | soil metagenome | biome: tundra; feature: field; material: soil | place: USA | collected 2010-05 | depth 0.15 m | reverse complement strand
CCGCCGGCGCCAGTCTGGGCGGCGCGCTGAAGAAGGACAAGCTGTTCTACTTCGTCAATTTTGATTTCACCGATCGCAGCTTCCCGGCTCTCAACCGCATCGTTAACAGCTCACTCACCGATCCGACCGGCAACTTCATCCCGGCGTCCAACTGCGTCCCCGCCGCCGCCGGCCCCACCCAGGCGCAGTGCACCGCCGCCATCAACTTCATCCAGAAGCAGATGAATGTGCTGGTACCGCGCACCTACAAGCAGGACCTGGGCTTCGCCAAGCTCGACTACCATATCAACGATCGCAATTCGATCAGCGTCGATATGAACCTGATGCACTGGCGCTCGCCGCACGGAATTCAGACGCAAGCCGTGCTCACTGGCGGCGCCGCCCTCGGCAACAATGGCAACTCCACCGTGGAAGACCGTTATGGCAAGGCCTCCTGGACTTCCGTAGTCACGCCCAACGCCGTCAACGAACTGCGCTTCGGCTGGTTCAAGGACCGCCTCTCCGATCCCGGCGCCAGCGATCTGTTCCCGGCCGAAACCGGCCCGACCTATATCACCGTTGCCGGCTCCACCGTGGGCGCGGCGCAAGCCTACCCTCGCACCTACCCCAGCGAAAACCGCTACCAGATCGTCGAGAACTATAGCTGGACCAAGGGCGCCCACGCAATCAAGTTCGGCACGGATTTCCAGACCACGCAGGACTGGATGAATCAGCTCTTCAACGAGTTCGGCGGCTACAGCTATACCAACCTGCTGGCATTCGCCAAGGATTTCACGGGCAACAACATCTTGCAGGCCAGGAACTACTCCTCCTTCAGCCAGCAGTTCGGCAACCCGATCCAGAATATCCGCACCACCGACATCAACTTCTACGCGCAGGATACCTGGAAGCTCTCCAAACGCCTGACCTTCAACTACGGCTTGCGCTACGAGAAGACCTGGATCCCGCAGCCGACCATTGTCAATCCGGATTACCCGGCCACCGGAGTCATTAACTCCCCCAATAAGAATTTCGCGCCCCGCGCCAGCCTCTCGTATTCGCTCGGCGACCGCACCGTGCTTCGCGCCGGCTACGGCATTTTCTATGCGCGCTTCCATGGCAACGCGCTGGACACCATGTATCTCGGTAATGGAAAGTACCAGACCGCGATTTCCATCAACAACACGCAGGCCGGCGCGCCGGTATTCAATGGAGTCCTTGCCAGTGCGGCAGGCATCCCCCTCGGCAGCGTCGCGTTGACCATGGCCGATAAGAACTTCCACTCGCCATATACGCAACAGGGAACGCTGGCCCTGGACCACCAACTGACTCGCGATCTCGCCATCAGCGCGAGTTACATCTGGACTCGCGGCATAGGCCTCTTCGTGCAGCGCGATCTCAACCTCGGCCAGCCTACCTCACAGGCATACACCTATATCATTCAGGACGCCGCCGGCAACAATGTGGGCACCTACTCCACGCCTCTGTTTGTTCTCAATGGCGGGCTCAGGCCGGATCCCCGGTACGGTAAGGTCCTCCAGGTGGAGAACGGCGGCCAGTCGTGGTACAACGCCTTGGCCATTCAGCTCAACAAGCGCTTTTCCCACAGCTTCCAGGCTCAGGTGAATTACACCTGGTCGCATGCCATCGACGATGGCAACGAACAGGGCGCCAGCTGGAACGTCGCCAGCAGTTTCAACAACGCTACGTTCAACGGCAACTACGCGTTGGACAAGGGCTCTTCCACGCTCGATCAGCGCCATCGCGTGTCCATCAACTGGATCTGGTCACCCACCCTCACCAAGAGCTCGTCGACCGCCGCCAAGTTCCTGTTGAATGGCTGGGAACTCTCCGCCATTACGACGCTGGCCTCCGCCCACCCGATGTCGGCCACCGTCAACGCTCCCAGCACTTCCAACGGCGCCGAGTTCCCTGGCATACAGCTTGCCTATGGTTCGCTCACCGGTACCGGCGGCTCCTCACGTGTTCCGTTTTGGCCCTATGACAGCCTCAACATCGATCAGATCTACAACGTCGATGCCCGCCTCACCAAAAAGTTCGCCATCGGCGAGCGCGCCAGGCTGAACCTCGGTTTTGAAGCCTTCAACGCCTTCAACACCATTCACAACACCGGCATCCAGACCGCCGCTTACAGTGTGTCCGGTAATGTCTTGAAGCCGGTGCTCACGAGCGGCGTATCGCACCTGGGTGACGGCAATGCGTCACAGGGCTTCCCCGACGGCACCAACGCCCGCCGTATGCAGGTCGCCGTGCGCTTCACGTTCTAAGCATTACAGTAGGACAGGCCTCCTGGCCTGTCCGCCTTTTCTAACTCCGAGGGGCAGCCGCGCAAGCGGCTGCCCCTTTTCCTATGTGGCGCGTGAATTCCGCGGGTCCGAGGTCTCCACTGCATCGACTGGCCCGCGAACATAGAACCGGCACGCGCAGAACCGGCAGTGCTGCGGAATCCTCCCGAACGCCCGCATCACCGCATCGCGCCAGCCGCGTGGCATCGAAGGCACGATATCCTTCCCGAAACAGCGCGGGCAGCGCAGCTCGCCGGGCAGGATGTGAAATGGCTTATCGACGACCACTATCCGGAAGTCTACCAGATGCCACGGCACCACTGGGCTGGCACCGGCTTCAGCCTGCCGACTGCCACGCACGGTGTTAGCCTATCGTGGTGCGCAGCTTCTTCCTCTTCCTCTCCCACCTGAAATGGTTACGCCGATGGATGGAAACCTCCGCCATCGCGCAGCGGCTCGCTACCCGGTTCGTGGCTGGCGAAACACTCGATCAAGCCCTGGCGGTCGCCCGCAAGCTCAACGCCGAGGGCATCACCGTGACGCTCGACCACCTCGGCGAAAGCGTATCCACCCTGGAAGAAGCCGCCGAAGCCCGCGACGTCTACCTGCGGACCCTCGACGCCATCCATGGCAACGGTATCCAGGGCGGCGTTTCGCTCAAACTCACTCAGTTCGGCCTCGATCTTTCCTGGGAGCAGTGCCTGGCCAACGTGGAACAACTCGTGCGCCGCGCCACCGAACTCTCCAGCTTCGTCCGCGTCGATATGGAGTCGAGCGATTACACCGATCGCACGCTCGACGTGGTACACACGCTACACGCACGATTCGGCGCGGTAGGCGTCGTCATTCAGAGCTACCTGTATCGCAGCCAGGCGGATATCGAAAAGCTCTGCGCCGCGAAAATCGGCGTCCGCCTGTGCAAAGGGGCTTACCTCGAACCGGCTGCCGTCGCCTTTCCGCGGAAGAGCGATGTGGACAAGAGCTACCTGGAACTCACTCGCTATCTTCTGACCAACGGCGTTTATCCCGGCATTGCCACCCACGATGAAGCCGTCATCCGCCAGGCCTGCCAGTTCGTCACCGAGCGCCAGGTTCCCCACGATTCGTTCGAATTCCAGATGCTCTACGGCATCCGCCGCGACCTGCAGCGCCGCCTGGTAGCCGAGGGCTACCGCCTGCGCCTGTACGTCCCCTTCGGCAAAGCCTGGTACCCCTACTACATGCGCCGACTGGCCGAACGTCCGGCCAATGTGTTCTTCATGCTGCGCAACCTGTTCCGGCGTTAGCAAACGCGTTGCTTGCGCGCCGCTCCGGTTCGTCCGAAACTAAAGAGCGGCAGGGAGAGTCTAACGGGTATGCGCTACTGGGCATGGTTTGTCGCCAAACTGGCAGTTACCGCAGTGGTGGCGAACCTTACGCTCAAGCTGGTCTCGGGGATGTTCCCGCCGGAAAAGGACGCGCTGGCCCCTCTAAGCAACGGCGTTTCCTTTCTGTTGTGCGATTTCGTACTGCTACTCTGTTTTCTGCTCTTCGCCGGCGCGCTTTACCTCATTGTCTGGGACCAGCGCTACCGCTGCCGGGTGTGCCTGCGGCGCCTGCGCATGCCGGTTGCCACCGGTTCCTGGAGCCGCATCCTGTTGTTCGGACGCCCGCGGATCGAATACATCTGCCCATACGGCCATGGCACCCTCCGCGAAGACGACCTCCACATCTCCGGCCTCTCCGCCGCCGAGTGGACCCCAAACTCCGACGATATCTGGGCCGAACTATGTGCCCCGGGTAAGGAATCCGACCGCTCGTGAACCCCGTTCCCCGATGGCGTATCGCCGCCGCCGTGCTGGTGCTCGCCGCATTGCTCGGTTTCGGCGCCCTTTTCGCCCCGATTTACGCCGATAACCTCAAGCTCCAGACCTACGTGGAGGAAATTACACGTCGTGCGGACAGTCAGAAACAGCCCGATGAAGCGCTCCGCCAGATCGTCTTGAAAAGAGCCCGCGAACTGGATCTTCCCGTAATGGCAGACAACGTGCAGATCATGCGCTCGACTGAGGGCCTCAGAATCGATGTCCGCTACTTTGTCCGCGTCACGCTGCCCGGCTATACCGTCGATTTGCACTTCTACCCCGGCGCCGGCAGCCGGTAGGTGGGACAGACGATCGCATTTTGTCGTCTGTCGCCCGGTTTATTGCATTGATGCATGACAGACCACGAAGGACGATAGTCCGTCCCACATGAGAGAATCGTTAGTAGTGCCGAAAACCGACGAAAAGACCGCCCGGCAAAAAATGAAGCTGCGCATCCCGCACGGCAGCGGCTTCACCCGCCTGGTGCTGGGTCCGACCGGGCGGATCCTGGTTACCGCGTTCTCGCTGCTGGTCATCGCCGGTTTGGGCGCCTTTACGTATTTCTACGCACATTATAGCCGGATAATCGACGAGAAGCTCCGCGCCGGCATCTTTGCCAATTCCGCCAAGATTTTTGCCGCTCCCGAATCGGTTTCGGTGGGCGATGCGCACACTCCCGACGGCATCGCCACCGACCTGCGGCGCTCCGGTTATACCGAGTCTCGCGGTAACCCGGTCGGCTACTTCCAGCTCCATTCGAATTACATCGAGATATTCCCCCAATCCGATTCTTACTTCGACCAGGAACCCGGTCTCATTCGCTTCGCCAACGGTAAGATCTCCCAGATCGTTTCCCTGCAGGACAATACCGCCCGCAATCAGTACCAGCTCGAGCCGCAACTCATCCAGGCGGTTTCCGGGGCGGCACGCGAAAAACGGCGGATGGTGAAGTTCCACGACATCCCCAAGGTCCTCATTGACGCCGTTACTTCGATCGAAGACAAGCGCTTCTTCCAGCACCTCGGCTTCGACCCCATACGTATCCTCAAGGCGGTCTACGTCGACGTCAAGGAGGGACGCAAAGATCAGGGCGCCTCCACTCTCAGCATGCAGACGGCGCGCATGTTCTTTCTCACCCAGGACAAGAGCTTCAAGCGCAAGGCGGCCGAAGTCATCATCACCCTCCAACTGGAACAAAAGCTCACCAAAGAGGAGATTTTCGAATACTACGCCAACCAGGTGGACCTCGGCTGGCGCGGCACTTTCCACATCGTGGGACTGGGTCAGGCCTCCGAAGCCTATCTTGGCAAGGAACTCAATAGCATCGACCTTCCCGAAGCCGCCGAAATCGCCGGCATGATCCAGCGCCCCGGGTACTTCGATCCCTTTCGCCACCCGGACCGCCTGCGCGAGCGCCGCAACATCGTCCTCCAGTTGATGCGGCAGAACAACGCGATCAGCGACCGCGATTACGCGCTCGCCATCGAGGCTCCGCTCACCGTGACCAAGACGGGATCGACCAGCGTGGAAGCTCCCTATTTCGTCGACATGGTGAACGATAAGTTGCAGGCCATGTTCCAGGACGCCGATTTTCAGTCCAACGCGTTCCGCATCTACACCACCATCGACATGCGCCTGCAGCGCGCCGCGGTGGAGGCGGTCCGCCTGGGAATGATCGGGGTCGATGAGCAGATCAAAAAGCAGCGGCGTTTCAAGGGACAGACGCCTCCTACACCGCAGGTGGCGATGGTCGCCATCAATCCCCATACCGGCGAAGTGAAGGCGCTGGTGGGCGGGCGCAACTATGGGCTCAGCCAGCTCAATCACACTCTGGCCAAGCGGCAGCCCGGATCCATTTTCAAACCCTTCGTCTACGCGACCGCCCTCGATACCGCCGTCTCCGGTGGTCCGCGTGTGTTCACTGCCTCCACTACCGTGGTCGATGAGCCCACCACCTTCTATTACGATAACCAGAGCTACGAGCCGGGCAACTTCGAGAAGAAATTCTACGGCACGGTCACCCTGCGCGACGCTCTCGCCCATTCGCTCAATGTCGCCACCGTGAAGGTCGCCCAGATGGTGGGCTTCGGCGCCGTGGTCGATATGGCCAACCGCGCCGGCATGAACTACAAGATCCAGCCGACACCGGCGGTGGCCCTCGGCGCCTACGAAATCACCCCCCTGGAGGCGGTGGGCGCGTACACCATCTTCGCCAACGGCGGCGACTACCTGAAGCCCAGCTTCCTTTCCATGGTGCGCGCGCAGGATGGCAAGGTGGTGTTCAAGAACAAGGGTGAAAAGAAGCAGGTGCTGGATCCTCGGGTCGCCTACCTCACCACCAGCCTGCTGGAAGAGGTGCTGCGCACCGGCACGGCGGCCGGCGTTACAGCCCGCTACAATCTGAGAATCCCCGCCGCCGGCAAGACCGGCACCTCGCACGACGGCTGGTTTGCCGGTTACACCAGTGAACTTTTGTGCGTGGTTTGGGTGGGCTTCGACGATAACCGCGAACTCAACCTGGAAGGCGCGCACTCGGCGGCGCCCATATGGGCGGAGTTCATGAAGCGCGCTCTGGCATATCGTGAGTACCGCGATGTCAAACCGTTCAGCGCGCCGGCCGGCATCGTCTCGCTCACCATCTGTACCGAGTCGGGGATGCCGGCCGCTCCGAATTGTCCCAAGACGCGCTCCGAAGTCTACATCGCGGGCACTGAGCCCGTTGGAGTTTGCCCGCTGCACGGCGGGCGCAGCGGGATCACCAACGTCGCCGGATGGGACACCAGTCCACCGCCCGCCCAACAGCCCCCCACGCGCTCCGCTCCAACCGTCACGGGCTCGCAGGGCGACGGAATGGCGCCGCCCGACTCGGCCGCGCGCCGTGCCGCGCGCCAGGCCTCCGGCCAGGCGGCGGCTGCCGCCAGCCCTCCTCCGGCGTCCCCGAAGGACGAGACCAAGAAACCGGCAGAGAAGAAGGGGGTTCTCCAGCGCATATGGCGTGTGTTTAAATAACAGCAGGGGGCCATATGGTTAACCGACCTCGGTCCATGTCTCTGGCGGCGTGCATCAGCGCCGCTCTCGGGTTCGCACAAACGGGCACAATTACTCCCAACTCCATGGTCGACGGCACCCGCGCCGCCCAGGTGGAAACGCCCAAACCGGTTCTCTCCGCCGAGAGCCGCGGCGATATTTTCATGGCTCGCAAGATGTATCGTGAGGCCATCGAAACCTTCAGCGAGGGTTCGCCGAAAGATCCCGTGCTGCGCAATAAAATCGGCATCGCGTACCATCAGCTCATGCAGCTCGATATAGCCAGGAAATACTACGAGCAGGCCATCAAGCTGAAGCCAACCTACTCCGAAGCGGTCAACAATCTGGGTACGGTGTACTACGCTACCAAAAGCTACCGCCGGGCCATCTCGCAATATAAGAAGGCCATCAAGCTCGCGCCCGATTCGGCATCCATCCACAGCAACCTCGGAACCGCCTACTACTCGCGCAACCTGCTGGCGCTCGCCAACGAGGAATACCGCGTCGCGCTCAAGCTCGATCCCGAGGTCTTCGAGCACCACTCCAGCTACGGTTCGCTGCTGCAGGAGCGCAGCGTGCAGGATCGCGCCAAATTCCACTACATGATGGCTGCCATTTACGCTCAGGACGGGCGCAACGAACTCGCCCTCCAGTACTTGCGAAAGGCTCTCGAAGAGGGCTACAAGGACCGCAAGAAGCTGCCCGACGACCCGGCCTTTGCCGGGTTGCGCGAGACGCTCGAATTCAAGCAGCTGCTCGCCCTGGAGCCGCGTGTTCTTTAGCCAGTGGGACAGGCCCCCTGGCCTGTCGATGCGAGTTGGCTGGGGCTACGCCGCGCCCGCTGTTCTGGTTGCCGTACTCATTACCAGTTGCATCCGCCAACCCGCCGGGCCGCCGGCGGAGCGCCTCGCCATCCTCCGCATGGAGAACCTGAGCGGCAACGCCTCCCTGGACTGGGCGGGCCGCGCCTTGTCGGAGATCGTCACCGCCGAACTTTCCGGCGCCGGTGGGCCGCGAGTGATCTCTTCCGCCGGCATCCACTCGCTCGATCGTGCGCTCGGCGTGCGCCCCATTTCGGCGCCCGGCATCTCCGCCGAAAGCAGCCAGGCCCTGGCCGCCGGCGCCACGCTGCTCGGCTACGGCGAATATAGCGTGCGCAAAGGCAAGCTGGAAGTCCGGTTGACCATCGAAGACGCGCGCACTTTCAAGGCCACCAGGACGATCGGCGTGTCGGCTCCCGCCGGTGACGTGCTCGGCGCCGGGAACGCGCTCGCCGGCCAGATCTCTCGCCATGCGGTCCCTTACGGTACACGCAATCCCCAGGCGCTGGAAGCCTACATGCGGGCGATCGAGGCCGGCGATGCCACCGTCATGGAGGTAGGGCTCGGCGTGGCCATCGCGGCCGATCCGGATTTCGTCCCGCCTTACCGGCTGTTGGCCCAGATCAAAGCGCAGCGACAGGACCGCGCCGGCGCTCTCGCTACGCTCGATCAAGCCTTGACGCGCGGCAATGGCGTTCCCGAAATCGAGCGCGCCCGCCTGGAATTGGAATCCGCCGAATTGTCCGGCAATCCCGACGCGCGGCAGAGCGCCCTCGCCAAACTCGTCGCGCTGGATAGCGCCGATTCCAACGCCTGGCGCGCTCTCGGCGATTCCATGATGAATCGCCACCAGTACCGCCAGGCGCAGCAGGCCTATCGGAAAGCATCGGACCTGGAGCCGGAAGAGGCCACGCTGCTCAACTCCCTTGGATATGCGGCCGCGCAGGCAGGCGATCCGGATGCCGCCATGAGCGCCCTCCGCCGCTACCAGGCTCTGCGCCCCAACGAGGCCAACCCGCTCGATTCCATGGGCGACGTCCAACTCATCGCCGGCCGTCTCGCCGATGCCGAGAACTCCTATCTCCAGGCCGCTAGGAAGCAACCCCACTTCGAGAACGACGGTCCCCTCATCAAGGCCGCGCTGGCCCGCCTTTTGACCGGCGATCCCTCCGGCGCCGACAACATTGCCGGGCAATACCTGGCTGCGCGCGTCGCAGCCAAGGATCCCATTGTGGATTACCGCCGCGCCCAGTGGACCTGGATCAGCGGACGCCGCAAAGCCGCCGCGCAACAGATGGGAGCCTTCGCGCTCGCCTCCGAATCCGGCCCGCTGCGTGATATCGCGTCGCGCGCCTACGCCGAACTCGCCATCTGGAGCCTGGAAACCGGCGATCGCGAGGGCGCCGCCAGTCTGGCGCAGAAGGCGCTCTCCATCGTCGGCCCCGCCTCCGCCGCCAACGCCCTGGTCGCCAAATTCCTGGCATCTCCGCCCGCCAGTTCCTCGGAGTGGGCGGTGCGCGCCGAACAGGCGTTCCCCGGCCCCGCGCAGAGCGTCATCAGGAACTTCGCCCTGGCCTATGCCCTGCTCGTCAGCCAGCAGTTTCAGCCCGCCATGCTGCTGCTCCGCCAGATGTGGGAAACCGGCAGCCCCACCGCCGACGAAGGTCTCCCCGTGATGCTGGCCTGGTGCTATCTCCAGACCGGCCGCGTGCAGGAAGCCGCCCCACTGCTCGCCTCGAACCCGATTCCCTCCGTCAATGGACTCACGCCCTACACCGGCTTCTACCTCCCGCGCCTGTTCTACTTGCGCGGGCTGCTGGCCGAAAAAGAAGGCCGCGCCGGCGATGCGCGCGCGTACTATGACAAATTCCTAGCTCTCTCCGGCCCCGACCCATTGCTCTGGGGCGAAGAGAAGAAAGCCCGGCAGTAGATGAAAAAAGCTTATACGAAGGACGGCCGCCTCGCCCGTCTGATGAAGATTTGTCTGGCGCTGCCCGAAGCCAGACAGGAGGCGGCCTCCCGCCACGCCACTTTCCTGGTCAGGAAGGAGGTGTTCGCGTACTACCTCAACGACCATCATGGCGATGGCATCGTCTCGGTGTGCTGCAAAGTGCTGCCCGGAGATAACGAAGTTCTGGTGGCCGCCCACCCGGCCAGGTTCTATATGCCGGCTTATATCGGGCCGCGGGGTTGGGTGGCGCTCCGCCTGGATGTCGGCGGGCTGGACTGGAACGAGGTGGCCGAACTGGTGGTGGGCAGCTACAAACTGATCGCTCCAAAGCGTCTCGCCTTGCTCGCCAATCCAGACCAGGCCAAGGCGGCCGCCGTCCCGATTCCGAAACCCCGCACCGGTCCGCGCCCGCGTACCGGCCCGCCCGCCAGAAAGAACGAGCCTCGCCGCAAGCGCTCCGCCCCAGCCGGGAGAAAACCGGCGGACTGAGAATCAGTTGGGGCCCTACTTTTTCTGCAGCATCTTGCCGAGTTCCGCTTCCTTCTTCTGTTTAGCCTTGGCCCCTTCCTCAAATACGGCGCGACTCGCTTCCAGGTCGCCCTTCTGGCGCAGTAGCTGGGCGAGGGTGTTATAGGGGCCGGGATTATTGGGATCGTAGAGGATCGCCGCACGCAAGGCGGTTTCGGCGGCCGCGAGTTCGCCGTTTTGCTTGAGCGCCGTGCCCAGCATGAAGTACGCCCCGCCGTAGGACGGGTTGATGGCGATGGCGGCGCGCATTTCCCGCGCAGCCTGGCCGAACTCGCCGCTTTGCCAGTAGATGATTCCGAGCGTGTAGTGGGCTTCGGCCAGTTGCGGCTCGATCCCCAGTGCGAGAGCGAGCTCGATTTTGGCGGATTCCAGATCGTCCTTCTGTTTGAGCGCGACGCCCAGGTCGTAGTGCGCTATGGCCGAGTTGGGGTCGCGGCGGAGCACTTCGCGGAACTCCGCGGCGGCGCCCTCGAGGTCGGCCTTTTGCAGGTGCGTGAAGCCGGCGTTCACCCGCGCCATGTTGTTGGCGGGGTCGGCGGCGAGAATCTTCTCGAACTGGGCGAGGCCTTCTTCGGCGCGTCCGCTGTTGACCAGCACGAAGCCCAGATTGTTGCGGGCGTCGACGTTGCCGGGCGAGAGGGTGACCGCGCGCCGGTAGTCTTCGATGGCGGCGGCGGTGTCGCCGGTGCGCTGGCGCGCAAGCCCGAGCTGGTTCCACGCTTCAGAGGATTTTGCGTTGAGGGTGGTGGCGGCGGCAAGGTTGGCGATCGCGGCGGAGAATTGCGAAGTGGCGTTGAGTGCCTGGCCGAGGTAGAAGCGGTAATCGAAGGTCTTGGGTTCGAGCGCGGCGGCGCTTTGCAGGTGCGGGATCGCCTGCGCCGGATCGTTGCCCAGCCAGAAAGCAACTCCCAGATGATATTGGGCCGGGGCGTATTTGGGGTCGAGCGCGAGGGCGCGTTCGAATTGGCGCAGCGCCTCGTCGTGACGATTGAGAACGGCGAGGAGGAAGCCGATCTCGTCCTGGATGCGGGCGGAGTTGGGGTCTAGCGCCGCGGCTTGTTGCCAGGCGGCCAGCGCCCCGGCCGCATCGCCGCGGGACCGCGCGGCGGCGGCCTGGGATTCCAGGTCGCGTAGCTGGGGCTGTTGGGCCGGGAGAGCGGCCGCCAGCCACACGGCGGCCGCTAACCTGCCACACCTTAGAACTGAACGCGAAGGCCGAGTTGCCACTTTCTCATTTGAGCAAGATTCGCGATGGCGAATATCTGTCCGGCGGTGGGTGAATCCACCGTTGCGTTGGGCTGGCCGAGGTTCACGTGGTTGAAGGAGTTGAACAGCTCAGCGCGGAACTGGCCCTGGACCCGTTCGGAGAATTGCCATTTCTTGCTCAGCGACGCATCGACGTTGAAGAAGTGCGGGCCGAAGAACCCGTTTCTGGTGGCGTTGCCGAAACTGCCGGCGGCGGGGCGGCTCCACGGACCGCGCGTGCAGCCGTTGGCGTTCAGCAGTGGGGTGGCGGTGGCGGTGTTGAGACAGCCCGAGCCGCTGGTGCCGGCGGGAGCGGTGGCGAACCACCCGGCGGCGCTGGGGTTGGAGACGCTCGCGCTGCCCACAAGGTTGGCGCGGCACGGGCCCGTGTCTGCGTCGCTGCCGCAGTTGACGTAGGACGGCGTAAAGGGAATGCCGGATTCCCAGGTGCCCAGCCCGGCCAGCTGCCAGCCGCCGAGGAAGAGGTCTTCCACGCGCGAAGCGTTCTTCAGAAAGTGCTTGTCCTTTCCGAACGGAAGCTCGTAGAAGCCGTTGAAGTTGAACACGAAGCGCCGCACGCCGTTTTCGCGCCCGTAATCGATGTTGTGGTTCCAGAAGAAGTAGTCGTTGGCGAAATCGAAGGCGCTGGCCCAGGTGTAATTACCCTGCAGCTGGAGGCCACTGGCGAAGCGCTTCTCGCCGCGGACCTGCAGCGAGTTGAACTTCACGCTGCCGTCGTCGGAGAAGTACTTGATGCTCTGCGTCCAGCCGAACTTCTGGTAGAACAGGCGGCGCTGGTTGGTGCTGAGCGTGCCGAAGCCCACGATGCTGGGCTGGTTGATGTTGTAGTTGGTGCCGCCCGGCGTGACGTGATAGCCTTTGTTGCCGATGTAGCCGATGGAGAACACCGTGCTGGGCGTAATCTGGCGCTCCACGGTGAAGTTCCACGCATCCACCACGGGCAGCCGCATGGTGTTGCTGCTGGTGAGCGGCAGCACGTTGGGCGCAACGCCGTTGGGCAGCATGTAATTGCCGTTGGGGCCCTTGGGCTGCGACGCGAGGATGGTTGTGGGGTCGAGCGCCGTGGGACCCTGAGCCAGCGTGAAAACCGAGAGCCACGGCTGCGCCGGATTCAAAGACTGATTGGCCAGCACCGGCAGGTTCTGCGTGACGTTGTGGCCGTAGGAGACGCCAAACACGCCGACATCGTAGGAGCGGCCGTAGCCTGCGCGGATGACGGTCTTGGGGTCGATCTGGTAGGCTAGGCCGGCGCGCGGTGCGAAGTGGGTCAGCGCGGTCTTGACGTTGCCGTTCATGCCGACGCCGTTTTCGCCGGTGATCATCACTTCGCCGGTGGAGAGGTTCTGGAAGCCGCCGTTATCCTTGCCGTTCACGTACTGCGGGAAGTAGATCTCCCAGCGCATGCCGAGGTTCATGGTGAGTTTCGGCGTGATCTTCCAGGTGTCCTGCACGTAGGAGAAGAGGCGGTTCTGCCGCTCCGCGGCTTCCGTGGAGTTGCTCACGTAGCGGGTGAACGAGTTCACCTGGCCGAGCAGGAAGGACGCCAGACCCAGACCGCCCCCGTTAGGACCCTGGGTAGTGGTGGGGTCGAAGGTGAGCTGTCCGGCGCGGTGCGAATCGCTGGGCACGCGCAGGTTCTGCCCGTGCCGGACGTCGACGCCAAACTTGATGGAGTGATTGCCCACCACGTGGGTGGTGTTGCTGACCCATTGGAATTCGTTCTCCTGCTCGTTCAGCGGGCAGTTGCACTGGTTCACGGTGAGCGAGTAGCCAAAGCTGAAGCCGCCGGTGCCGTTCAGAACGACGTGGGGCATGCCCGAGGTGTAGTAATTGTCGAGATTGAGGCCGGGAATGCCGGCGTCTTTGGCGGGCGAGGTGCCAACGCCGTTGGGGTTGACGAACACGCGATAGCGGTAGAAGCCGAAGCGGAAGTCGGTGAGCCAGGTGGGGCTGATGGAGTAGTCGAAGCCGGCGGCGAGGCTCTGGTCGCGGAGGGAGGAGGTGCCGGCGAATCCGGCCACCGCGAATTGCGGGCCGCCGGCGGCGAGCCCGAATGCTCCGGGCGAACCCTGTTCGTACTTCATGAAGCTGTAGCGCCCGAAGAGGTGGAGTTTTTCGGTCTGGTAGCGATCGATTCGAACGTCGAAGGAATCGCTGTTGAGCACGCCCTGGCCGGCGGCGACAAAGTTGGGAACCGCGCCGCTGACGCCCGCGACGTTGGGCAGCGGAATGGACTGGAGCAGGGCCTCCGCCTGTGGCGAGAGCAGGTTTGTCGGGATGATGTTGCCAGTGAACTGCTGGCGCGCGGCGGGCGCGATATTACAGTCCGTGCCGTTGCAGGGATTGTAGATCGGGGTGTTGAGGCCGCTCAAGTCTCCGGCGCGTTCGGCGGCGGTGGGGACGCGGGTCAGCAGGGAGGCTCCGTTGTGCTGGCGGTTGGCCTGGTAATCGCCAAAATAGAACGTCTTGTCCTTCTGAATGGGGCCGCCGAACGAGCCGCCAAACTGATTCCACAGGGTGGGCGGGATGAACTTTCCGCCCGTGCCGACGATGGGCTGGGCCTGGGCGAAGGGATCGCGCGCGGCGCCGTGCTGGTCGCGGCGGTATTCGAAAAGGCTGCCGTGCAGCGTGTTGGTGCCGGACTTGGTATGCGAAGCGATGATCGCCTGGCTCGCCTGGCCGAATTCGGCGTCGTAGCTGGTGGTGGTGATCTTCAACTCGGCCACCGAATCCAGGTTGGGCGTGATGATGGGCTCGCCGAGCACTGAATCGCGGTTATCCGTGCCGTCCAGCTGGAAGGAGATGCCACCCCAATACTGGCCGCCGATGGTGGGGCGGAAGATATCGTGGGGCTGTTCGCTGGGAGCGCTGGTGCCGGTGGCCTGCACGCCTGGAACGAGAAAGTAGAGGCGGCTCATGTCGCGGCCGAAGACCGGCAGTTCCTGCACGGCGTGCTGCGTCATGGTGTCGGAGACGTCGGCCTTCTCGGCCTTGAGCAGCGGGGTTTCCGCGGTGACGCTGACGGTTTCACCCACGGTGCCGATGTCCAGATGCGCGCTGATCGAGGTGACGGCATCCACTTCGACGTGGACGTTTTTCTGCGTGTAAGCAGAGAAGCCCTCAGCCTCCACGCGGACTTCGTAGATGCCGACGATCAGGTGGCCCTGGGTGTAATTGCCGCTCTCGTTGGTGACAGTGTTCGTGGTGATGCCTTTTCCCGTGTCGGTAATGACTACCTTGGCATTCGGGACGGCGGCTCCGCTGGAATCGGTGACGTTGCCGGAAATGCTGCCGTAAACCGCTTGCCCGAAGACAGCTTGTGTTGCGGACAGGGCCAACGCGCACAGACAAAGCACGAGATTTCTCATGTGTATCCCTCTCAGTCGGCAAACCGGACCGACAATTGGAAGGATTCTATCAGGAAGGCGGCGCGATTACAATGAATTCTGTATGTCGAAGGCAAGCCGCCGCACTTTTGTCAGATCGGTGTGCCGGACCGCGGCGGTTTTCACCCTGGATCAACTGCTCTCGGGGGTCGATGCGGGTGTGCAATTTGTGAACGTGGCGCGCGAAGCCGGGCTGCGCACGAAGACCATCTACGGCAGCGAGAAGCGCAACCGCTACCTGATGGAAACGACTGGTTGCGGCGCCGCATTCTTCGACTACGACCAGGACGGGTGGCTGGATATCTTTCTGGTGAACGGGTCGCGGTTCGAAGGCGGATGGACCGCCGCTAACGCGCCGGTGAGCCGGCTCTACAAGAACAATCGCGATGGCACCTTTCAAGACGTGACGATGCAGGCGGGAATCGCGCGCACCGGTTGGGGGGCGGGATGCTGCGTCGGCGATTTCGATAACGATGGCTACGACGACCTTTTTGTGAGTTACTGGGGCGATTGCTCGCTGTGGAAGAACCTGGGCAACGGGAAATTCGTCGATGTGGCGGCCAAGGCTGGCGTGACCACGCGGACCACCGGCGGGGCCAGGCGGAATAACACCGGGTGCGCGTTCGTGGATTACGACAAGGACGGGCATCTCGACCTGTTCGTGTCGAATTACCTGGAGTTCGACCCGAAGACGGCGCCGCTGCCGGAATCCGGTCCGTGCCGGTACAAAGGGCTGCTGGTGGCCTGCGGTCCGCCGGGATTGCGGGGCGGGAAGAACATACTGTTCCACAACAACGGAGATGGCACGTTCACCGACGTGTCGGAGAAGGCGGGGATCCTGAAGACGCCGGGCACGTTCGGGTTGGGGGTCGCGGTCTTCGATTTCGACAACGACGGGTGGCCGGACATCTACGTGGCCAACGATTCCACCTCCTCGGCACTGTACAGGAATAATCACGACGGCACGTTTCAGGACATCGCGATCGAGGCGGGCGTGGCCTACTCGGCCGACGGAAAGCCGCAGGCGGGCATGGGCGTGTCGGTGGCGGACTACGATTGCGACGGGAACTTCGACCTGGTGAAGACGAATTTCGCGGGCGACACCACCAGCCTGTACCGCAACCTCGGCGCCGGCATGTTCGAGGACCAGACGTTTCAGGCGGGGCTGGGCAAGATCACGCGATTCCTGGGCTGGGGCATTGCGTTCGTGGATTACGACAACGATGGCTGGGCGGATATCGTGCAGTGCAACGGGCATGTGTACCCGGAGGTCGGGGAGACGCTGACGGAATCGGGGTACCGGCAGCGGAAAGTGGTGTACCGGAATCTGCGGAACGGCAAGTTTCAGGAGGTGTCGGAGCAGATGGGGCCGGGGATCATGGAGGCCGTAACCGGTCGCGGGATGGCGGTGGGCGATTTCGATAACGACGGCGATCTGGATCTGCTGGTGAACTGCGTCAACGACGTGCCGCAATTGCTGCGCTGCGATTCGCGGCTAAGAAATCACTGGATCAAGGTGAAAACCGTGGGGACCAAGTCGAACCGGACGGGGATCGGGGCGCGGATTTACTGCACGACGCACGACGCAGGGCAACCACACAAGCAGATGGACGAGGTGCGGAGCGGCGGGAGCTACCTTTCGCAGAGCGACCTGCGGGTGCACTTCGGGCTAGGCGAGGCGACGTCGGCCGATCTCGAGGTGCGGTGGCCTAGCGGCGCCGTGGACCGGCTCGGCGGGGTTGCGGCGGACCGGGTGGTGACGGTTGTCGAAGGCCTGGGAGAGAGTCGCTAACCCGATCCACTTCTACGAATGTCCCAGCACGCAGTGTGGCTGGTAGGGCTCGCCGAGCGCCTTCAGTTCCGCGGAATCCAGCTTCACGGCCAGCGCGGCCAGCGCGTCGTCGAGATGTTTCATCTTGCTGGCGCCGACAATCGGGGCGGTCACGCCGGGCTGTTGCAGCACCCAGGCCAGCGCCGCCTGCGCGTTAGGGATGCCGCGCTGCCGGGCGATTTCGCCGACCCGGTCCACCACGGCGAAGTCGGACGGCTGATAGTACAGCTTTTGAGCGTACTCGTCGGTCTTGGCGCGAGTGGTCTCGCCGAAATCCTGCGGGCGGCGATTGCCGGCCAGAAAGCCGCGGGCCAGCGGGCTCCAGGGGATCACACCGATGCCTTCCTCGCGGCACAGCGGCAGCATCTCGCGCTCTTCCTCGCGATACACCAGGTTGTAGTGATTCTGCATGCTGACGAAGCGCGCCAGACCGTTCGCGTCGGAAGCGGCCAGCATCTTGGCAAACTGAAAGGCGTGCATGCTGGACGCGCCTACGTAGAGCGCCTTGCCGGCGCGCACGATATCGTCCAGCGCGCGCAGCGTCTCTTCGATCGGCGTGTCGTAATCGAAGCGGTGGATCTGGTAGAGGTCGATGTAATCGGTGCCGAGGCGGCGCAGGCTGGCATCGATGGCGTGGTGAATGTGTTTGCGCGACAGGCCGCGCTGGTTCGGGTCGTTCCCCATCGGGTTGAAGACCTTGGTGGCGATGACCACCTGGTCGCGCGGGGCAAAGTCCTTCAGCGCCCGGCCGGTGATCTCTTCGCTCACGCCGTCGGAATACATGTCGGCGGTGTCGAAGAAGTTGATGCCGGCTTCCAGCGCGCGGCGGATGAACGGGCGGCTCTCCTCCTCTTCCAGCACCCATTCGCGCCACTTCTTTGAGCCGTATGTCATGCAACCGAGACAGAGGCGGGAGACCTTAAGGCCGGTCGAGCCAAGCCGAACGTAGTCCATACCTCTAGAGTAAACCCGAGTAAACCCGGGACAGTCGCCAGATTTCCGGGTGGGGCAGGTGCTTCCGCCTGCCAACCGAATCAGTTCAACCCATAGACCGCGCGAGTCGGGGCAGGCCGCTCCACCGTCAGGGTCAGGTTGCCACGCTTCTCGCCGGCCAACGATTCGGGCGGCAGTGGGGTGGATTGCTCGACAGTAAGCGCGGAGCCGATCAGCGTGACGGTGCGTTTCCAGCCTTTGCCGCTGAACTCCAGCGCATCGCCGTTCTGGCGGACTTCGACCGGGCCGGACTGCGCGAAGATTCCAGTCTCGGGGAGGAAGTTGGTGTTGGTGTCCTTCCAGGTGAATTCCATCCAGCGTCCGCCGTCCTGGGCGGAAAAAACGGCGCGGACCTTGGCGGACTCCAGAATCCACTCGGGAGCGCCGTCGCCATCCAGGTCGGCGGTCCAGACGACCGCGCCGGTGCGCGGCGCCAGCACCACGCGCATGGGCATGGCGACGTCGGCCCCGCCCGCGATGTTGAGAGTCCAATCGCGCACGCCCACACTGCCTTCGGCGGGGAAAACGCGAAACTCCACGCGACGCTCATCGGTGGGGCCGATACTCACTTCGGTCTGAGGCGGCAGGAATTCCAGGCCTTGCCCGGCCGGCTCCAGGCGGTAAGTCTGGATCTGCGGCGAGTTGTTGCGAATCGAGATTTCCAGGTTGCCGCCCTTGGGATCGATGGCCGCGATGGGTGGTTCGGGAGTCAGTTCGGTCTGCGGGCCGAAGTGAAACTGCATGCCCGACATGAGCCGGATCGTGGCGGGCCGGAAGAGTTGAATATGAGCGCGGCCGAGCGCTACGCCATCGGCTTCGAGCGCGAGATTCGCGAAATCCCCGTGGATGGCGTCGCCGGGAACGGCGATTTCGTAATCGATTTCGTTGGGCGATCTGGTGGTGGGAGCCGCTGTGTAGCCCTCGGGCAGGCGCAGGCGGGAGCGCGCGGCTACTTCGGCGGAAGAGTATACGGTGGAAACCGTATTCTTGCGCCCGATCACCAGGCGGTGAAGATCGTTGAAGAAGGCCGATGTGTCCGGTGCTTCGATGGCGATGCCGATGCGCACGCGGCTTCCCTGCTGCGTGCCGGCGGGGATCTTGAGGCGCGCCCGCATGTGCGGCTCGTCCCAATCGAAATCGGTGGGCTTGCCGGCGGCCAGGAACGGGCCAGAGGGGCGACGAGCCAGCTGCAGGATGACTTCGCCAGGTTCGGGCGCGGCGAATTCCATGGCGAGGATGCCATTCTCGAATTCAATGGAGAGCAACTCGGCGGTGGCGTAGACAATGTGCTCCGTCGCGGCGAAATTGGTGCACTCGCGGCACAGGCCGTCCGGGCCCAGCGAGACGCTGAGCGGAAGCCACAAGGACTGACCCGGGCCCACGCGCAAGCCGGGAATGAGCAGTGTCCTTTTGGAGAGGGGTTCCGCCACGCGCAGATCGTCGTGAAAGGTCTTCCGCGAGGCGTTGGTGATGCTGATGGCGCTGGCCGCCGTCGAAACCAGTTCGACGGCGCTCACGCCTTCGGGCAATTTGCCCGCCGCCGGCGCAGGCAGGCTGACGTGACGCAGGTCGGCGAAGAGGCGCGCCCAGCTGCGGAGTAGTGCGGCATCGCGCCGCAGCGCGGCGGTGGCGGGGTGCTCGTCGCCGGAGAGTCCCACCGCGCCCTTGCGCAGCAGCGTGGAGGGGTTGGCGGCCCATCCCGCCGGATAAAGGGCGTCTTCCACGTCCGTCCACACCAGTGCCCCGCGGGCCGAACTCATGGCCTCGCGGCTGCGCGCCAACGCGCTGCTCTCCAAGGCGGAAATGGTGGTGACCGGCGAGGGAGGCGCGGCGGCGTCGATGGCCAGTGCGTGGCCCTCCACGTAGGCGATGGGGCCGCCGTGCGACGCGGTCTGGGTAGCCAGCACCTGCTCCAGTTGTTTCAGCCAGGCGTGTTGCTGCGCCGCGTCGTATCGCGCGCCTACCAGGCCGGGCACCGGCGGCAGCGGACGCACCCACGCGCGCAGCCCGAGCTTGCGCAGCAGGCGCACGAAGCCCACCAGATCGCGGCGCGGGCCGGTAGCGCCGGTGAGATCGGTTTCGCCGGGCTGCGGAGAGTGGTAGTTGGCGGGGATGGAGAATTCCACGGTCTGCACGCCGATGTTCTTCAGCCAGACCAGTTCCCGCTCCCAGAGCGTTCGCGGGTAGAGGTAATAGGGGAACTCGACTGCCTGTAAGTAGTCGGCGGCGCACGCCGGATGGGCGGCGAGCGCAATCAGCACCAGGGCGGCGAGCCGTTTCAAAACCACTTGCCCCGGCGGATGCGGTAGTCGTCGATATTGGGCATGCGTATCACGTTGCACATCTCAAAAAGGCGCGAGCGCGCGCGATCCCCAATGTGGTCTCGCAATGTGCGTCGGTATTCGACGCCAACCGCTGTCTTCTGAGTGGTCTTGCTGCCCTCAACATCGGCGTCGGGCAAGTTTGTGGTAGCGATCAGCGGCTTCCGATTATTGCAGCGCTGGGTGACAATCGAGGTGACGGTATCCTGCACCCAATCGGTGACGCGGTGCGCGCCCAGGTCGTCCAGCAGCAGGACTTCGCTGTCGAGAGCCATGCGGTAGGCCTCCTTGTTGGAGGAGTTGGAACTTACATCGTAGCCCGCGCGGATGCGATCCAGCAGCGTCTGGAAATCCGTGAAGACGCCTTCAAAGCCCTTCTGCATGATGCGGCGGAGGGCGGCGACGGCGAGGTGGGTTTTGCCAGTGCCAGGCTCGCCGATCAGCAGCAGGCCGGGGTACGGCCCTACAGGAAACGTGTCGGCGTAGGTCTTCACGTCGCTCATCACTTTCCTGAGTTCCTGCACGCCCTCAATCTTGAAGTTCTCAAACGACGCGTTGCGGTAAATCGGCGGGATCTGGGAGCGCTCTTCCAGCCGTTCGGCGCGGCCTTGAGCGCGGCAGGCGCAAGGCTCGGCGCCGGAGACGCTGGCGCGTTCAACGATGATCCAGCCGGTGCCGCCGCACTTCTCGCAAACCGCTTGCGTGGACATTACTTCTATTATGGTGCAGACCCGGCGCGGGGGGCGGATCGGTTTTGTGTCGCAAGCCGATGACCTGCCACACGTGGAACGGGACGTCGGGACGCGGGGTAGGACAGGCCTCCCGGCCTGTCCAGGGGCGAGCCTCGCTCGCCTGGCAAGCTCAAGCATGCCCCACCCATGCTCCGCGGCGGGCTGGAAAAAGGCCAAAGTCCAGGGACAGGCCTCCCGGCAGCCTCCCGGCCTGTCCTACTTCGTGATCAGGCTATAGGCGCCATGGCTGGTATAGTCGCCGAAAGGCTCAGCCACTATGAAGTAGGTGCCGGCCGGAAGGGTGCGCGTGATGCGCGCGTTGGTGCTGCCGCCGCTGTCGTCGTCTTCATCCACTACCGCGCCTTTGGAATCGAGCAGCACCAGGTAGGCGTCGAACTCGCTGGAGTTGAGCTGCAGATCGATGGCGGCATCGGCCGTCAGGTTCATCTGATAGAGATCGGCGAAAACATTGTCGGTATACTGGCATCCCGTGTAAGTAATGACGCCGCTTACGGTGTCGCCCGGAGTCACCGTCGATATCGGCGAACAAAACGGTGGGCGCGGGCCGGTTACGGTGCGCAAATCGACCTCGTAAAGGCCGCCCACCGTGGCCGAGGCGGCGCGCGCCGCCAGCTTGTAGGCTCCAGCCGGGAGATACTGTACGATCAACGGATCGTTGGACCCGTAGGTGTTGTCATCGCTGCGCACCTGGTTGCCGGTGGCATCGTAGAGGGTCAGGTAGCCATCCACCTCGCTGGAAGTCATGACGGCGAGCACCAGCGAATCCGCCGCCAGGGTGAAGCTGTAGTAATCCACCGGCTGGCCGTTGGCGCCGGTGCAACTGCGCGGGCCAAGGCGTTGGATGAAGCCGCCGTTCAGATCGAGCGATTGCGCGAAGGTGCAGTCCGCGATGGCGTGCGCCGTGAATTTGGCGGTGAGATAGTAGTTCCCGGCGCCGGAAGTGGCGCCGGCGGCCACTGTGTAGACCCCCGCCGGAAGATCCGCCGTGACGTGGGCCACACCAAGGCCGTTGACGTCCTCCTCGCGCACCATCAGGTTGTCCTTGTTGTCGCGGACGGCCAGCATAGCGTCGAAGGCCCCCGAATCGATCTCGAGATCCACGGTGCCGGCCGAGGGCAGGGTGAGAGAGTACAGATCGGCGAGGCCCATGCTCGTGCGGCAACCGGCGGCAGTGAGGGTTCCAACCGACTGGTCGACGGGCTGGATCGCGACGGCCGTGCAGGGCTGCGGGCTGCCGGCCTGAAACTGGTACTGGAGCGCGTATTGGCCGCCCGAAGGAAGGTCGCTCACAATCTGCAGGCGGTAGCTGCCCGCCGGAAGCTGGGCGCGCAGGCTGGACTGCACGTTGCCCTGGGCGTCGCTGCCGCCGCCGCCGGAATCGTAGGCCAGAGTGTTGCCGGCGGCATCCAGCAGGTTGAGCGTGGCGGTAAAATCGCCGCTGACCGCGCTCGCGCTCACTAAGCCCGCATCCGTCAGGGCCAGGTCGTAATAGTTGTAGTACGATTGATCGCCGCTGCCGGCGATGGTGACAAAACAGCTGGAGGCCGTGATGGCGTTGCTATCGCTATCGGGTGCGGCCAGAGTCCTTTGCGACTGGCAGGTCTCATCGGCCGCCGCCTGAAAGCTGTTGACGATCTGATAGGCTCCCGTGCTCTGGTCGGCGGAAGAGACGATCAGGAGGTACTGGCTGTCGCCGGCCAGCACGACATTCACCGGGCTGGGCGAGGGCGGGAAAACGGTGTACCCGTCGATGGAGCGGATGGCGATCGCCGGCGTGAAGTCCTGGCTGGTCACCGCCACCGTCAGCGTGCCGGCGCCATCAGTCGTCAAGGTATAGGCCTCGTAGGGCGTGCCGTCGGGGGCCAGGCAACCGGATCCGGGCAGTTGCCCGGTGACCAACTGACTGCCTCCGATATTGGGAAAGTTCGCGCACAATATGCCGGGTTCGCCGGTGAACGAGGTGTTTACGGTGTAACTGCCGGTCTGGCCAGCCGCGCGCCCGTTTACCAGCAAGGTGTAGCTGCCGGCCTCGATGGGGCGGAGCAGCCCGGCGCCGGAATCTATTTTCACTCCGGAAGAGTCGCGCAGCGTGAGCGTAATATCCCCGGTGTTGCCGCTCAATGCAATCTTGATCTGCCCGCGCACGGACAAGTCGAGCCGGTATGGTGTGTAGGGGGTGCCGTCGCCGAGCTGACAACTGGCGGCATCGAGCGAGCCAGAGAGGGTTCCGTTGGGGAGAACGCGCGACACCGGCGGGCAATCCTGGGCCGCGAGCGGTCCCAGACACACCCCAATCCCCAACGCGATGATGCGCGCCAAGCTCATTGTCTAGCTTAACCCACAATACGTCCGAAGGTTTCGGTTCCGGGGCAAGTTGGAACGCCGACTCCACCCCACCAGCGTGATACTCTGGCAATCGGAGCACTATGGCCATCACGCGCGAAAAAGCTCAGCTCATGAGCGCCTCGGAGATCGACCGGACTCTGGTACGGCTGGCTCACGAGATCCTGGAGAAGACCAAAGATCTGGATCTGCTCGCCTTCATCGGCATCAAGCGCCGCGGCGTTCCCCTGGCGCAACGTCTCTCGGCGAAGATCGAGAGCCTGGAAAACCGGAAAGTGCCCGTGGGCATCCTGGACATCAACCTGTATCGCGACGATCTGAGCACGGTGGACGTCAAGCCCGTGGTCAGCGCAACGGAGATTCCGTTCAGCGTGGCAGGCAAAGATATCATCCTGATGGACGACGTGCTGTACACCGGGCGCACGATCCGCGCCGCGCTGGACGCTCTGTTCGACCACGGCCGGCCGGCCCGCGTGCAACTGCTGGTGCTGATCGATCGCGGGCACCGCGAACTACCCATCGAGGCGCGCTTTATCGGGCGCAAGGTGCAGACCAGCGATGTCGAGATCATCGAGGTCAAGTTCCAGGAAATCGATGGCCTGGAGAAGGTCCTCATGTGCGAGAGGGCCGGGTAACCCGCCATGCCAGCCGGGTTGCTCGGGATCGAGGAGTTGGACCGCGCCGAGATCGCTGCCATCCTGGCGCGTGCAAAGGACTTCCAGCCGATGCAGAGCCAGAGCTTGAAAAAACTCGACACGCTGCGCGGCAAAATGATTGTCAATCTGTTCTTCGAAGCATCCACCCGCACGCGGACCAGCTTCGAAATCGCGGCCAAGCGCCTGGGCGCCGATGCCGTATCCATCACCGCGTCGGGATCCAGCGTGAGCAAGGGCGAATCGCTGGTGGATACGCTGAATACCC
>OCZU010000608.1_pt1 | contig 24281 bp, 19 predicted proteins | sample 1539001 | NCBI WGS metagenome assembly OCZU01 (sample SAMEA3539306, study PRJEB22396) | soil metagenome | biome: tundra; feature: field; material: soil | place: USA | collected 2010-05 | depth 0.15 m | reverse complement strand
TGGGTGTCGGAATCGGCTCGCCGGCCTACGGCGACTTCGGCATCTTCCACGAGCCGTCCGGCGACCGTGAGCGCGCCGAGCTGCTTGACGAGGGACTGGAGGTGCTGGCCGGGCTGTGGAGCGGCGAGCGGTACTCCTACTCGGGCAGGCACTTCACCGTCGATCCGGTCAGGTTCACACCGGCGCCTATCCAGCGGCCCCGGATTCCCGTCTGGGTCGGCGGAGTGCTGCCAGCTAGCAGGCCGATTGCCCGGGCCGCGCGGTGGGATGGCATGGTGCCGATCCGGTTCAAGGACCGGGTCTTGATCAGGCCCTCGGTGCAGGACATCGCGGACACGTCGGCCCGGATCGCAGCCATTCGCCACGAGGGGAGCGGAGATCGGGAGAACGCAAGCCAGCGGAGCGAAAGCCGGGAGAACGCAAGCCTGCAGGGCGGCGACCGGGAGAGCAGATACGACATGATCGTCTGGGCCGAGGTGGCACAGACTCCCGGCGAAGTCGCCGACCTGGCCAGGTCCTACGAACAGGCAGGCGCGACCTGGTGGATCGAGACAGCCAAGCCCGAGCCGGGGTGGTGGCAGGGGATTACGCAGCGAGTGGACGCCGGGATATGAAACCTGCTCATCACCGACCTCCCAGCGCGTTGTCGCCCCAGGCCAGCAGCGCCCGCCGCGGGTGAGGGCGTACCCGGATTCGCCGCCAGCGCTCACGGCCGTGACAGCCGTGCCGCGGGGCAGGTCGACCCAGACCGGCACGTCGCTCGAATTCTTGCGACCGTTACCGAGCTGACCGCCGGTGCCAAGGTCCCGGGCCAGGACTCGGCCGGTCGTGGTGAGGGCCACCGCGAACTCGAAACCCGCGCGGGCCTCGCTGACCCTGACGCCCTTCGGGAGCCTGACCCGCACGGGAAGCATCCGGTCGGACATCGAGCCGTTTCCCAGCTCTCCCTGCTGCCCGCGCCCCCAGGCCCAGACCGTCCCTGCTGTCGTGACGCCGATGCCGAACTCGCTCACCCGCGCGGAAGCCGCCCGCAGGCCGGCCGGCGAGTTGACGACGACCGGCAGGTCCTCATCCATGACCGAGCCATCGCCCAGTTCACCAGCCTGGTCATCGCCCAGGCCAGCAGCGGCCCGCTGGCCGCGGTCTTGCTCGCAGCAGGCCCGCGATCCGGTCTGGCATGCCTGGCGGCCGATGGCGGCGCGCCCCTTTGGCTCGGGCAGTATTCGCCGTTCCGCGCATTCCGATTTGCCGTTCCGCGCATCCCGCCTGAGTGTGAACTGGCCATGGCCTTGGACCCTTTTTTTCTCATATTTCCCGTAGTAACGTCTTGATCAAGAACGAATCGTCAGGGTGGAAGCATGGACGAGCGGGGTGGCGCCGGATCAGGCTCCCGCATGGTGATCAGCAGCAACGCACCGCCAGTGGCGACCAGGGTCGAACAGCGCGGGATCGAGCAGGTGCCGCTTGACCGGCGCTGGGGCAAGCCGTCCGGGCTGTTCTGGATGTGGGCCGGAGCGGTCTGGAACGTTGAGTTCGTCACCTATGGCGCGCTCGCGGTCATCGTCTTCGGGCTGTCGTTCGCCCAGGCCGTATTCATGATCATCGTCGGCAACCTGTCCTACCTGCTGACCGGGCTGGCCAGCTTGCAGGGGCCGCGAGCGGGTACCACGACGTTCGCGATCAGCCGGGCCGCGTTCGGACCGAACGGGAACCGGATGCCCTCGTTCTTCAACTGGATCACCCAGGTGGGATTCGAGATCGAGGGCATCGCGCTCATCGTGCTCGCCGCGATCGCGATCGGCGACCGGTTCAAGCTGGTATCCGGCTCGCCGGCGAAGGTCATCTTCATTGTCGTCGCGGTCCTGATCCAGGCGGTGCTGCCAGCGCTCGGCCACGCCGCCGTGCTGAAGGTGCTGCGCTGGCTGACCCTGCCGTTCATCGCCCTGTTCGTGATCATGGCGATCCTGGCGACATCGAAGGTGAACCTGCACGTGCCCGCGCACGGAGCGCCGTGGGGCTCCCTGATGATCTTCCTGGCGCTGGTGATCTCCGCGGGCGGCCTTGGCTGGACGGAGAACGCGAACGACTACTCGCGCTACTTGCCGCCAGACACCGACGGGAAGCGGATCGTGATCTCGGTGGCGATCGGCGGCGGCATCGCCTCGGCGGCGCTGGAGATCCTCGGAGCGGCGATCGCGACCGGAGTTTCCTCCGCGGCCAGCGTCGCGGGACTGACCGCGGGATTCCCGTCCTGGTTCATCGTGCCGTTCCTGATCGTCGCGATCCTCCAGCTATTCGCGATCAACACGCTCGACCTGTACTCCTCTGGCGTCACCCTGCAGAGCCTGATCCCGCGGCTGACCCGGATCCAGTGCGTGGCCATCGACACCGTCGTGTGCGGCGCGCTCGCCGGGTACGCGATCTTCTCCGGCAAATTCTTCAGCCTGCTCGCCAGCTTCCTGCTGTTCATCATCGTGTGGCTTGGTCCGTGGTGCGCGATCTACCTGGTCGATTCCTGGCTGCGGGAGAATCGCTACGACACCGACAGCTTGCTGAACGAGCGCGATGGCCGGTACTTCAGGAGCGGCGGCATCTACTGGCCGGCGATCACCGCGCAGCTAGCCGGGATGATTGCGGCGGCCCTGTGGCTGAACGCGTTCAGCACCACGGCGCTGTCGTACGAGGGGCCGCTGGCCAGCCGGATCGGCGGTTCGTTCGGGTCGGACTTCAGCGTCTTCCTGGGCCTGATCGTCGGCGGGATCGTGTACTGGGCGCTGGCTGGCAGGACCGTCCGGGCCGAAGGCGAGGCGACACCGGCGGGCTAGATCCGCCCGGCGGCCTCGTGCCGCGACATAACCTGCTGTGACTCATGAGCCCCGGGCGTTTTCGTTATGGCAAAGTCAGGATTTCATGACCGGCCGCGGTGACCAGCACGGTGTGCTCGAACTGCGCGGTGCGCTTGCGGTCCCTGGTGACGGCCGTCCAGCCATCGGGCCAGACGTCATAGGCGATCGAGCCGATGGTGAGCATCGGCTCGATCGTGAAGGTCATGCCAGGCTCCATGGTGATCGCGACGTCGGGGTCGTCGAAGTGCGGCACGATCAGGCCGGAGTGAAACGTCGTCCCGATGCCGTGGCCGGTGAAATCGCGGACCACGCCGTAGCCGAACCGCCGCGCGTAGGACTCGATCACCCGGCCGACGGCGTTCAGCGCGCGGCCGGGGGCAACCACGCCGATGCCGCGCATCGTCGCCTCCAGGGTCCGCTCGACCAGCAGCCTGGACTGCTCGTCGACCTCGCCGGCCAGGAAGGTCGCGTTGGTGTCGCCGTGCACCCCGCCAATGAACCCGGTGATGTCGATATTGACGATGTCGCCGTCGGCGACGACGGTGTCGTCGGGGATGCCGTGGCAGATGACCTCGTTCAGCGAGGAGCACAGCGACTTCGGGTAGCCACGGTAGCCGAGGGTGCTCGGGTAGGCGCCGTGGTCGCACAGGAACTCATGGCCGATCCGGTCGAGTTCGTCGGTCGTGACACCGGGCACGACATGGCTGCCGACCTCGGCCAGTGCCTGGGCCGCGATCCGGCCCGCGGTCCGCATCCGCTCGATTGTGTCCGCGTCCTTGATGTCGGGCTCGCCGGTTTTCGGGTACCGCTTGCCGACGTACTCAGGGCGCTGGATGTGCGCGGGAACGCTCCTGGGCGGGGAAAGCCGCCCGGGCCGCAGCATTGTCACCATGGTCTGCGAGTCTAGTTGGCATGGACACTGAGCAGCGCTGGTGGTTCTGCCTGAAGCACATGGCCGTCGAGCCGGAGGCCGGCTGCCCTGGCAAGGACAGGCTCGGCCCGTTTCCGACCGAGCAGGCGGCCGCTGGCGCGCTGGACACCGTCAAGCAGCGCAATGCGGAATGGGACGCCAAGGATGGCGACGGCTGAGCCTGGGCGAACGTGGCCGCGACCTGGCCGGCTCGTGGCCGGTCGCCGGGCTAGTCCTGGCGCTGAGGCATAATCGGCTCAGGCCCGCAAGGTCGGCAGGAGCCGTCCAGCGAGCTGGTAGTAGCACGGCACTACCGTCAGATTCTCGGCTAACCAGGCCGAAAGGCGCTCAGGCCGAAAGGCGCTCAGGGTGACAGCACAATGGTCCGGCCAGGGACTCCCGCCGGTCGCCCAGGCCCGGATGGCCGAGATCAGGGCGAGCGGGACCTGGGGGTCGGCGCTCAGCACCGCTGAGTTCGCCGCGATCAAGGGTGTCGGCTTCGAGCCAGTTGGCCAGGTTCTCGGCGCTGCGGTGTACAACCTCGGCTATACCGGCGGCTACGGATGCCCGAGCTACGGCGCCTTCGGCAGCTACAGCCGGATGATGCCGCGCTTTCAGCCGGGATTCACGGTGGTGTCGAGTTCCGGCGGGCCCGCCATCTACGCGCCGCTGGTGCAGACCCTGTACCAGGCCCGCCGGGCGGCACTTGGCCGGATGTCGGCCGAGTGCGCGGCCCTGGGCGGGCATGGCGTGGTCGGCGTGCGGCTGACCATCGGCCGGTTCCCGGCCGGCGGCCTGGAGTTCAAGGCGATCGGCACCGCTGTGCGCGCCCCCGGCGGCGGCAAGCTGCGCCAGCCATTCACGTCCGATCTGTCCGGCCAGGACTTCGCGAAGCTGATCAACGACGGCGCTGTGCCGGTCGGCCTGGCGCTCGGGATCTCGATCGGGACCAGGCACGACGACTGGATAACCCGTGGCCAGAGCCGCTGGTCCACCGGGAACACCGAGGTCAGCGGCTACACCGACCTGGTGAACCGGACCCGGCACGACGCGCGGAACGAACTGGAGCTTGACGTGATGCGGATGGGCGGCGAGGGCGTGGTCGTCCAGGCGATGGACATGCGGATCAGGGAGCACGAGTGCCCTGGCCAGGAGGGCGCCCGCGATCACGTCGCCGAGGTGACCATCATCGGCACCGCCATCACCCACTTCGCCAAGTCCCGCCGCGCAACGGAACGGCCCAGCCTGGCGGTGCTGTCGCTGGACCCGCAGCGCCGTCAGGTGGCCAGGGTACGGCTCGGCGGCGGCAGTGCGGGCAACCTGCCCGACGTCCGCTAGTCCAGGCAAAAAAGCCACGACAACCAGGCATAACGCAGCCAAGGAGCAACATGACCGAGCAGCAGCCCGCCGACTTCGGGGCAATGGGGGTTCCGCAGGACGCGATCGCGCGGCTCGCTGAGCTGCGGCCGGACCGGGCCGGGTCAATCTTCACCTCGGACCTGTCGGTCAACGAGTTCCTGCTGGTCCGCGAGGTGGGCTTCCGTCCGCTCGGTCTGGTGCTCGGCAGCTCGATCTACCACGTCGGGCTGCAGCTTGGCCGGTGGAGCAAGAACCAGGAACTGGACGTGCTGTCCCAGGCGATGTACCACGCCAGGGAACTGGCGATGAGCCGGATGGAAGTCGAGGCTAAGGCGCTCGGCGCCGACGGCGTGGTCGGAGTGCGGCTTGACGTCGAGCTGAAGGAGTTCGGCGCGGACATCGCCGAGTTCATCGCGGTCGGCACCGCGGTCAAGGCGGAGCCGGACGCCGGCGGCGGCGGCGTGACCAACTGGCGGAACAACAAGGGCCTCCCGTTCACCTCGGACCTGTCCGGCCAGGACTTCTGGACGCTGATCCGGGCCGGATACGCACCGCTCGGCATGGTGATGGGCACATGTGTCTACCACATCGCGCATCAGCGGCTCGGCAGCGTGCTCGGCAATGTCGGGCGCAATGTGGAGATCGAGCAGTTCACCCAGGCCCTGTACGACGCGCGCGAGCTGGCGATGAGCCGGATGCAGGCCGAGGCGGAAGCGCTGCACGCCGAGGGGATTGTCGGCGTGCAGCTCCGCCAGCATTCGCACACCTGGGGCGGGCACACGACGGAGTTCTTCGCGATCGGCACCGCCGTCCGGCCGCTCAGGGATGACCACGTCATCGAGCGGCCCACCATGGTGCTGAGCCTGGACTCCTAGCCGGCGTGAGGATCTTGGACTCCTGACCCGAGTCCGGCCTTCGATTCGGGTCGGTCAGGTCCTGGCGTGGGCTCGGTCCGTCAGAGCAGGGCGCGGAGTGCGGCGGCGCGGATCTCGTCCCGTAGCGCGCCCGGACTTGATCCGCGCGCCGTCATCGCTGGCTTGGCGCCGACCAGAGTGGCGTGGTACCGCAGGTCAGCGCCAAGCCAGACGTCCCACATCGGCAACTGGCTGCGGTACGGCCACCAGGGCGGGCAGACGCGGTGTGGCTGTCTGGGTGGCTGTCTGGCCAGTCCGTATTTGTCTCGATGTAGCACATGTAGATCGTAGAGCAATGATAGCTTCTGGTGCTAGCTTAGGTTTACGTAGTCGGCGAGCTGCCTACGTTTGTTTGCGTGCCAGCCGTAGATCCCATGGGTCCGGATTTCGCCTACGTCCAGGTCGCGAACCTCATCGCGGCCAGGATCGAGGTCGGCGAGATCAGTCACAAGCTACCCGCCGAGCGGGCGCTCGCCGAGGAGTATGAGGTCGCCTACCAGACCGTCCGGCACGCCATGCAAGTGCTGCGTGACCGCGGCCTGATCATCACCCGTCAGGGCCGGGGCACCTTCGTTGCCCCGCAAGCCGGGTAATAACCGACGCTCGCGATCAGGGCGCCGACCGCTCCAGTCGCCCTGGCCGCTCCGGTCGCCGTCGGCCTTCTCCAGTCACGTCGGCCTTCTCCAGCCACGTCGGCCGCTCCGGTCGCAGTGGCTACTCGGGATGGGTGCCGCTGATCGTATCGAGCAGCCGGGCAAGCTGGCTGCGCAGGAGCGAGCGCGGCGGACCGGTCCGCCGTCGATCGGGGTCCTGCTCGTCCAGCTCCTGCTGGTCTCGATCCTGCTCCCGTGACCAGCCGCCGCTGCCGTCGCGCCAGTCCCCCCTGGCGCGCAGGCCGGACGTTACGGACTCGCCGACCGCAAGGCTGACCAGGTGCTGCGCGCCGTCGAAGGAGACTGGCGCCTGCGCGGGCCGCACGGCCAGCGACTCATGCGCGAGATCGTCTAGTTCAGGATCGCCCTGATCGAGCGCGAAGATGGCGGCCCCGACCTTCCTCGCGTCGGCGACCCGCTCCAGCAAGGCGGCCGACGCGAGCTCGCCGGTCACGACCAGCAGCGTCTCAGACCGGCTGGCCCGCTCCAGCCGGTCGATGCCGACGCTCAGGTGCGGCGGCGCGCCTGGCGGTGGAGCCCAGCGGACCAGAGTTGGTTCCAGCTCTGGCAGGCCGGCCAGCCGGCTCTCGTCAGCGAGATGAGCTGTCATGTGCCACGGCTCGTCCGCCGGCGTCCCGACGATCAGCAGGCCCGCAGGCGTGCGGGCGCTCTGGCGCAGCGCCCGCGCGAAATACCTGGTTCGTTCTAACCATCCGCTCGGAGCGAGCAAGACGCGCAGCGCAGCCACTTGATCGGCGTTCATGGCTCTCATGGTGCCTGACTTGGGCGGTGCCCGCAGGAAGACCTGACCAGGCGGTTAGGCCGAGTCGGTCGCTGATAGCCGGAACTGGGGCGGCAGTGCGGCGGCCGGGCTTGCCTGGCAGGATCGGGGGAATGTCAGCAACTGCTACTTCACCCGCCGTCGAGCAGGCGGCACGTCTTGTTGTCGGAGTCCTCGGCGGTACCGGGGACCAGGGCCGTGGGCTGGCTCGCCGACTCGCGCTAGCGGGCAACCAGGTGATCATCGGCTCCCGCGATGCCGCACGGGCCGCTGCTGCCGCGGCGGGCCTCGACCTGCCCGCGCAGGTCACCGGCGCGTCGAACGAGGACGCCGCACGGGCCGCCGACGCGATCATCGCCGCCGTGCCGTGGGACGGGCATGGTGCGCTGCTGACTCAACTGGCGGACCAGCTTGCGGGCAAGATCGTGATCGACTGCGTCAACCCGCTCGGCTTCGACGAGCGCGGCGCCTACCCGCTACCTGTCGCCGAGGGGAGTGCGGCGCAGCAGGCCGCGGCGATACTGCCGCGCAGCCGGGTCGTCGCCGCATTCCATCATGTGTCGGCGGTGCTCCTGCTCGATCCCGATGTGGCACATATTGACCTGGACGTGCTGGTGCTCGGTGATGACCGAGCGGCGACCGACCTGGTGCAGGCTCTGGCAGAGCGGATACCGGGCGTACGCGGGGTGTACGCAGGCCGGCTGCGCAACTGCGGCCAGATCGAGGCGCTGACCGCGAACCTGGTCTCGATCAACCGCCGGTACAAGGCACACGCCGGCCTGCGGATCACCGACATCTAGCTCGCCGGCCGGGCCCGGGCTCGGCTGGCCGAGCCGGCTCGGCCAGCCCCGACCGACCATGATCATGGGTTGGAAACCACAGATACGGCGGGGTTCCGCCCGTGATCATGGGGTGGAGCGGGCAATTGCTCAGTCTGGCGGGATTCCGGTCGGTCCTGCCGGTTAGCGGTAGGAGTACTCGGGCGTGGGGAAACTGCCCGCGACGACATCGGCCGCGAAGGATTCGGCAGCTTGCCGAAGTACCGAGCCGATCTCGGCGTACCGCTTGACGAACTTCGCGGTCCGGGGTGACAGCCCGGCCATGTCCTGCCAGACCAGCACCTGGGCATCGCAGTCCGGCCCGGCGCCGATGCCGATCGTCGGAATTGCCAGCGTCGCTGTCACCCTGGCGGCAAGCTCGGCGGGCACGCATTCCAGGACGAGGGTGAACGCCCCCGCGGCCTGCATCGCCTTCGCGTCCTGCAGTAGCCGGTCGCCGTCCTCGCCGCGGCCCTGCACCCGGTAGCCGCCGATGACATTCACTGACTGCGGCGTCAGCCCGAGGTGCGCCATGACCGGGATCCCGGCGGCGACCAGTTCCTCGACCTGCCGGACAACGCGCTGGCCGCCCTCCAGTTTCACCGCCTGAACCCCGGTCTCCTTGAGGAACCTGGTCGCCGCGGCCATCGCCGCCTCGGGACTGGCCTGGTAGGAGCCGAACGGGAGATCGGCGACGACCATCGCCCGCCTTGAGCCGCGGACAACGGCTGCGGCCAGCGGAATGAGCTCATCGACTGTCACCGGAAGCGTGGTGTCGTGACCGTACACCACCATCGCAGCCGAGTCACCGACGAGCAGCACCGGGATTCCCGCATCGTCGAAGATCCGGGCTGTGAGCGCGTCGTAGGCGGTCAGCATCGGCCACTTCTCGGATCGGGCCTTCGCCGCCGCGAGGTCGCGCACGGTGATCCGGCGGTCGCCGCCGCTGCCGTACAGATGCTCGGGGCCGGAAGTCCGCGCCTGAGTCGCGGCCTCCAGGCCAGCCTGCTGCGTCGTCATCTGTCCTCCATGTCTCGTGGCGCCCCTTTGGCGTCCCCGGACTCTCAGATGATGACATGTGGTGGTGCGGGAAAGATAGCGGTGCCAGCGCCCGTCTGGCCAGGGCTGACCTCATTACGATACGATGTCGTTTCGTATCGTAATTCTCCCGCTGGCAGCTAGAGTCCGGTTGGTCCGGCGTCGCGGCGGATGAGGCAAACTGACCAGCGCTGCTGGCCAAGGAGACGGATGCCGACAGATGTCACCGACCGCCGCAGATGGATCATCCTCAGCGTCCTGATCATCAGCCTGGTCGCGATCGTGCTGGACAACACGGTGCTGAACGTGGCGCTCAAGACGATCTCGGAGCCGAAGGTCGGCCTCGGCGCCAGCCAGGGCCAGCTTGAGTGGGCGATCAACTCCTACACGCTGGTCTTCGCCGGCCTGCTGTTTACCTTCGGCGTCATCGGCGACCGGATCGGGCGCAGGCGAATGCTGATCATCGGCATGACGCTCTTCGGCCTGGCGTCGCTGCTGTCTTCCTACGCGCAGACGCCGGCCGAGCTGATCTGGGCCCGCGCGGCCATGGGCTTCGGCGGGGCTGCGGTGATGCCGCAGACCCTGTCCATCATCACCAACATCTTCGACCCGAAAGAGCGGCCGCGCGCGATCGGGATCTGGGCCTCGGCCGTTGGGGTCGCGATCGCGATCGGCCCGGTCACCGGCGGCCTGCTGCTCGATCACTTCTGGTGGGGCTCGGTGTTCCTGATCAACGTGCCGCTGACCGCGGTCGGCGTGATCGCGATCGTGCTGCTCGTCCCTGAGTCCAAGAGTCCGACTCCTGGCCGGGTGGACTTCCTGGGCGTGCTCGGATCGATCGTCGGCCTGGTGCTCCTTGTGTACGGGATCATCCGCGGCGGCGACGTCGGTTCGTGGCTGCACCGCGGCGTCATCGGCCCGATCGTCGCGGGACTGGCGGTGCTGGTGGCGTTCGGCTGGCACGAGTCCAGGACCGAGTACCCGTCGCTTGACGTGCGGCTGTTCCGCGACCCCAGATTGTCATCCGCGGCGGCGGCGATCGGCCTCAACTTCTTCGCGATCTCCGGCGTGTACTTCTTCATGAGTTTTTACCTGCAGAACGTGCGCGGTTACAGTCCGCTACATGCGGGCCTGCTCACCACGCCGGTGGCGATCGGCCAGATGCTCGCGGCGGGCCAGAGCGCCCGCCTGGTTCGGCGGTTCGGCGCCAAGGTCGTCTGCGCAAGCGGGATGCTCATTGTCACCGGAGCGCTGATCGGCTATCACTCCCTGGGCGTGGCCACGCCAATCGACCTGCTCGCGGTGATCTTCTTCGTGCAGGGCACCGGTATGGGCATCGTGATGCCGACCGCGACGGAATCGGTGATGTCGGTGGTGCCGCGCCAGCGCGGCGGCGCAGGGTCGGCCATTACCAACACCTCGCGGCAGGTTGCGGTCGCGCTTGGCGTCGCCGTACTCGGCTCGATCCTCGCTCAGGGCTACCGGGCCAGGCTGGCACCGGACCTGGCGGTGCTGCCGCCCGCCGCGCGGTCCGCGGCTACCCAATCGGTTGCGGCTACCCAGGCGGCGGCAGACCGGCTGGGTCCCGCTGGTGCCCGGCTGCTGGCCGCTGCCGATCAGTCCTTCGTGCAGGCCATGCACGTCACCACGATCATCTCCGCGGTGATCGCCGCGGCCGGGGCGCTGCTGATGATGTTCTGGATGCCCGGACGGAGCGCCGGGTCAGCCGCAGAGGCGACAGGCGGGGCGACCGCTGAGTTGGCCGCGGCGGCGACAGCCGGGGCAACTGCCGAACCGGCCGGCGCGATGCTGGGCGGCCCGACCGGCCAGCCGGTCCCTGTCGTCCTGGCCGAGGACTGACTTGCCGTGTCCGTACCCGAGATTGGGCAGGACAAAGGCCGCAAGCCCGGTCGCCCGAGAAGCGAGCAGGCAGAGCGCGCGATCATCGACGCGGCACTTGAGGTGTTCGCTGAATCCGGGCCAGAAGGCCTGTGCATTGAGAAGGTCGCCGCCCGGGCCGGCGTCGGCAAGGCAACCATCTACCGGCGCTGGCCAGGCAAGGAGGACTTGCTGCTCGACGCGCTCGCGGCACTGGCCGTCCCGCTGCCCGAGCCCAAGGGCGAGTCCGTTCGCGATGATCTCGTCACCCTGCTCGATGCCATGCGACTGGAGGCGGTGGACCCCCGGCGCGCCCGCCAGTCCGCGCTGCTGCTCGGCGAGGGCGCCCGGTACCCGCGGCTGATCGACCGGTACATCGCGACCGTGGTCGAGCCCCGCCGCGACGTGGTGCGGGCGGTTCTGCGCCGCGGCGTCGCGACGGGCGAACTACGCGAGCAGGCCGACATCGAGGCAGCGGTGTACATGCTGACCGGCGCGGTGCTGGCGCGCTCGTGGCTGGGCCAGGACCGCGCCGCGCGGGGCTTTGCCCGTCGTGTTGTCGATGACCTGCTGACCGGACTGGCGTCACGCTAGGTTCGGCTGGGAAAGGGGATTGTAAGAACCGATCGGTGAGGGTTGGAGCGGCTATGCGGTTGACGAAGCTTGGGCATTCCTGCGTCCGTCTGGAGAAGGACGGCGCGGTGCTGCTGATTGATCCCGGAATCTGGAGCGGCGACGATCCGCTGACTGGCGCCAGTGCCGTCCTGATCACGCACGAGCACATTGACCATCTCGACCCGGCACGCGTGCACGCGGCGCTGGATGCCGACGCCGGGCTTGAGCTCTGGACGACCGCGTCGGTGGCTGCCCAGTTCTCGGACTTCGGCGGGCGGGTGCATGCGGTCGGTGACGGCGACGCATTCAGCGCCGCTGGCTTCGAGATTCACGTGCATGGCCGGGAGCACGCGCCAGTTCACCCGGACCTGCCCGTCGTCGCCAATGTCGGCTTCACCGTGGACGGCAAGATCTTCCACCCCGGCGATGCCTTCACCATCCCGCAGGAGAAGGTGCCGACCCTGCTGCTGCCGATCAGCGCACCGTGGCTGAAGGCGGTGGACATGATCGAATATGCACGTGCGGTGGCGCCCGAGATCAGCTACGCGATCCATGACGAGATGCTGAACGCGAACGGCATCGCGATCGTCGGCCAGATCGCCAACGGGCTGGCCCGGCCGGGCGATGGCCGTTACGCCCGGCTGGAGCCCGGCACGAGCGTTGAGATCTAGCCGCTAGCCAGACGCCTTAGCCGACCGACTCGATGCTGGACGCGACGATGGTGCCGTTCTGCACGGTGTAGGTGCCCTCAAAGTTCTTGACAGAGCCGTCGGTCTGGTCTGCGGCGAGCCTGATCGTGACTACGTCGCCAGAGGTACTGACCACGGTCAGGTTGTCGAACTGAGTCTCGGCGAAGCCCTGCTTGAACTCGGCGAAGGACTCGAACGCGTGCTCGTGCACGTTGATCCGCCACGCGGTCTGGTAGTCGTGGTTGTTAATCGCGTTGAAGTAGTCGGTGACGACTGTCCCAGGGCTGGCGGCCGGCGGCAGGGATCCCTGCGTCGGCTTCGTGCTGGGGCTCGGGCTGCCGGGCGTGGAGCTCGGGCTCACGGTGACTGTCTTGGCCACGGTCGGGCTGTGGCTCGACTGGGTGCTGAACAGGCCCTTAGGGTGCAGCACGACGATCGCGACGGCGGCCAGTGCGAGCACGATCACGCAGCCGATCAGAATCGGCAGGCCCTTGCCGCGCTGTCGGCGCGGTCCGGAAGGCTGCCTGCCGGGCGCGTCGTTAAACAGCTGGTCGGTGAGCCTCGGCTGGCCAAATCCAGGCGGGCTGAAGTTCGAGCCGCCCGCCCGCTGATGCGGTGCCGCGCTCCCGCCCTGATAGCCCGGTGCCGCGCTCCCGCCCGGATAGCCCGGTGCCGCGCTCCCGCCCGGATAGCCCATGGTCGGCTGGTACCCGGCTGCACCGCTACCGCCCTGGTAACCCGGTGCGGCGCTACCGCCCTGGATACCCATCGTCGGCTGATAGCCGGCCGGTGTCGCGCCGCCAGCGCTCTGGGCGAGGCTGCCCGGCCGAGCGCTGCCATCCCGAGCCAGTTCGGTGACCGTGATCTCCTGGCCGGGCGGCGTCGCGGCAACCGGCGGATTGCTTGGCCGGGACGGAGCCGCCGGCCGGTCGGGCTGGCCGCCGGATCGGCTGGCACAGGCGGCACGCAACGCCGCGGCGAACTCCAGGCAGCTAGCCTGCCGGTCACCCGGCGACTTGGCCAGTGCGGTAGCGATCACCTTGTCGACGTCAGCAGGCAGCTCAGGCCGCAAGTGCCGGATCGGCGGCGGCGGCGTGGAGACCTGCGCCCACATCACCGCCAGATTCTGCTCACGCCGGAACGGCGGTTCGCCGGTCAGCATCTCGAAGGTCGCGCAGCCCAGCGCATACAGGTCGGTCCTGCCGTCGATCGGGCGGCCCTCAACCTGCTCAGGTGACATGTAATCGAGCGTTCCGAGGAACTGGCCAGTGCCGGTGAGGCTCGCCGCGGACACAGACTGCTTGCTCAGGCCGAAATCGGACAGGTAGACATGGTCGGGGGAGGCGCCGTCACTGGCAGCGGCGAGCAGCATGTTGGCCGGTTTTACGTCCCGGTGGATCAGGCCGCGGGAATGAGCGGAGTCCAGGGCAGACGCGACCTGCGTGATGATGCTGACCGTTCGCGCGGTCGTCAGCCTGCCCTCCCGCTCGATCAGCGCGCGCACGTCGTGGCCGCTCACGTATCGCATGGCGATGAACAGCACGCCGTCAGCCTCACCCGCCTCGAAGACCGGGATGACGTTCGGATGATCCACGGCGGCGCCGGACCGTGACTCGCGAATGAATCGCTGCCGGAACGCGTCATTGGCGGCCAGTTCGGGCGCGAGTATCTTCAGTGCCACTGGCCGGTCCAGCCGTACGTCCGCCGCGCGGTAGACGACAGCCATCCCGCCGCGACCAATCAGCTCCTCGATCTGATAGCTGGCGATCCGCGTTCCGGCCGGGAAGTCTCCGATCGCCGGCAGTATGTCGCCGCTCACTGCCATCCTCCGAAGTACGTCCCAGCTCGGTGCCTGCAGGCGCCGCGAAGGACTGCCGCGGCCAGCACCGGATTGTCGGTTTGTTGGTAACTCACAGGGACGGTCCCAAGTATCCGGCCCCGCGGCCGCCCGCTGTCAACTCAACGGCTCAGCCGTTACCCGGCCGCGATGAACGAGGCGGCAAGCTCATTGCCCGGACCTAACGGCAGCGGCTCACGCCAGCGACTGGTGATCGGCAGCCGGCGATCGCGGCCGAAGTTCTTGGCGGTGATCTTCGGGCCGGGCGGGTACTGGCGCCGCTTGTACTCCGCCAGGTCGACCATCGCGGTCACTCGCTCGACCAGGACGCGATCGTGCCCGGCGGCCAGCAGTTCGGCGGCGCCCATGTCCTTCTCCACGTAGTCGTCGAGTATCGGGTCGAGTACCGCGTAATCCGGCAGCGAGTCGGAGTCCAGCTGGCCGGGTCGCAGCTCGGCGCTCGGCGGCTTGGTGATCGAGTTCTCCGGGATCGGCGACGGCTCACCGCGCAGCACCGCCTGATCGTTTCGCCACCGGGACAGCGCCCAGACCAGCGTCTTCAGCACGTCCTTGATCGGCGCGAAGCCGCCAGCGGAGTCACCGTAGAGCGTGGAGTAGCCGGTCGCCAGCTCGCTCTTGTTCCCCGTCGTCAGTACCAGGTGGCCTTCGGCATTGGACAGTGACATGAGGACCATGCCCCGGACCCTGGCCTGCAGGTTCTCCTCGGGCAGGCCGAGCAGATGAAGATCATCATTGAAGGCGTCGACCATCGGCGCAATCGGCACCGTGCGGGCCTGCAGTCCCTGTCGCTTGACCAGGTCCTCGGCATCAGTGACCGAGTGGTCGGAGGAGTACTGGCTGGGCATCAGCACCACGTGCACCCGCTGCGGACCGATCGCGTCAGCCGCGATCGTGGCGGTCAGCGCGGAGTCGATGCCGCCGGACAATGCGATGATCACGGAGCCGAACCCGTTCTTCGCGACATAATCCCTGAGCCCGGTGACCAGCGCCTGATACACCTGCGCGAGGTCATCGAGCCGCGGCCAGAACACCGGGCCGACAGCTAGCCTGGTCACCGGCGTGTCCAGGGCGGATCGAGCCGGCAGGACCAGTCGGCGGATCGTCATCATCGTGCCGTCCTGGGCGTCAGCCAGGGTGTCACCAGGCGCGGCGGGTCCGGCGGCCTGCAGCTCCAGGTCGACGACGATCAGTGCCTCATCAAACTGCGGGCCGCGGGCAAGTATCCTGCCGCTCGCGTCGACGATGATCGAGTCCCCGTCGAAGACCAGCTCGTCCTGGCCGCCGACCAGGTTGACGTACGCCAGCGCGGCACCGGCCTCGGCCGCCCGGCGCTGGCACAGCGCCAGCCGCACGTCATCCTTGCCCCGCTCGTACGGGGACGCGTTCGGTACCACCAGCAGGCCGGCCGCGGCCTGCCTGGCGACGGCGACAGGACCGCCCTCCTGCCACAGGTCTTCGCAGATCGCGATCGCGACATCGACTGGCTCGCCGTCGTCGGCCGTCATCCGGACTACCGGCATGACATCGCCAGGCACGAAGTAGCGGTACTCGTCGAACGTGCCGTAGTTCGGGAGGTGGTGCTTGGCCGACGTGACCACCACGGTGCCGCCGTGCAGCACGGCGGCGGCGTCACGCGGCGCCCCGGCCGGCAGCCCGACCCGCGGCTGGATCCCGGTCAGCTGATCCAGATATCCGGTCACCACCGCCGTGCCGCCTAGCCCTGCGTCGGCCAGCCGGCCCGCAGTCCGCCGGACCGCTGCGATCGAGGCGGCCACGAACGAGGCCCGCAGCGCGAGATCCTCGACTGGGTAGCCGGTGACCATCATCTCGGGGAAGACCACCAGCCGCGCTCCCAGGCCAGCCGCCTTCGCCGTCCAGTCCACGATCGCGGCGCAATTGCCGTCCAGATCACCGACCGTCGAGTTCACCTGCGCGAGCGCGATCCGAAGCTGAGCCATATGACCAGCTTAGATCCGGCGTTAACGGCTCGCGCGGGCTAGCGCCGTGCCACCGCCAGGCCCGTGCCGCCGTGATCTCGATCTGATCTCCGGCGCGCCGTGTAACCCGCAGGAAACACGGAGCGGGCAGACTGTCGCCGTGGACAGGCAGGCAGAGTTCGTGCTGCACACGCTGGAAGAGCGAAACATCCGGTTCGTGCGGCTCTGGTTTACCGATGTGCTCGGCTATCTCAAGTCGGTCGCGGTCGCCCCGGCCGAGCTTGAGGCGGCGTTCGCCGAGGGGATCGGCTTCGACGGCTCAGCTATCGAGGGGTTCGCCCGGGTCTACGAGGCTGACATGATCGCCAAGCCGGATCCGGCGACCTTCCAGCTGATGCCGATGCGCGATGACCCGGTGGGTGTCGGGCGCATGTTCTGCGACATCCTGCTACCAGACGGCTCGCCGTCCTACGCCGACCCGCGGTACGTCCTGAAACGGGCACTTGCCCGCGCCGCTAGCCTCGGCTTCACCTTCTACACCCACCCCGAGATCGAGTTCTTCCTGCTCAGGGAGCGGCCAGAGGCGGGAGCGAAGCCCCGTCCGATCGATCAGGGCGGTTACTTCGACCACACCCCGCACAGCATCGCGCACGACTTCCGCCGGGCCGCGATCACGATGCTGGAGAACATGGGCATCTCGGTGGAGTTCAGCCACCATGAAGGCGCGCCCGGCCAGCAGGAGATCGACCTGCGCTACGCCGACGCGCTCAGTACGGCAGACAACATCATGTCGTTCCGGCTGGCGATGAAGGAGGTCGCACTCGAAGAGGGGGTCTACGCGACCTTCATGCCCAAGCCGTTCACCGAGTACCCGGGCTCGGGGATGCACACCCACATGTCGTTGTTCGAGGGCGACCGGAACGTATTCCACGAGCCGGGCGGGGAGTTCCAGATCTCCAAGGTGGGCCGGTCGTTCATCGCCGGCCTGCTAACCCACGCGGCGGAGATCACTGCCGTGTGCAATCAGTGGGTCAACTCCTATAAGCGGCTGTGGGGCGGGACTGAACGGATCGCTGGCGCCGGCGGCGAGGCACCTGCCTACATCTGCTGGGGGCACAACAATCGCTCGGCCCTGATCCGCGTTCCCATGTATAAGCCGCAGAAGGGGAACGCGACCAGGATCGAGTTCCGCTCGCTCGACCCGGCGTGCAACCCCTATCTGGCGTTCGCTGTGATCCTGGCCGCCGGGCTGAAGGGGATCGAGGAGAATTACGAGCTCCCGCCAGGCGCCGAGGACGACGTCTGGGCGCTGACCCCGGCCGAGCGCCGCGCGCTCGGCATCCAGCCGTTGCCACAGAGCCTGTCCGAGGCATGCAACGTCATGCAGTCGAGCGAACTGGTCGCCGAGGCGCTCGGCGAGCACGTCTTCGACTTCTTCCTGCGCAACAAGCGCGAGGAGTGGCAGGAGTACCGCCGGCAGGTTACCGAGTTCGAGCTAGACCGTTACCTTTCCGTCCTCTAGCCAGTCCGGCTTCAGCCGTATTATTGGCGAATATGGTGAGCGTGCGGAATCGCGCGACTCCGGCCGGAACGGTTCCACGGCTGCTCGCGCCTGATACGAGACGACCCGGCGTGCCGTAAATCGGCGTATTCCAGTCGCCCGGTACCAGGCGGGCAGGAGGCAGGCATGAGAGTCGGGCAAGTGCGGCGATGGCTGGCCTCCGCGGGTCGGACGGGTGCTGTCGCGATCGCGGCCATGGCAATGCTCGCGGGATGCGGGACGGCGGGCCCAGCGGCCCGGTCCTCGGATCGGGCGCCAGCAGAGACAAAAGCCGACGTCAGGCCGGCAAACCTAGGCCCGCCCGGTGGCTCGCCCGCGCTGGCGCGGCAGGTGGCCAGGCGGCTGCTCGTTAAGCTGATCCTGCCCGCCGGATCCCGGTCGGTCGGCCCGCAGCACGGTCCTTGGCAGCTCCAGACCTTCGCCAGCCCTCGCCTGGTCGATGTGCACACGTTCTTCTGGCTTCCGCTGTCGATGACGGCCGCCCAGCACTTCCTGCTCGCGCATGTGCCGGCCGGCACGAGCATGAGCGGCTACGGCACAGGCGGCAGCCTGGCCGGCGTCGCCGAGCAATGCGTCTGGTACTCACTGAACCGGCTGCCGGCCGGCCTGGACAGCGAGAACGAGCTGCTGATCTCGATCGCAGCCGACCCGGCTGGCGGCACCCGTGCACGTGTGGACGCCCAGGTCAGCTGGTATCCGTCACGATCGGCCGCCGAGTACCTCAGGCCAGCGGCATTCCGGGCGGTCAGGATCACGGCCGCCCTCGGCGCGCAGCGCAGGACGTTCACGTCGCGCGCCGCGATCGCACGGCTGGCCCGATTGCTGAACAGCCTGCACGCTCTCGACGAAGACCCACCGAGCTGTCCTGAGCACATTGCCAGCTTCACGCTTACTTTCACCAGCGCGCGGCACCGGCCGGTGGTCGTCACTCCATACGGGTGCGGCGGTGACTATGTCACCGTGCGCGGCAAGGCGCAGCCGGGCCTCTCGGATATCAACAGCAACAAGCTGCTCGCGGTCATCGATTCGCTGATCGGTGCGCGCGGCAGTTCCCGATGAGCGCACTGGCCAGCACGGTGCGGCGTGGCGGACGCCGGGTTGCGGCACGAGCGGGTGCGGCCGCCGTCGCGGCCATGCTGCTGGCCGCTGGCTGTGCGACAGCTAGTCCCGCGCGGCTGGCGGGATCGACTGGTCCGCGGCCCAGAGTGTCCGCTCCGCGAACGCACGAAGTGAGCACCGGCCCGGTAGCCGGCTCCCGGCGCCAGTCGCTCGCGCTAGCCAGCTGGATGTTCACGCATCTGGCCCGTCCGGCCGGGTCGAGGGCCGTCCACCCGCGATCACTGCCCTGGCCGCTGCTCCGGGCATACCTCGTCGTGGGCATCCCGACCTCGGTTGACTCACGCGGGGTGTTCTGGCTGCCACTGTCCTATCCGGCGGCGGTCGCCTTCATAACGGCGCACGTGCCCGCGGGCGACAGCCCGCAGGGCGCCGGCTCGGACGGGAACCCGGAGGACCCCAGTGCAGAGACGGTGACCTTCGCGCTGACCTCGCCACCGCCAGGAGTGCAGTCCACGCAGCTGAACGCGACGGTCGCACCAGGTCCGCACGGCGGATCGCTGATGCGGGTCGACTCGCAGGTGGTCTGGTACCCGCCGCGCCCGGCCGCTGAGCACATCGATCCGGCGGACTACCGGGCCGTTGCGCTCAGCGCGACGTCGGAGAATCCGAAGCTGCACACGGTCTCGGCGACGATCACCTCGGCGGCGGTCATCGCCAGGCTCGCCAGCCTGCTCAACGGCTTGCACGCCGTGACACTGGGCTTGTATCCGATGCACTGCCCACTCATCGACGCGATCTATCAGGTTACATTCGTCGCATCCAGCCGTTCGCGATCCGATGTCGTGGTCGAGCCGTCGGGTTGCGGGCCTGACGAGATCACGGCTGACCGCCAGGTGCAGCCGCTGCTCTGGGATCCGGAGCAGCGCCTGATAACACTCGCACACCGGTTGCTGCGGCTGCCCGCGCCCTCCTTGTGAGCCGTTCGCCGGGCTACCGGCCAGCGACAAACGCAAGGCCTTGCGGCTGCAGGTCGGGTCCGCGCAGCGGAACCCGAGTCAAGTGGCCGGTCCACGGGCTGAGCGCGCCGAGGTAGTTGGCCGGAAATCCGGGCGCCGGGCAGGTGGCCGGCGCACCATTGGCGTCGCACGGAGTAACGGCGGCGAAGACGTCACCTGGCCGGAACAAGCCGGTGACCATGTCGACGGTGTCGCCGTCATGATCGGTCGCGTACAGCCGCCCGAAGCTCGTGGTCACCCACGCGGTGTCGTCAACGGCGTTGGACAGGGACAGGACAAAGAGGCGCTGGCTGCGCCGAGCAGCGCGCGTAACGTAGATCTGCTCCTTGTCGCCCTGGCTGGTCAGCATGAAATCACCGGCAAAGCGCCGGGCATCCGACGGCACGGCCGCATTGGAGTCCGGGTCGGTGAGCGCCAGTGCGACCTGGCGCCCGCGAGCCTGGCTGCCGACGTTCGCGATGGTTGCCCTGGCCTCGTCATAGAACAGCGGGTGAACAGTGGCAATATGGCTGGCCGGGTCGAAAGTTACCCGGTAAACGGCTGGGTAGCCGGGCTGCGGTGCGGCAGCTCCTGTCGTTCCCGGTGCCGAGGCGCTGATCAGGATCATGCCGCGGTAGACGGAGATCGCGTCGGTGCCGCCCTTGTGCGGCAGCGGCTTGTTATAGCTGTAATGCCGCACCTGATGCGCGCGGGGTGCGCCCGGGCGAATCAGGTAGACGCTGGAGTTAGCGTCCTCGTTCACGGTCGCGATCAGCCGCCGGCCGGAGCGATCGGCGGTCAGGCCGTCACACTTACCTGCTATGTCCCACTGGCTGACCGGCCTGCCGGTCAGCCCGAGCTCGACGACCGTGCTGTCGCGGTTTCCGTTGGTGCTGGCCTCGCCGCGGGGGCCGACGCCGTTCTGGAACGCGACGAATACATGGCGCCCGAGCACAGTGATGTCATCGGGCTGGGTCAGCGGCTCGGTCCGTCTGGCGGACGAGCCGAGCGGAGTGAAGGAGTGGGCGAGAGCCATGCCGGACAGGATCCTGGTGACCGTGTAGCGGAACCTAGGCGATGTCACCGCGTGGTGGAGAGCGGGGGGCGCCGCTGTCGCGGCGATGGCGGTCACGACTGTGCCGGCGGCAACGGCCGACGTCGCGGCCAGGACTGTCGCGGCATGCCGCATGAGCGTGCGCATAGGGTCTCGTCTCCCGTACTGGATTCGAATCGGACAATTACTGATACAGCGCGGACCTGTCGTGCAGAATGCAGACCAGCGACGCGCTGGTGAACGCAGGAACAATGCAGCAGAACAGGCTGCGGAATTGGATAGCCATGGCCGACGAAGTCACCCCCGCCGCCCGAGAGGTTGTCCTCGGGCTTGACGCCGCATGGGGGTTCTCCCGGTCGGACCTCACCAGCCCGGCCCGGGCCGCCGCAGCCCGCGCACTGGTCGACGTGTCGCTGACCGGGCAGCCGGTCACGGAACTGCGGATCCACGGAGTGGCCGGCTCGACCGGGCCGATCGTGCTTGAGCATCCGAATGTCCTGCAGGTGGCGGGCGATTCGGTCACCGGGTTCTACCGGCGCTGGAACGCCGATGGCTCCGGGCGGGCCAGCGTGCCGTGGAAACTTGAGGCTTATCTGTGGGGCGGGCTCACCGAGACGCCGCTGGCATCGGCGTCCTGGCTGCTGCTTGCCCCGTTCATGCTGTATAACGTCGCGTCCTTCATGCTGCCGTCGCGCCGCCGGCCTAATCCGCCCACTGCACCAGGTCGGGCCGTTACGCCCGCTCCGCCTGCCGCGACCGATCAGCTTGCTGAGTCATCGCTGGATCTGAGCCGGACCCCTGGTCAGTGGATCGCCCAGGCCCTGCTCAGGCTGCTTGCCCTCGCGGCGACCGTTCAGCTGGTGACGGGGCTGACGACCGCGACAGTCAGCACGGTCGCCTGGCAGGCGACCGCAGGCGAACTGCCGTCCTGGATGGGCTGGTACGCGGGCTGGCCGCAGAGCTGGCGCATCGTCGCCGCCGTCGTTGCCGTTGGTGTAGCGCTTACCGCGCTCTGGTGGCTGAGCGTGAAGACAGCCAGCCAGTACGAGGCGAGGACGAGCAGTGTGCAGCCAGAGCGGGAGCCGCGGTGGCTGCTGGCCCGGCCGGGCTTCTGGGACGGTGAGATCCTGGTACGCCGCCAGCGGTCACTGCACCTGGCCGCGGCCTGCGCGGCGGCGGCCATCGTGATCGCGTATCCCGCGCAGCGGCTGCCCGCGGCCAGATGGGCGGCACTTGCCCTCGCCGCCGTCGTGCTGGCCCTCGCGTGCGGCCTGATCGTCGCTCCTGCGGCCGACCGGCACGTGGTCACGCTGGCCGACCGGGACAGCCGGTCAGCCGCGGCCTGGCCCGACCACTGGTGCCGGGCCGTGCTGGGCATCGCAATGGCGGCGCTTGCTGTCAGCACGGTAGTGATCGGCCTGAGCGACCAGGCACACGACCCGCAGCGCGGTGCGCTGCCCGGTCTCACCGGATTCAGCTTGCTGCTCCTGCTCACGCAGCTGGCGCTCTTCGCCGCGCTGTCGGTCACCGTTGCCGTGCTCGCCTGGCAGGCACGCACCCCAGCGGGCCAGCCAGGCGGGGCAGCAACCAGCGCGGGCCTCCGGCCGTACCTGCGCGGCTGGCTCGCCCCTGTGCTCACGGGCCTGGCGCTCATCCTCGGCGGCCTGCTGACAGCCATAATGACGTTCGGGATCGCCCGTGCGCTCGGGCATCCGGGGCCGAGCGGCTTTGCGTACCAGCCACCGCCTGCCGTGGCCGTGCCGTGGCCGATCTACGCACTCGGCGCGGCGCCCGTGGGCATGCTCCTGGGCGGTCTGGTGGCCGGAGCCGTGCTGTACCGCAAGTACCGCCGCGACCACCGACGGTTCGAACCGCCAGCCGGGGCTGGTCCTTCCCAGGTTGCCGCCGCATACGCCGGGCACAGCGCGCCAGGATCGGGGGCTGGTGAGGACTTCGCCGGCAACCGGGGCAAGATCGCCGGTGTCTGGGCCGTGGGACTGCTCGCCGACGACGCGGGAGTCGCGATGCTCCTGCTGGTAGCCGGAGGCGTGCTCGCCGTACTGGCGGCTGAGGTGTGGGCGTTCGTCCGCACCGGGGGGACGGGACGACCGCCATCCCTGACCGGCGACGTCTGGTTCGAGGGAGCTGTCTCGGTGATCGCCCTGATCAGCGCGCTGGTCACGGGAGTGCTGGTCACATTGCTGCGCTCGGCGTACTCAAGCCCGACGGACCGCCGGATCATCGGCGCCCTGTGGGACGTGGCCACGTTCTGGCCGCGCGCCGTGCATCCGCTGGCACCTCCGTGCTACGGCGAACGGGCAGTCCCCGAAGTAGTCGACCGGGTACGGCTGCTCACCGGACGCGGTCACCGCGGGCCCGGCGACTCCGCCCAGTTGCTCAGCGACGCCGAGCAGCCGGATCTGGACCGCAGCCGCGGCCTGGCGGTGCCGTGCGGTCCGGTCCTGCTCACCGGCTACAGCCAGGGATCGATCATCGCCGCCGCGGTGATCGCGCAGCTGCCTGCGGCGGTGCGGCAAGATATCGCGCTGCTCACGCTGGCGTGCCCGGCCCGGCGACTGTACGGGCGTGCCTTCCCCGAGTACTTCGGCGAAGATCAGATCGATACCCTCAATACCCTCATCGGCGGCGCGGCGGGGACAGCGGGGACAGCGGGGACAGCGGGCCGGTGGCGGAACCTGGTCCGGCGCAGCGACTACCTCGGGTCGTGGATCTTCCGCGATCCCGAGCCCCGGCTGGATCCCGGTGACCTGCTGCACAACGTCGACCAGCCCGACTGGGACCCGGTCGTCCTGGTACCTGACCTGAATCCCACCCCGCCGCCGATCCACCGGCACGACGGATGGTGGCAGGCGCCTCGCGGCGGCGACGTTGGTGCCTACCTGGTTGACCGGCTGATCCGCTGACCTGACCCGGACGGGCCTGACTCGCAGCCGGGCGCGGCTCGCTACGGTGCAGGGGTGAGCGTAGCGCGCGGAATGACGCTGGCCGGGGAACTGGCCGCGCTCGGGTTCGCGGACAGCGCGAGCGCGGCGCAGGTGCTGACCCGCGAGCTGCGGCTGGACGTGGCCGGAGCCGATGCCGGGCTGGTGCGAGCGCTCGCCGCCGCACCCGATCCTGACCTCGCGCTGATTCAGCTGGCGAGGTTGGCCGCGGACGAGACGCTCCTCGCGGAACTGCGAGCCGACGCTGGCCTGCGCGCCAGGCTGCTGGCCGTCCTAGGTACCAGCGCGGCGCTCGGTGAGCACCTGCGCCGGCATCCGGCCGACTGGCGGCTGCTCAGCGGGCCAGACGCGGT
>OCZU010000605.1_pt1 | contig 24299 bp, 23 predicted proteins | sample 1539001 | NCBI WGS metagenome assembly OCZU01 (sample SAMEA3539306, study PRJEB22396) | soil metagenome | biome: tundra; feature: field; material: soil | place: USA | collected 2010-05 | depth 0.15 m | reverse complement strand
GGCCTTGATCCTTCTGCTCGTGATCGGAATCCGGAATGCGTGGGACCTCGTCATCTGGATCTCGCAGCAGGCGCCAAAATAGACGGCGCCTACAGACGACTTTTCCGATGCCGCGCTATAGTCGCGGCATCGTCATAAGACAACGGAATTGCGTGTCGAAGCTCAAGCATTGGGTGATGCCGGTGATGGCGCTGTCGGTTGTGCTCTTAGCTGCGCTCTTGCTCGGAGGGTGCGGCGGGGGCGGCGGGGACTCCGGCTCCAGTCCCCCCCCATCGACACTGGCTTACTTCGATCCGACCCTTTACTCCAGCAACCCGGGCGCGTCTTTGGCGCAGGCAGCAGAGCTTGCGTCGACCACGCACCACCAGATCGTCGTGAACGGCGCGACGCTCGCCTATACTGCCGCGACGGGACATCTCACTGCCAGGAGTCCGACGACTGCCGCGCCGGAAGCGTCGTTTTTCTATGTCGCCTACACGTTGGACAACAAGGCGGCGGCGGCACGTCCGGTAACCTTCTTCTACAACGGCGGACCGGGCTCCGCAACTGTTTGGCTGCATCTCGGATCGTTCGGCCCGAAGCGCCTCGTGACCGGCGACCCGACGACCACGGCAGCCGTCCCGTTTCCGCTGGTCGACAATGCCGAAAGCCTACTGGACGTCTCGGACCTTGTCTTCGTCGATGCCGTAGGTACCGGCTTCTCCGAAGCTATCGCACCGAGCACTAATCAGACGTTCTGGAGCGTGGATGCCGACGCCGCCGTATTTCGGGATTTCATCGTCCGCTATCTGGCCGCGAACAATCGCGCTGCCTCGCCGCTCTTTCTGTTCGGAGAATCCTACGGCACCACGCGCAGCGCCGCGTTGGCCTTTCTGCTCGAGACCGCGGGGATGCGCGTCGACGGTGTCGTTCTGCAGTCGTCGATCCTGAACTACAACGCGAACTGCGGCGTCAGCAGCGCCGCGCTGAGTTGCGCCGGATACCTTCCGTCGTACGGCGCGATAGGCGCCTATTACAACCTCGATGTCCCGAACCCGGCGGACGCGACGCTTCCGGACTTCATCGCGCAAATGCGCACGTTGGCGACGACCGGCTACGATCCCGCGCTCGCACAGTTTTTTACCGGTATCCCACCGAGTCCGCCGTTGCTCGCGCAGTTGTCGAGCACGACCGGCATGTCCGTCCAGAAATGGCAGACCAACTTCAATATGGGTCCGGATTACTACCAGTCGAATTTGCTTCCCGCAATCCTGATCGGCCGCTACGACGCCCGCGTTTCCGCGCCGTTTGGCAGCCTGCTGGCGAGCGAAGGCGATCCGTCGAGCACTTTCATTACGCCGTCCTTCATCACCGCGATCGGCAGCTATCTGAGCTCCGACTTGCAGTACACCACGCCGTCGGCGTACGCGGCGTCGAGCAATGCCGTCCTGACGTGGAACTTCGCGCACGATGGGCTCATGCTGCCGGATGTCATCCCCGACCTCGCCGCGGCCATCGCCCAGAACCCGGCGCTGCAGGTCCTCGCCCTCAACGGATACCACGACCTGGCGACGCCGTTTTTCCAGACCGAGAGGGATCTTGCGCGCTTGGGCGTCGCCCCCAATGTCCAGACGACTTTTTACCGCGGTGGGCACATGACGTACCTTGACGATACGTCGCGGCCCGTGGAAAAGGCCGACCTCGTCCAGTTCTACCAGCGCGCGACGGCGCAGCAATAAGCCGCATCGAACGGAGCCGATAGATGAGACAACAAGATAACCGGATGACCTCACTTGGACTGCTCATCGTCGCGTTGGCCGGCGCCGCGCCATTCGTGCCGGCTGCACTCGACGCCATCGCCGCGGAACCGGTGCCCGTGCAGTCGGCGCAGCCGTTGCGCGATCCGTGGGTTCCTCCCGAATCGCGCAGGCCTTCGACGACGACACCGACCGAGGGCGCCGCATTGCGTACCCAGGTCGAGCACAAGCTGAAACTGGCGTTCGACGCCGCCGACACGAGCCATACCGGAGCGCTGACCCGAGAGCAGGCAAACGCCGCAGGCCTCGGATTCGTCGCCAAACACTTCGACGAGATCGATCGGCAGAAAAATGGTGTCGTTCGGTTCGACGACGTCAAACGTTTCCTGGTTGCGCGCGGCGCGCAGCTCGACTAGCGCGCGAGGCAACATGCCTACCTCGGAAACGCTGGAGCGATTCATTGCCCGGGTGGAAGAGAATGCCCACGCCGAGGCGATCGAAGAGTTCTATACGGACGACGCATCGATGCAGGAAAATCAGAAGCCGCCTCGCGTCGGTCGCGACAATCTGGTTGCCCGCGAACGCAAAATACTGGCGAAGGCCCGCTCGGTCACGTCGCAGTGTATCCGTCCGGTATTCGTGAGCGGCGACAGGGTGGTGGTCCGCTGGGTGTTCACGTTCGAGTGGCCAGACGACACCACGACCCGGATGGAAGAGCTGGCCTACCAGCGCTGGGAGGGCGAACGAATCGCCGAAGAGACCTTCTTCTACGACCCGTCGCAGACTGCGCCAAGAAAAGCCGGTGCGTAGCAATGCCTAGCGCGCAACCCACCACGGTCCTCGGCGTGAGGCGCGTCCGAAGCCGCATTTCGATGTTCATCGTTGCACTTCTGGCGATGATGGAACTTGCCGCCTGCGGCAAGTCAAGCGAGCAGGTCGAGCGGGAGAATGCGGGGCGCCAGGTCGCGATGCAAAAGGCCCTCGCGGACTCTATCGAGGAGGAGCGCGAGAAAGACCGGCGTATGCGCGATGCCGCAGCAGCGCAAGCCAATGAGCGCATCGCAGGCGAGAACGCGGCTCACGAGCTCGAGGCCGCCAGCATCGCTGCGGCGGGGCCGACTCCCGAGCAATTGCAGGCCGAGCGTGCCAATGCATTGACGAGATACGTGAACAAGCTGGTGCTGACGTTGAACGACCGTTCCGGCGTGGAATTTCGCAAAATGGGCCTGAGCCCGAAGCAAAACGGCATGTGCGCCGAATTCAATGCAAAGACCAAAGCTGGCACGTATGCCGGCTTCAAGCGCGTGGTGGTGACCGATACGCGCGTGGTGGTTGAAGAACCACCGCTGCGTGACACGCTCACGCAGTTTCTCGTATTCCAGATCGCGGCGCGAGACACCGGCTGTTTTCCCGATGTCGAAAAGGTCCAGATCCTGCAGTAGCGCAGCAAGCGGAAGACAGCCTCATGCGCCGGTGGACAAGTCGTAGCGGGTCCAATCGCGGAGTGGGAGCACGTACAATAGCGGCCTGCAGCGGGCGCCAGGATTCGGGCGCCGTGTGCGACCGTACCCTCGCGACGTCGAAACACTCATGGACACCTCACTCAGTTGCGCAGCCATTCTCGCCGGTCGTGCGCCCGCGGACACGCCGGTAACGGTCAAAGGCTGGGTGCGGACCCGGCGCGACTCGAAGGCCGGCATCTCCTTCGTGAACGTGTCCGACGGCTCCTGCTTCAACCCGGTTCAGGTCGTGGTTCCGAATACGCTGCCCAACTACGGCGACGAGGTGATTCGTCTTACGGCAGGCTGCGCGGTTGAAGCGACCGGAGCGATCGTGCCCTCGCCGGCGAAGGGCCAGCCCTTCGAGATGCAGGCCAGCGCGATCAAGGTGCTGGGCTGGGTCGAGGATCCCGACTCCTATCCGATTCAACCCAAGCCACATTCGCTCGAGTTTCTGCGTGAGGTTGCGCACCTGCGGCCCCGCACCAACGTCATCGGCGCGGTGACGCGCGTGCGCCACACCATCGCGCAATCGATCCATCGCTTCTTTCACGACAACGGCTTCGTCTGGGTCAACACGCCGATCATCACAACCTCCGATGCGGAAGGCGCGGGCGAGCTTTTTCGCGTCTCGACGCTCGACCTGATGAACCTGCCGCGCACGCCGGAAGGCAAGATCGACTTCGCGCAGGATTTTTTCGGACGCGAGACTTTTCTGACCGTCTCGGGTCAGCTCAACGTCGAGACGTACTGCATGGCGCTATCCAAGGTCTATACATTCGGCCCGACCTTTCGCGCCGAGAACTCGAACACCAGCAGGCATCTGGCCGAATTCTGGATGATCGAGCCCGAGATCGCGTTCGCCGCGCTGGCCGACAACGCCACGCTTGCCGAGGCGCTGCTGAAGCACATTTTCAGGACCGTGCTCACCGAGCGCGCCGACGACATGGCTTTCTTCGAGGAGCGCATCGAGAAGGGCGTGATCGCCAAGCTGCAGGGCATCGTCGATTCCAAGTTCGTGCGCATGGATTACACCGAGGCCATTCGCGTTCTGGAGCAGTCGAAGCAGAAGTTCGAATTTCCGGTTCACTGGGGCATCGATCTGCAATCCGAGCACGAACGCTACATCTCCGAAAACCACGCCGGCAAGCCGGTGATCCTCATGAACTACCCGAAGGAGATCAAAGCGTTCTACATGCGGCTCAACGACGACGACAGGACGGTGGCGGCGATGGACGTGCTCGCGCCCGGCATCGGCGAGATCATCGGCGGCAGTCAGCGCGAGGAACGGCTCGATGTGCTCGACTCGCGAATGACGCAAGCCGGACTCGACAAGGAACACTACAGCTGGTATCGCGATCTGCGCCGCTACGGCACGGTTCCGCACGCGGGATTCGGGCTTGGCTTCGAGCGCACGGTCGCCTACGCGACCGGGCTTTCCAACGTGCGCGATGTGATTCCGTTTCCGAGGACGCCCGGGAGTGCGAGGTATTGAATGGTTGCTGACGAACGGCAACCAGCTTGGTGATTTATGAATAGGAACGTCATCCCCGCGAAAGCGGGGATCCATTTTGCGACGGTTCAAAGTCCAATTGGATTCCCGCTTTCGCGGGAATGACGTCCTAAGGCTTCACGCAGCGTGTGCTTTATTGGTGATAGAGAGTCTCGAAAATCGCTACGATCGTTCGCCTTTTACACGATTAGTCGCGGCTATGCTCAAAGTGCCCGGCAGCGCTTCGAGGAACGTCCGCTCCTCGCGCAATATCAGCCGTTTGTCCCTGGCGAACGCGAAGTTCGACCGGCCCTCGGCATCAGATTTCAACGTCGCCCGATACGCCTCATAAGCGGCGAGGCTCTCGAACGAGATCAATCCCCAGGCTATGTTGTTCGTCCCCTCGTGCGGCACGAAGTAGCCGACGAGATCTCCCCCGCATCGCGGAATGATGCGCCCCCAGTTCGTGGCGTATTCCCTGAAGGCATCGATCTGGAAGGGATCGACTTCGTAACGGATGAAGCAGGTGATGGTCATGTTCGCTCGGTTCGCTGGAAGTTCGAATGATCAGTTGCAACGATAGCATCTTGCGACACGTTAATGGTTCGGCTACGATCGAACCATGAAAGACGGACCGAACATCGTCGGCATTGCCGCCCTCATCGGCGACCACGCCAGGGCGGAAATCCTCACCGCGCTCACGTCAGGTGAAGCTTTGACCGCTACCGAGCTCGCCGCAGTCGCCGGCGTGACCAAGCAGACCGTTAGCGCCCACCTCGCCAAGCTGCTCGAGGCGCGATTGGTCGCCGTGGAAAGCCAGGGTCGGCACCGGTATTTTCGCCTCGGCGGCAGCGACATCGCGCAGCTTCTCGAGACCCTCATGGGCGTCGCCTATCGGACCGGCGCAGTCCGCGTTCGCACCAGCCCACGGGAACCCGCGCTGCGCAAGGCCCGCGTGTGCTACGACCATCTTGCGGGCGTGCTGGGCGTGCTGGTCTTCGACGGACTCGAGCAGCAGCGCCTGTTGCAGTCCAGCGGCGACGGACTGCAACTCAGCGGTCGCGGACAACGGTTCTTTGCCGAGTTCGGCATCGACGCCAAGGCGCTTATGAGCAGGCGTCGCCCACTCTGCCGCGCCTGTCTGGATTGGAGTGTTCGCCGCCATCATCTCGCGGGCGCGCTTGGCGCTGCCTTGCTCGACCGCTACTACGCGCTCGGCTGGGCGCGGCGTGTGAAGGGCTCGCGAGTGGTCAACTTCTCTCCTTCGGGCGAAAAGGCGCTTCGAGAGCGGTTCCGCTTGGAAGCGGGGATACACGCCGCGCGTTGACGAACCCGCCGGAACTTCCCAGAATCGCAGCACCGCCCAGCCGGCAAGGCGAGGTCGCAGGCCATGGCTATGATCAACGTCGAAGTGCAACGAGCCATACATCGGCCGGTCGCTCGTACTGAGCCGTCAGTTTGGCGACATCCGATCTTGAAGAACGTGGGTACGGCAACTCGGTTTAGATTCGAATCGGAGCCCATTCAGCGATGAAAATTGCCACCTGGAACGTTAACGGGATCCGTGCGCGCGAGGCGCAGTTTTGCGAATGGCTGGAGCGCGACCAGCCCGACGTGGTGTGCCTGCAGGAGCTCAAGGCTGATCCCTCGCAGATTCCCGAGCGGTGCACGCTCGCGGACTATCACGTGATCTGGCACGGCCATAGGGGATACTCTGGTGTATCGCTTCACATCAGAAAAAATCTCGTCGATGTCGGTCCCGAATTCATCCACCCCGAATTCGATATGGAGACGCGCATCGTTCAGACGACGATCGGCAATACGATCTTTGCGTCGGTCTACGTCCCCAACGGCGGCAAGGACTATGCCGCCAAGATCGGTTTTCTGACCTGCCTCGTGGCGTGGGCGAAGCGGTTGCATGACGAGGGACGCGAGGTCGTCCTGTGCGGCGACATCAACATCGCGCACACCGATATCGACGTGCATCCCAAGGAACGAAAGGTCGGCGTCATCGGTCAGCGGCCGGAGGAGCGGGAGCTATTCGACAGACTTCTCGGCGAGCACTTCGTCGACGTTGGCCGCGCGCTACAGCCCGACAAGGCGGACATGTATTCCTGGTGGCCGCCGTGGCGCAACATGCGCCAACGCAACATCGGGTGGCGCATCGACTACATACTCGCATCGCGAAGTATCGCGGCCCGGGCGACCGAATGCGTCGTGCTTGCCGATGTGGGAACGAGCGATCATGCACCGGTGATGATGACCATCACATAGCAAACGGTCCGGGTTGCTGCGGTGGATTCGAAATCAGGCGCGGGCGCACCTAGCTGCTTACGCGAACAGTGTAGTAAGCAGCCCGGCTATGCCCAAGCCCAGCGCGGCAAGCGCGTCGCCGGCGATAAGTCCCCCGCCGACGAGCGACGGCGTGCTCATGTCCTCGGGAAGCACGGGACCTTTTGTCTTGCGTCGCGGCATGCTCTTGACGACGCTGGCGAACACGCCGCCCGCCGCGAACCACGCGGATGTCGGCAGGTTCACGAAGCCGCCGAACGATGACGCATACGGCGACGGTAACACGATCGCATCGATCAGGAAGTCCGTGCTGAAGCCCACCTTGCTGGCCTTGACGAACTTCTTGTAACCGTCGCGCGATTTGATGATCTTGCGCAGCAGTTCGGTCGCAAATCCGATCGCAACACCGACCCAGATCGCGGTGCGCTGATAGGGTTTGTCCTCGGTCAGGCTGCGCAGCGCTCCGACGAATTTGTAGGTCATCGCCGAGGTCCATCTTTCCGGTTGTTGAGCGGCTGAAAGCGTGGTCTGGTCGAGCAGCAGCACCGGATACGCGCTCATGAATAGCTTGGCGAACACGACCGCCATAATCGCCCCCATGACGATGCCCGCGACCTGGAAACGAAATTGTATGGTGCGGTTGGTGCCGAGCCTCCAGCCGGTGGAACGGTCCTGCTGCATGTCGCATGCCTCGGCTGTCGACACCAGGAGGACGGTCGCCGCCATCAGGCCGACCGTGGGGTCCTTGAGCCCGATCGCGGCCATGAGTATGACAGTCACGACAAACGCCGATGAGATGGGATTCTGGTCGACCATTCCCACCGAGATGCCGTTCACCATTGCGAACACGAATACCAGCACCACCGCAAATATGAGATAGCCGACCGGTTGATGCAGCACCTGTGAGCCGGTGACGACGATGCCGACACCCCAGAACAAGACCCAGAGAACGAGCTTGGGCATGCTCGTGCGCATCCACTCCTCCTGCTCGACCTGCTGTGCGCCCGTCTTTTTCTTGGCGCGCTGATACGCGCGAAAGAGAATCAACGAGACATCGATCAGTGCCGCGCCCATGATCATTCCGAGGGCGATCAGGAAAGTGATCTTTCGGAACGGCTCGCCCGCCTTGAGCCAGCCGATGGATATGAAATAGGGAATCATCGCCCAGCCCACGAGGCCGCCGAAGATTGCCGCGATGCCGATGCGCGCGCCGACGATCATGCCCGCGCCGAACGTCGAAGTGGAAAGGTCGATTGCGCCGAGAAATGCGGTCTTGGCAGCGCCGATGCCGCCTGCGATGCCCAGTGCCATGCCCCCGAACAAGCGCGAGACCGATTGCTTGAGCAATTCCGGATCGGTTAGGGCGCGCAGGATGTTGGCCACCGCCAATCCCGACGGAAACGTAAGCTGCAGGCGGTCGACCAGAATCGGCGTGTAAAGCATCCCGACGCCGACGCCGAACATCCCGATGCAAAGCATGTACAGGATGAGTTGCCACATCGGCGGCTGCGGCAATCCCAGCCACGTCATGGCCTGAATCACGACCGCCAACCCGCTCATGCCCGCCACTGACGCGGCGGTGGTCTGAATGTAGTTCGCGCCATGGCGTCCCAGCGCGCCATAACCGAAAGTCACCGTCGAGCCGAGTATCCCGGCGAGGACTTGGCCGCCGACGAAGAAGCCGAGCGAGAAATTCATATACGACGCGGCAACTCCGCCCAGCGGACCCAGCACGAGAATGCCGACCGCGCCGAGCAAGGCGTAGTACTTCCAAGTGCCGATCGTCGGAAGCCACGCCCAGCGCTGAGCGGCCTCTGTCAACGGCATTGGCGTCGAAGTCATGGGTCCGGAAAGGATTTGCGGCTGGTTGAGACGCGGAATCTGGGGTGAACAGGCAGTTTACCAAATCCGATCCTCCGCGTGCTTCAGCCACATTGGCGACGACACAGGCATCGGGCTTCCAGCGTTTCCGGCACAATAGATTCCTCGGCGTTCCGGCGCAACGGGCGGCGCCGCCTGCAGTGTTCCATGATGGAGTAACGCATGTCAGCCTATCTCGTGGTCTTTATCACCGTAACCAAGCCGGACATGTTCGAGGAATACCGCAAGCTCGCCGCGCCTGCCGTTGCGCAATATGGCGGCAAGTTCCTTGTACGCGGAGGGGCGAGGACGGTCCTCGAAGGAAGGTTCGATGCGAACCGCCTGGTCGTCGTCGAGTTTCCGACGACTGAGACTGCGAGGACGTTCTACGACTCGCCCGAATATCAGGCCGCCCGCGCAAAGCGGATCGGCGCGGCGGATTTAAATATGGTGCTGGTCGAAGGTGCGTCAGCGTAGCGCATGAAGTGGTCGGTGCTCGACCAGTCGACGGCGGCGGAAGGCAGCACGCAGGATGCCGCCATCCGCGAATCGCTCGCGCTCGCGCGACTTTGCGACAGGCTCGGCTATCACCGCTACTGGGTTTCCGAGCACCATAACAGCGCCAGCATCGTCGGGACCGCTCCGGAGATTCTGATGGCTGCCGTCGCGGCGACGACGCAGCGTATCCGCGTCGGCAGCGCAGGCGTCATGCTGCCCCACTACTCGGCGCTCAAGGTTGCCGAGCAGTTTCGCGTGCTGGAAGCCATCGCTCCTGGACGAATCGACCTCGGTGTCGGCCGTGCGCCGGGCTCCGATCAGCTTACGGCTCGCGCCCTGAACCCGTACTCGAATGCCGCCGACGAGTTCCCACAACAGGTACTCGAGTTGCAAAGCTGGCTTTCGGGCACATCGCTGCCGGACGATCATCCATTCCGCAAAGTTGCAGCGCATCCGCAGGGCCCTACCAGTCCCGAGCTGTGGATTCTCGGGAGCTCGGACTACGGCGCGCAGCTCGCCGCATTTTTCGGCCTGCCGTATGCATTCGCCTATTTCTTCAGCGACGGCCGCGGTGTGGAAGAGGCACTTGCGCTCTATCGAAGCCATTACCGCCCGAGCGCGCGCTATCCTAGGCCGATCGCTACGATCTGCGTGTGGGCACTCGCGGCAGAGAGTCAGGCCGAGGCGCAGCGGCTGCTGATGACGCGCGAGTATTGGCGCATCGGCTTCGAAAAGGGCCTTCGCAGTCCGCTGGTTTCGCCGGCGCAGGCCGCGGCGTATCCCTACAATGCGGAGGAGCGCGCGCGCATCGACGCGTTGCGCGCCAAGGCGTTGGTCGGAACGGCGGAAGATGTTGCGGCAAAGCTTCTTGCGCTTGCCCGGCAGTTGGAGCTGGACGAGATCGTCATCAACACCTGGACCCACGACCCCGATGCGCGAAAGCGCTCGTATGAATTACTGGCGGAAGCCTTTGGGCTCGAGAAGGGCGCCGCAGATGTATAAGGGACCAGTTCTCTCTTTCGCGGGGACGACGATCATTTTGCAACGCGCTGCCTACTTAAGAAACCCTCCACCATAAATACCACGCCCATGCCTCTTACGTCCCCTCCCATAGATCTGCGTTCCGACACAGTCACTCGTCCATCTCCGGAAATGCGTTCGGCCATCGCCGCGGCACCGGTCGGCGACGATCAATACGGTGAAGACCCGACCACCAACTTGCTTCAGGAGCGCATCGCGTCCTTGCTGGGCAAGGAAGCCGCGCTCTGGCTGCCTTCGGGAACGATGGCCAATCAGGTCGCGCTCCGGGTTTTGACACGGCCCGGTGACGACGTCATCGTCAGCCGCGAGAGCCACGCGGTGTGGCACGAGACCGGAGCCGGAGCCGCCAACGCGGGCGTACAGTTCACCGAGATCGGCGTCCGGGGCACATTTGGCGCCGATGACTTTCTCGCCGCGCGCAAGCCGGCGGGTCACGTCATTTATCCGCCGACCACGCTGGTCGAAATCGAAAACACGCAGAACCGCGCCGGCGGCGTCGTTTTCCCGCAGGACGAGGTCGAGCGCATCTGCAGCGCAGCGCGACAGCACGGGGTCTCTTCGTTCATCGATGGTGCGCGGCTCTGGAACGCGGCGGTCGCCAGCGGGCGGTCGCCGGCTGAGCTCGCCGCCCCGTTCGATTTGGCATCGGTGGCACTGTCCAAGGGGCTGGGCGCGCCCGGCGGCTCGCTTCTCGCCGGATCGCGCGAGCTGATCGGACGGGCCGTGCGACACCGAAGAATGCTCGGAGGAGCGATGCGTCAGGTGGGAATCTTCGCCGCAGCGGGACTCTACGCGCTGGATCACAACTTCGCCCGCCTGGCGGAAGATCACGCGAACGCGCGACGCATCGCGGAGACGCTCGCCATGAGCGACCGCATCGATATCGATCTGCCGAACGTACAGACGAACATCCTCGTTTTCACCTTGGCGCCGGGTGCTCCCGATGCGCCGACCGTAGTGGCACGCGCGAAAGAGCGTGGCGTCCTGGTGTTCGCGTTCACGCCGAGAATGCTGCGCGCGGTGACCCACCTCGATGTCTCCACCGAGCAGTGCGCGCGTGCCGCAGACATTCTGGTCGAGATCGCCGCCGGGGCGCCTGCGTGATCCCGTCCTGGCGAACCAGCCAGTTGACGGCGCAATACCCGGGCGGCGTAGAATGGCTCTCAGGGAATTTGCAGTCCGCGCCGAATATCCATGCGAGGCGGCTCTGACCGCCGCCCAGGTGACGCGCGAACCGGATGGATGCTCTATGGCCATGACCCTGCAATCGTTGATCGGGCGCAGCAAACGTGCTGCTTCCGTCATTGCCGTGGCCGCACTTACTTCAGCCATTGGCTCCGCCGGCGCCGCGACGGCGCCGATCTACAAGTGCGTCGGCAAGGACCTCGGCTTGGTCTACACCGACCAGCCGTGCAAGGGTGGCGAAGTGCTCGATGTGCACCCGGGTGACGTCGATCCGGCGGCGGTCGAACGACTGCAGGTCGCGCGCGACGTGCTCGACCGGAGCGCCGCGGCGCGACTCGCCGATGAGCGGCGCCTCGCCGAGCAGGCAGCAGCGCTCGCAACGATGGCGCGGCGCCAGCGTGACGACGATCGCAGCACCCTGGACGCCGATTACAGTGCGTCGCTATCGCCGGACGACCAATACCTGTGGTGGTATCCGGCGGCCGGTCAAATGCATCGGCCGCACCCGCCGCACAAGCCGTCGCCGCACCCCACTGCACCCCACGGCTTCGCACCCAACCCACCCTTCGTGGTGCCGCGATCGTAAACCAGTCACGCGCGGGATTATCGCGGCGGCGCAACACTGCCTCGTCGCAAGCTTCCGACGGCCCGATCTCCGGCGCGGTAAATCGCCGGCGTTGGTCGATGCGGCCGTTGAGGTTCTTGAACGCCCTGTTGATGCTTTCGCTGGGCCCTGCTGCCGCGCACGGCGAGACATTCAAATGCACCGATGCCTCCGGAAAGACGGTTTCCCAAACGGCTCCTTGCCAAGCAGCCGCGGAGGAGACGCTCAAGTTCCAGGCGCCAGCACCGGCCGCGACTTCGTCGACGCCGCCGGCCCCAGCCGGCGTGTCTCATGCGCTCAGGGGTCGAGTGCCTACGGAAGCCGACTTCAGGGGCCCGCGCGAGACTTGGGACCGTCTGACCCAAGCCGTCGTCCGCGGTGACAAGGACGCGGCGCTGAAAGAGCTCACGCCTTCGGCGCAGCAGCGGCTTGGCGCAGTCTTCGACACCATCGGCAGCAAGTCGGCGCCGTTGACTGCCGAGGAGCTCGGCTCGATCCGATCGGTCATGCTGGCGGGCGACGGGCTCGCCACCCTCAAGCTCAGCCGCAAGAAATCCGACGGCACCTACGCGCATGACGTGATGCTGATACGTGACGCGGACGGAAAGTGGCGCATCGACAATATGTAGATGTGCTCGAAGCCGGGGCGCCATCCCGCCGTTTGCTACGCCAGGGTCGAGCGGCTCTCATCTGATCTCAGGCCGCGCTCGTCCGCACGTCGTTCGCGAAAGCCCAGCCTCTTCCCGGCGCGGCAGCAAAAAGCGCCTTCGTGTATGCGTGCTGTGGACGCGCGAACAATTCGCCGGTAGGTCCCTCTTCCACGATTCGTCCTTTGTGCATCACCGCAACTCGGTCGCAAACCTGCGCCGCGACACGAAGATCGTGGGTGATGAACAGCATCGCCAGATCGAGCTTGGCGCGGATTTCGTCGAGCAGCGCCAGGACTTGTGCCTGCACCGACACGTCAAGTGCGGATACCGCCTCGTCCGCGATCAGCAGCTCGGGCTCCATCGCCAGTGCGCGCGCGATGCAGATGCGTTGTCGCTGCCCTCCCGAGAACTGGTGCGGGTAACGATCCAGCGATCCCGGATCGAGACGCACGAGGTCCATCAGCCTGCCGGCATTGGCACGCGCAGCGTCGCGGGCGACGCCATAGTTCATTGGGCCTTCGACGATGGCGTCCGCTACCGTGCGCCGCGGATTGAGCGAGCGGTACGGGTCCTGGAAAACGATCTGCACCCGGCGGCGGAAACGATGCAGCGCCCCAGCGCCGAGCTGCGCCACATCCTCGCCGTCGAGCACGATCCTCCCCGCAGTCGGCTCGATCAATCGCGCGATGCAGCGCGCGACCGTCGACTTACCCGATCCCGATTCGCCGACGATGCCGAGCGTTTCGCCGCGGCGAATCTCGAGCGAGATGGACGTGGCCGCGGTCACGTCGTCGCTGCGGCGCAGCCATCCAGCGCGGACATAAGTCTTGGTCAGTCGCTCGGTGTGCAAGACGATCGGAGCATCGGCGGCGATCGCACGCTGCCGCGGCTGGAGGCTCGGCACCGCGGCGATGAGCATCTTGGTGTACTCGTGCCGTGGATGGGCAAGAAGGTCGCGCGCCGGCGCGAACTCCACGACCTCGCCCTGCCGAAGCACCGCAACGCGATCGGCGATCTCCGCGACCACGCCGAAGTCATGCGTGATGAACAGCACGCCCGTGCCATGCTTGCGTTGCAGCTCCCGGATCAGCTCGAGGATCTGCGCCTGGGTGGTCACATCGAGCGCAGTCGTCGGCTCGTCAGCGATCAGAAGCCGCGGATTGAGAACGAGTGCCATCGCAATCATGATCCGCTGCCGCTGGCCGCCCGATAGCTGGTGCGGATAGGACGCGATCATCCGTTCCGGCTCGGGCAGTTGCACGTCGCGCACGATCTCGAGCACGCGCGAGCGTCGAAGCGCCGCGGAAAGCGCGGTGTGCGTCCCCAGAACCTCGTCGATCTGATCGCCGCAGGTCATGACCGGATTGAGCGCGGTCATCGGCTCCTGAAAAATCATCGACATTCGCGTGCACCGCAGCTCACGAAGACGGACTTCGCTCGCAGCAAGCACGTTCTCGCCGTCGAGCAATACCTCGCCCCCGGTCGCGCGCAGCGCGGCCGGCAGCAGGCCCATCGCCGCCTGGGCTATGATCGATTTGCCGGAGCCCGATTCGCCTACCAGGCACACGATTTCGCCGGCGTTGACGCTGAAGCTCGCACGATCGGCGGCCAACCGACGATCCGCGCCCGGTGGCAATGCGATCGTCAGGCCGCGAACGTCGAGCACGGCAGCGGCGGCGTTATCCAAAAGCGCACTCGCCATCGGTCACAGCCTCTTGCTCAATCGTGGATCGAGTGTGTCGCGCAACCCGTCTCCGAGCATGTTCACCGCGAGCACAGTCAGCGCGAGCAGGACGCCGGGATAGAGAATGTTGTGCGGAAAGATGCGGAACAGCGCCCGGCCCTCGGCCATGATGTTGCCCCAGGTCGGCGTCTGCGGCGGGATGCCCACGCCGAGAAACGACAGGATGGCTTCGATCAGGATCGCTGACGCCGCGATATACGTTGCCTGCACGATCAACGGAGGCACGGTGTTGGGGAGAATGTGGCGAACGATCAGCGGAAGCGTGGCCGTTCCGACCGAGATCGCGGCTTCGACGTAAGGCTCTTCACGCACCGACAGCACGACCGAGCGCACGAGGCGCACCACGCGCGGGATTTCCGGTATCACGATCGCCACGATTACCGCTGTGAGACCGGCCGACGAAAGCGAAACCACCGCGATCGCCAGCAGGATCGCCGGAATCGCCATCAAGCCGTCCATCACCCTCATGACGATGCCGTCGAGCCAGCGAATGTATCCGGCGAGGAGGCCGATCACGAGCCCGATGGCCACGCCGATCAATGCCACCGACGCCCCGACCAGGAGCGACGCGCGTGCGCCGTACGCGACACGGCTGTAGACATCGCGGCCCAGCGTGTCGGTACCCATGCGATGCACCAGCGTACTTTCGCTGCCGTCGGCATTGCGAACGATTTCTTCATACCCGGGCAATTTGTTGCGAACCGCCGGATTGATCGCCGCCGGATCGATCGTGCCCAGCCAGGGCGCGGCGAGCGCGATCGAAAACACGACCGCGAGTATCGAGGCTCCGATAACAACGCCGGGGTTTCGCCACAGGCGTCGCCCGATATCGGTCGGCAATGGAGGCGGGATCGATCGGTCGATTCCATTCCGATTCGCGATGCCGCTCATGCGCGCGACGTTTTCATGGGACTCGCGTTTCGGTGACGCTAACGCCGTGCACTCGCATCAGAACCGGATCCGCGGATCGAGCAGCGGATACGCGACGTCGACCAGCAGATTGATCAGCACGTACACCAGCGAAAAGAGCAGGATCACTGCCTGCACGGTCGGATAGTCGCGCGCCAGCACGGCGTCTACCGTGAGCCGCCCGAGCCCGGGAATGCTGAACACGCTCTCCGTCACTACGACCCCGCCGATGAGCAGCGCGATGCCCAGTCCGATCACCGTCACGATCGGCACCGCGGCATTGCGCAATGCGTGGCGCATCAGCACGACGCGATCGGTGAGGCCCTTGGCGCGCGCGGTTCGTATGTAGTCCTCGCCGAGCACTTCGAGCACGCTGGTGCGGGTGATGCGGGCGATCAGCGCAACGTAGATCACCGAAAGCGTAAGACTCGGGAGGATCAGGCGCTGCAGGAATCCACCCAAGCCCTCGGACATCGGCTGGTATCCCTGGACCGGCAGCCAGTTGAGCTCGATCGAGAATACGTAGATCAGCATGTAACCGATCACGAACACCGGCACCGAGAAACCGAGCACCGAGAAACCCATGACCAGTCGATCGACCCACGTTCCCTGGCGGTATGCAGCCACGACTCCGAGCGGCACCGCCACCACGATCGACAGCGCCATCGTCATCGTCGCCAACGCGAGCGTCGGCCCAACGCGGTCGGCGACAAGCTCCGCCACCTGCTTTTTATAGAAGAATGATTCGCCAAAGTCGCCACTGAGCACATGCGAGACCCAGATGAAAAACTGCGAGACGATCGGCCGATCGAGTCCGAGCTTCTGCCGGATGTCGATGATGTCCTGCGATGTGGCGGCGGCGCCGGCGATGATAGCGGCAGGATCGCCGGGCGTGAGGCGCAGCATGGCAAAGACGAACACCGCGACCACCGCCATGACCGGAATCGTGGCCAGCAAACGCCGCGCGACGTAGGCCAGCATTACGATTCGTCTTTCGCGACGCTCTTCGCCACCGCGTCCCGGCGCGTACGCGCAAACGCACGCCTGGCCGGGACGATGCTCATTACTTTCCCGTCTTGCTGATGTTCCAGAACACCGACGCCGGTGCGACAACGTAGCCGTCGACGTTCTTGCGCGAAGCGCCCGGCTGATACCATTGCCCGAGCGGAATGTGGGTCGGATATTGCGTCCAGCGGACCTGAACGGCCTCGGCGATCGCCTTCTGCTTGGCTGGATCGGTCTCGCGGGCGAAGTCGTCGCGCAACTTTTCGATCTGCGCGTCGCAGGGCCAGCCGAACAAGGCCTTGTCGCAGCTCGAATTGAGGAACGCGGTCGACACCGGATTCAGAATGTCCGCCGACACCCACGAGGTGATGAACGCGTGCCAGCCTCCCTGCGAGGGAGGATCCTTTTTCGCTCGGCGGGCGACCACGGTTTGCCAGTCCATTGACTGCATGTCGACCTTGAATCCGGCCTTTTCCATCAGCGATTTGGCGACCGGCGCGAGATTGGTGAGCACCTGCAGGTCGGTCGAATGCATCAGCACGATGGGCGTCCCGTCGTAACCGCCCTCCTTCAGCAGTGCCTGCGCTTTGGCGAAATTCGACTCGAGCAATCCGTCCATCCCCTTTTCCGATGCGAGCGGAGTGCCGCACACGAACAACGCCTTGCAGACCTTGTAGTACTGCTTGTCGCCGATCGCCGCCTGCAGGAAGTCCTGCTGATTGAACGCGTAAAGCAGCGCTTGGCGTATCTTGGCGTTGTCGAACGGTTTCGCGGTCGTGTTGAAGCGAAATGCGTATTGGTTGCCCAACGGATTCCAGTCGACCAGCTTGACGTTCGGATCGTTGCGCAATAGCGGCAGCAAATCGTGCGAAGGCTGCTCGATGAAGTCGATCTCGCCCGCGATGAGGGCACTGACCGCAGTCTGCTGGTCGGCAACAACTCTCCATTCGACACGATCGACCTTCGCCACTTTTCCACCGGCGAGCCCGGACGGCGGCTCCGGCCTGGGCTTGTACTTGTCGAACTTGACGTAAACCGCCTTGTCGCCGGGTTTCCATTCGTCCTTCTTGAATACGAAAGGACCCGACCCGGTGTAGTCCGAGATCTGTTCGTTGGGACTCGTGTCGGCAACGCGCTTGGGCATCATGAAGGGCACCGCGGACGACGGCTTGCCCAGCGCAGTCAGCACCAGTCCGGTCGGCGTATTGAGGACCATCTTGAAGGTCCGTTCATCGACCACCGGCATGTCCCTGACGAAGGACAGCATTTTCTGGCCCATCGCGTCTTTGGCGCCCCAGCGCTTGATCGAGGCAACGCAGTCCTCGGCCGTCACCGGCCTCCCGTCGTGCCACAACAAACCGCTGCGCAGCGTGAAGGTGTAGGTCAGCTTGTCGGCAGAAAGTTCGAACTTGTCCACCATCTGCGGCTTGATCTGGTTGTTGGCGTCGGTCGCGAACAACGTGTCGTAGATCATGTAGCCGTGATCGCGCGTGATATAGGCAGTGGTCCAGATCGGATCGACGATCTTGAGGTCCGAATGCTTGACCACGCGCAGCGTCGTCTGCGCCCCGGCGTCGACCGTCGCGAGTATCGCCACTAGGACTGCCGCGATCGTGAACAGCGCCGGCTTGGCGGCGTGGAAGCTCAGCATGGAAAATCCTTCCTTGTCTGGAGGTCGGGCGCAGGCCCGATGAGGCGCGGCACGAGGACGAGGGGAGCACGATAGCCGATGGACGGCCGTGATGGCAATGGCGCTGCACTTCACTGCATCCGGCGCAAGCTGCCGGCATTCACGATTGTCCGACAGCGGATTCAGACACAGGCCGATATACCGGACGACGGAAACCCGGAATGATGACTGTGGCTGGCGCAGGGATGGCTACATCGACGGCCTGCGCCGGAACGATCCGCATGGTTGTCGCGGCGCCGAGGATGGCGCCGCACGATCCTGACGAACGCTAGGCGCCTTTATTGGCAACTGAGGAGACGACCATGAATACCCCGCGTTTGACAATCCTCGCAGCGGCGCTCGCATCGACGCTGATGGTTGGCGTTGCCTTTTCCCAGATTCAATCCGCCGCACCCGCGAGCAAGAACGCGAAGCTCGGGAGCTCGGCATTGAGCGCGCAAGATCGCAAATTCGTGAACACTGCAGCCGAAGCAGGCGCGGCAGAAGTGGCGATGGGCCAGCTAGCCGAAGACCACGCGGGCTCGGCCGACGTCAAGGGATTCGCCGCGCGGATGGTGTCCGATCACCAAAAGGCGGCCGATGAGCTGAAGTCGATTGCCGGGGCGAAAGGGGTCACGCCACCGGAGCAGCTCTCGAAGAAGGATCAGACCGATCTCGACAAGTTGAGCAAGCTTCACGGCGGTGATTTCGACAAGGCGTACGTAAAGTCGCAGTTGTCGGCCCACAAGGACGCCGTCGCACTGTTCGGCTCGGAATCAAAGAGCGGCAAGGACGCCGATCTGAAGCAGTTCGCATCGTCGACGCTTCCGACGCTGCAGGATCACCTGCAGATGGTGCAGCAGCTATCCCGGGAATCCAAGGCCTAGCAGACACCCGATTGCACGTCCCGCGCTGGAGCGCGGATGCGCGCCGCGCTCTTCCAGTCCGGCCCTACCACGCGACATCGACGGGCGTGAGCGCGCCCGCACGTGCCTCGATCGCCTCGGCGGCCGCGAGGCATAGATCCTCACGAAATCGCGGTCCGACGATCTGCACGCCCATCGGCAAGCCGTCGGCGACGCCGGTCGGCACCGCAACGGCGGGGAGCCCCAGCACCGGAACCGCCATCATCGTCGCGCACTCGCGCCAAAGGATCGCGGTCCGCTCTGCGCTTTCGATGTCGAAGCCCTGACGGTAGACCGGTTGGGAGGCGATCGGCGCGAGCACGAGCGGTACGCGGTCCAGGAAAAGATTCCACTCGCGGATCAACCGTGTCCGCTCCGCCAACGCCTTCATGTGCGACACAGGGTCGGACGACGGAGTGTTGTCGAACATGAAGCGTACCGCGGTACGAATGCCTTCGTCGCCCTCCCTTTCGATCAGGGGCAGCGAAAAGTGCCGAAACTCCGGCATCTGCATCTCGAACCACAGCTCCTTGGCGCGCGTGAATCCCGGCGTCGCGTCGTCGACGATTTCATAGCCCGCTGCAGCGAGCGATGAAGCGGCTTGTTCGAGCGCACGCGCAACCGAGGGATGAAGCGTGGCCCCGGCAAGATCGCGGGCCTCGGTAACGATCGCCACACGAATCGGGTGCGGAAGCGCCGGGCCCTCCAACGGCGCGGGCGTCCACCAAGGGTCGCGCGGATCGCGAGCGGCCATCGCGGCGAGACCAAGGCGCAGGTCGGCGACGCTGCGCGCGAGAGGCCCCTGCACTGACATCAGCTGCGACGACATCGAGCGCTCGGCGGTCTGCGTCGGGTTGTAGGCGGGAACGCGGCCGAACGATGGCCGGATGCCCGTCACGCCGCAGCAGTACGCAGGAAATCGCACCGACCCGGCGATGTCGTTGCCGTGCGCCAGCGCAGTAATCCCCGCGGCGACCGAGGACGCCGCGCCGCCGGACGAACCGCCGGGAGTGTGCGTCCGTGACCACGGGTTATAGGTACGGCCGCGCAAATCGTTGACCGTGTCGAGCCGAAAACTGAAAGCCGGGGTGTTGCTGCGACCGAGAATGATCGCGCCGGCCTTTCTCCAGTTGGCGACGACCGGACTGTCCTCGAGCGCGAGGATGTTCTTGAAGCCGACCACGCCGTTGGTGGTAGCGCAACCCTGCTGATCGACGTTTTCCTTGATGCTCACCGGTACTCCGTGCAGCGGGCCGAGCGCGTCGCCGCGCGCAACCGCGGCATCGGCGCGATCCGCGGCCTCGCGTGCGCTGTCCGACAGATCGACGGTCACGGCGTTCAGCCTGGCATTGACCGCCGCCATCCGGCCGAGGCACGACTCGAGCGCCTCGCGCGCCGAAATGTCGCGACGACGGATCCCCGCCGCCACACGGCTCGCGCTCCAACGCCAGATATCATCGCTCATTGCGATCGGCACTCTCCGTTGCGTCCAGCCGTCCGACGTTTGCGCGGCGCAGCGATTCCGGCTACTCTCGCCCGGCGCGTTTCGTCCGGCGCGAAAGGCGGGGAAATCGATGAGCGTGATCGCCGTAGGCGGCTTCCAGCACGAGACCAACACCTTCGCGCCGTCGAAAGCCGATTTCGCCGCCTTCGAGGACGGCGGCGGCTGGCCCGAATTTACCGTCGGTGAGAGTATCGCGCCACGCCTTTCGGGCGCCAATATTCCCGCCGCCGGCGCGATTGACACACTGCACGGTCTGGGGCACCGCACGGTCGGTCTGGTGTGGGGCGCGGCGACTCCCTCGGCGCAAGTCACGCGCGACGCCTACGAGCGGATCGTCGGGGACATGCTAGCACGGCTGGAAGCGGCGGGTCCGGTGGACGGAATCTATCTCGACCTTCACGGCGCCATGGTGACCGATCACTTCGACGATGGCGAGGGCGAGCTCCTGTCGCGCATGCGGCGCCTGGTGGGAAGTCGCGTTCCGATCGTCGCCAGTCTCGACCTGCACGCCAACGTCACGCAGGCGATGATCAAGCACTGTGACGCGTTCGTGTCGTATCGCACCTATCCTCACGTCGACATGGCGGCCAGCGGCGAGCGCGCCGCGCGCCTTCTCGAGCGCATGCTCGGCGGCGGCGATGCACCGGCCAAATCGTTTCGCACCCTGGATTTCCTCACGGGATTGCCGTCGCAATGCACGCTCATCGAGCCGGCCAGGAGCCTCTACGCGATGCTCGAGCGCCTCGAGCGCGAGCACGGCGCGGTCCTTTCGTTCACGCCCGGATTCCCAATGGCGGATTTTCCCGAATGCGGCATGGCGGTATTGGGCTATGGGCCCGATGCCGCGCGAGTGCAGACCGCGACGGCGTCGCTTGCCAACGCCATCGCCGACGCCGAGGGAGAATTCTCGATGGAGTTATTCACGCCCGAAGCCGCCGTCTCGCGCGCAATGCAGCGCGGCGAGCCGGGCGCTCCCGTCGTGCTTGCCGATACGCAGGACAATCCCGGCGCCGGAGGCAACGGCGATACCACCGGGCTGCTCGCGGCGCTGCTCGCCCGGCGCGCGCCGGGCGCGGTGCTTGGCCTGCTGATCGATCCGGCTTCCGCCGCCAAAGCTCACGCTGTCGGCGCCGGTCACAAAGCGATTTTCGAGCTTGGCGAGATTTCCGGTGTCAAAGGCCACGTCCCGCTCGCCGGAGAGTTCACGATCGAGCGCATCGTTGACGGGCGATTTACATGCACCGGTCCGATGTTCTCGGGGTTTCGGATGGACCTCGGACCCATGGCGGTGCTGGAGAAAGATGGCGTGCGCGTGGTCCTTGCATCGCGCAAGTGCCAGGCTGCCGACCAGGAGATGTTCCGGCACGTCGGCATCGAGCCGAAGGCGCAGCGCATCCTGGCACTCAAGAGCTCGGTGCATTTTCGCGCCGACTTCCAACCGATCGCCCGCGAAGTGCTGGTCGTGGTCGCACCAGGCCCGGCAAAAGCCGATCCGACGATGTTCCAATGGTCGCGCCTGCGCAAGGGACTGCGGCTCAAACCGCTGGGGCCGGCGTTCGGCGACACCGCGTTCTGACTCTTTCAGGTTCTCACTTCGCGCACCGACCGCGCCACTTCCGTTCTCGGCATGTCCGACTACAATCTTCTGATCGACATCGGCAACACATTCCTGAAATGGGGATTGTTCCGCAACGGCTCGCACGGCGGCGCGCGCGAGAACCGGCTCGAGTCGGGCCACGTGCTGCTCGCCGAGATACCGGCGCTTGCGCTGCAATTCGCGAAATTCCGAGCGCCCGCGCAAATCATCATCTCCAACGTTGCCGGCACGCGGGTGCGCTCGACCATGATGCGCGTGCTCGAAGTCTGGCCGGACGCGCCTCTCACCTACTGGCTGATTCCGCAGGCGGAGCAATGCGGCGTCATCAACCGCTATCGCAATCCGGCGCAGCTCGGCAGCGACCGCTGGGCCGCGTTGATCGGCGCGCGCGAGCTTCTGGCGGATAAGCCGGCGCTGGTCGTCGTGTGCGGCACCGCGACGACAATCGATCTCCTCAGCGCGGACGGGGAATTCAAGGGCGGCGTGATCCTGCCCGGCGTCGGACTGATGTTGCGTTCGCTGCACGAAAACACCGCCGCGCTGCCCGACTCCGACGGCGAATACGTCGACAACCCGACGCAGACCGTCGATGCGATCGCCAGCGGCTGCCAGCACGCGCAGGCAGGCGCGATCGAGCGGCTCTACAACCTGCATGCGTCTCGGGAACGGGGCCTCGCGTGCCTGCTTTCCGGCGGCGCTGCCCGCGCCTTGAGCCCACGCTTGACGATCCCCTTCGAGTTGCACGAGAACCTGGTGCTGGAGGGGCTCTATCGGATTGGTCAGTCGCTCGCGACGAAGTAACGATCGCGCAACCGGCGAAGCGTCGCCTCTTCGGCACGAGAGATGCGCGCGCGGCCGAATCGCAGGATAATCTCCATTCAAAGGGAGATACACGATGAGTGAGCAACGAGAAGTCGTCATCCTGAGCGGCGTGCGGACCGCCATCGGCGATTATGGCGGCAGCCTGAAAGACATCCCGCCGACGGAGCTGGCGGCGCGGGTCGTCAAAGAAGCGGTGAGCCGCGCCAAGGTCGATCCGGGCGACATCGGTCAATGCGTCTTCGGCAATGTTCTCCATACCGAGCCGAAGGACATGTATCTCTCTCGCGTCGCCTGCGTCAACGGCGGCCTGCCGCATGCGACCGGCGCACTGACGCTCAATCGGCTGTGCGGCAGCGGCTTGCAGGCGATCGTCAGCGCGGCGCAATACATCCTGCTCGGCGACACCGACGCCGCGGTCGCCGGCGGCGCCGAAAGCATGAGCCGCGCGGCATACATGAATCTGACGCAGCGCTGGGGCGCACGCATGGGCGACACCAAGATGCTCGATGCGATGGTCGGGGCGCTGACCGATCCCTTCGACACCATCCACATGGGCGTCACTGCCGAAAACGTCGCCAGCAAGTGCAGCATCTCGCGCGAGCAGCAGGACGCGTTCGCGGTCGAGAGCCACAAGCGCGCGTCCGCGGCGATCGCCGCCGGTCATTTCAAAAGCCAGATCCTGCCGATCGAGCTCAAGAGCAAGAAAGGTCCGCTGCAATTCGATACCGACGAGCACGTGCGCGCCGACGTGACGATCGAAGGCATGGCGAAGCTCAAGGCGGTGTTCATCAAGGAGAACGGCAGCGTGACCGCAGGCAACGCTTCGGGCATCAACGACGCGGCCGCGGCGGTCGTGCTGATGGAAAAATCGGCGGCGGCGAAAAAGGGCCTTAAGCCGATGGCCCGACTCGTCGCCTACGGCCACGCCGGCATCGATCCCAAGATCATGGGCCTCGGCCCCGTCAACGCGGTTCCCCGAGCGCTTGCCAGGGCGGGACTCAAGCTCGACCAGATGGACGTCATCGAGTCGAACGAGGCATTCGCCGCGCAGGCGCTCGGCGTCAGCAAGGAGCTCGGCATGAACGCGGCCAGGGTCAACCCGAACGGTGGTGCGATCGCGATGGGGCACCCGATCGGTGCGACCGGATGCATCCTGACGGTGAAGGCGATGTACGAGCTTCAGCGCACAAACGGTCGTTACGGAATCGTGACCATGTGCATCGGCGGCGGTCAGGGAATTGCGGCGATCTTCGAGCGGATGTAAGCGCTGTGAGCAGCGAGCCAGGT
>OCZU010000603.1_pt1 | contig 24316 bp, 22 predicted proteins | sample 1539001 | NCBI WGS metagenome assembly OCZU01 (sample SAMEA3539306, study PRJEB22396) | soil metagenome | biome: tundra; feature: field; material: soil | place: USA | collected 2010-05 | depth 0.15 m | reverse complement strand
ACATCGTCTCGAAGATCAATCATCAAGAAGTCGACAACGCGCTGAACCAGGCAGCCAAGGAGGTCGGCACCAGGTTCGACTTCCGCGGCGTCGGGGCGTCCATCGCGTGGTCGGGCGACAAGGCCGTGGAAATCAGGGCCAACAGCGAGGAACGGGCCAACGCCATCCTTGACCTTTTCAAGGACAAGCTGATCAGGCGTGGCGTGTCGCTGAAGGTCCTGGACGCGGGCGAGCCGAAGCTCTCTGGCAAGGAGTACCGGCTCCTGACGAACCTGAAAGAGGGCATTACCCAGGACAACGCGAAGAAGATTACGAAGATCATCAGAGACGAGGGGCCGAAGGGCGTCAAGGCTCAGATACAGGGCGAGGAATTGCGGATCTCCTCCAAGAAGAAGGATGAGCTCCAGGATGTGCAGAGCCTGCTGAAAGGCAAGGATCTCGACGTCGCCCTGCAGTACGTCAACTACCGCTAGCGGCGGTTCGGCCAGCCGAAGACAACCGCGGCCAGGCGCGGTCAGCATTCAGGCGTCTCGCCGGGTGACCAGGAACCCGGCGAGAGCCAGTGCCGCGGCGGCGTAGACGATGCACACCGCGAACGACTCGGCCACCGACGGGTAGCCGATAACGTGTGCGCGGATCGAGCTGATGGCCTGGCCAGCCCACAGGAGCACGTAGTGGCCAGCCTTGCTGTTCGGATCGGGGAAGACCAGGTTGACCAGCAGCGCCTGGATGAAGATGAGCCCTACCGCCGCAACCGCCCCGGCGGTGTGCCTGATGATCGCGCCGAGTCCGAACCCGACCAGGGTCACGATGCACAGGTAGAACCCGGCGCCGGCTACGGCGCGCAGTACGCCAGGATCGGCCAGCGTCACACTCAGGTGCTTACCCGACAGCACGACCTGTCCGGCGAAGAACGAGGCGAACGAGCTCACCTCGCCGACGACCAGGCCGATCGCGCCAGAGACTGCCGCTTTCGCCGCCAGCACCGCGCGTCGCCGCGGCGTCGCCGCGAAGGTCGTGCGAATCATGCCGGTCGTGTGCTCCGACGTGATCGCCAGCGCTCCGAAGACACCGAATGCGAGCTGCGCGATCAGCAGCCCGCCAAGGGCTGTCTGAACGGCATCGAAGGTAGCCGGGTCCACGTGACTGGGATTGACGGTGGCGGCGGAGAACACCGCAATGCCGATGGCCGCCGCCGCGGCGACCAGTAGCGCCAGATACGTCGAGCGCACCGAGCGCACCTTGATCCACTCCGCAGCGACAAGGTCGGCTGCCCTGGTGCTGGCGGGGACGGTGATGGGAGTCATGGACGTGCGTCCTCTCCTGATCGAGCCGGGGCATGAGCCGAGCTATCAGCTGGCGCGTCGGCGTGGTAGTCGACGCTGGCCTCGGTTAGTTCCATATAGGCCTCCTCTAGAGAGGCGTGCCTGGCGGTCAGTTCATAGATCGGAATGCCGCCCGCAGCAGCCAGTTCGCTCACAGTCCGGGTGTCCATCCCGGACACGGCCAGGCCACCGTCGGGCTCGATCACGACGACGGCACGCTGGTCGGTCAGCAGCCGCACGAGGTCGGCAGGCCGCGGTGACCGGACCAGCACGTCTCCGCTTGAGCTCGACTCGACGAAGTCGGCCAGGCTGGCGTCCGCGATGAGCCTGCCGCGGCCGATCACGATCACGTGGTCGGCGGTGACAGCCATCTCGCTCATCAGATGGCTGGAGATTAGTACGGTCCGGCCTTCCCTGGCCAGCGACGCGAACAGCCCTCGGATCCAGCGGATGCCATCTGGGTCCAGGCCGTTCACGGGCTCGTCGAAGATCAGCACGGGCGGGTCACCAAGCAGCGCGACCGCGATGCCCAGCCGCTGTTTCATGCCTAGCGAGAATCCGCCCACCCGTCGGCCGGCGACCTGGTCAATGCCGACGACATGCAGCACCTCGCGGACCCGGGCAGGGCCGATGCCGTTGCTACGGGCAATGCAGCGCAGGTGATCACGTGCGCTGCGACCGCCGTGCACGGCCTTGGCATCCAGCAGCGCACCGACCTCGCGCAGCGGCCGGACGATGGAGCTGTACCGCAGGCCGTTCACAAGCACGCGGCCCGAAGTGGGCGCGTCGAGTCCGAGGATCATGCGCATCGTGGTGGATTTCCCGGCGCCGTTGGGGCCGAGGAATCCAGTCACCCGTCCCGGCAGGATCTGGAAGGACAGCCGGTCCACCGCGAGCGTCGACCCGTACCGCTTGCTGAGTTCGTGAGCCTCGATCATCAACCTCTCCTCGTTCCATGGGGCAAGCCCTGGTCACAGGATCTCGGCAGCCCGCGCCGGTGTCGTCGCCTCGCGGGCTGACTCTCGATGTCACCCGCAACGGGCAATCCATCGCCGGCTACACCCACCCGCAGGGGCATCGCTGGACCATCTGCGGTACTGGCTCGGGACCATCTCAGTACCCAACGCGGGCGACGCGCCTGGCCGGACCGCCTGCGTACGGTCGGTAGTTGTGACGTCCGCCCCGCCGCTGACGGCACCGCGATGGCCCCGGCCCTGGCAATGGGTGGCGCTGGACTGCGCGGCCGCCCTCGCGTTCACCGTGATCCTCTTCGGCACGTTCGGCTCGACACTTCAATCTGTCGGCTCGTCGCCGTGGGTCCGCCTGTCGGTGGCCGCCGCTCTGGCGCTGCCGGTAGCGCTGCGGCGTCGCGGCGCGCTGGTCGTGCTCGGCGTCCTGCTCGCCGAGTCGGCGCTGCTGACGGCGGCCGGGATTCCCCCGACGGCCTGGCCTTTCCTGCCGGTCGCCTTTGTCGTGTTTCTGGTCGCCGCCGATCACCCGTTCAGGGTCAGCGTCGCCGCGATCGCCGTCGCCCTCGCGGTCCTGGCGATGGTGAGCGCGGCCATGCTGGCGCACGGACGGTTGCTGCACGCCTCCGCGGGCAGCACTGCGTTCAACGGAATCGCCGCCGGATTGGCCATGGTGTCCGCCTGGGCCATCGGCCGCGCCGTACGGCAGCGGCGCGCCTATGCCCAGGGGCAACGGGAGGAGCAGGCCCGTCTTGCCCACAGGGAACTCGCCGAGGCGCGGCGGCAAGTCACCGAGGAGCGGATCCGGATCGCACGGGAACTGCACGACGTGGTCGCGCACACCATGAGCGTCATAGCGGTCCAGGCAGGAGTCGGCGGCCATGTGATCGACACTCAGCCAGCCCAGGCACGGATCGCGCTCGACGTCATCGAGACCACCACCCGGCAAGCGCTGACGGAGATGCGCCACCTTCTTGGTGTGCTGCGCCAGCAGGACGCCGAGTCCGGCGAATCCGACGGACCGGATCAGCAGGCGGACCCAATCGGCAGCGCAGTACCCGCAGCCGCGTCAACCCGCGCCAGGCCCGCTCTCGTTCCGGCACCTAGCCTGGCCGACCTTGACCAGTTGCTGGCCCAGACGGCCAGAGCCGGAGTTCTAGTTCACTTCCAGGTCAACGGGTTGCGCAGGGAACTGCCGACCGGAATCGAGCTCACGGCGTACCGGATCGTGCAGGAAGCCCTGACCAATGTCGTCAGGCACGCCGGTGTTCCGTCGTGCACACTCACCCTTGGCTACTGGGACTCCGAGCTGCGCATCGACATCGCAGATACGGGCCCTCGCGATGCGCGCCAGACCAGTGGCGCGCTCCGCGCTGGCGGGGCACCCCTGGCCGGAGCCCGGCAATCAGGCGGCGCGCTCCGGGCGGGCCACGGCATCATCGGGATGCGGGAGCGGGTGAGCCTGCACGGCGGTCATTTCAGCGCCGCTCCGCTGCCAGGAGCCGGCTTCCGGGTGACAGCCCGGCTCCCGCTTGATGGCGGTGAGCAATGACGATCCGAGTCGCGATAGCTGACGATCAAACGCTGGTCCGGGCCGGATTTCGGGTACTGATCGGATCGGAGTCCGACCTCACGGTGGTCGGTGAGGCCGGGACAGGCTGTGCGGCGGTTGATCTGGCCCTGGGGACCGATCCTGACATCGTCCTGATGGACATCCGGATGCCTGAGATGGACGGCATCGAGGCGACCCGCCAGATCACTGCATCGGGCCGTACCACCGCTCGCGTGCTCATCCTCACCACCTTCGACCTAGACGAATACGTCTATCCGGCGCTGCGGGCCGGCGCGAGCGGCTTCCTGTTGAAAGACACCCCGCCGAAAGATCTGCTCGTCGCGATTCGCGTGATCGCCGCCGGCGAGGCGCTGCTAGCCCCGGGCATCACCCGGCGCCTCATCGAGGAGTTCGCCCGCCGGCCTGTTGTCGCTCCGATCGCGTCGCCGGCCGGTCACGCGCTCAGCCTGATCACCGATCGTGAGCGCGATGTCCTCTCCTTGGTCGCGAAGGGATTGTCCAACCCCGAAATCGCAGTTCGGCTGCACATTAGCCCGCACACCGCCAAAACCCACGTCGGTCACCTGCTGACGAAGCTTGACGCCCGCGACCGGGTGCACCTCGTCATCCTTGCCTACCAGAGCGGACTCGGCAGCTGCGCCTGACCCGGAGCGCCCGCGGCGGCTAGATGACAGTTCCAAGGGGCCGGTGGTCATGGCATGGAGCGAGCGCTTGACGGGGCGTGGCCGGACCGGTCGCCGTGCCAGCTGGCGGCGCTCAGGGCGAGGTTGCGCTAGCTCAGCAGGTTCTCGTGGCCCGGCCGGGCCACGATCGGCGGTGCCCATCGGCGGTGTTCCGCGTCTCAGCACGAGTCCAGTCACCTTCGCGCCTGATTAATACTTTTTGACCCTATTCAATCCGTACCATGCCGCGAGCCACCGCCCGAGAACGGCGGCCCGCGCCAGATAAGGCCGGGTCATCCGCCGGGCCGAACAAAGTCGATGGCCCGTACTATCGCAAACAGCCCAGTCGATGGCCCGTTGTATTGGTTGGCCCAGGAGCGGAGCCGGCCCCAGATGGCGCAGCGCCGGTGCCTGGGTCCCCGCCAGGCCGGCTCATCAGACCAGAACATCCGCGCCGACGATCATTCACACAGCGATAAGCCCGGATTGCGCGATAAGCTCGAATTGACCGAGACGTGACCGGCGTACGGCAGTACCAGTTGGGCGGCCGACCGACTGGTACTGAGCATCTAGGACGCGACCGGAGTCCGCTGCCGGAAATCGGGAACGGCACCAAGTCGCGGCATCGAGGTCGGCGCCACCTGCCCGGTCACCACCTGCCCGGTCAGCGCCTGCCCCGTCACCACCTGCCCAGTCAGCGCCTGCCCGGTCAGCGCTGTCGCCAGATCGGCGAACTCCCTAGCCCGGTCGGCGTCCTGGGCGTGATCGGGGCACAGGTCACTGGACCAGTTGGCGCAGTCCCAGCAGCCGGTCGCCGCCGCCCCGGACGTCCGGTAGTCGAACGCGTCGACCAGGGCGGCGAGCATCGTCTCCAGTTGCCGCGCGCTCAGCCCAGCCTCGGTCCGGCCGCGCTGCCTGGCCCGCAGCATCAGCGAGGCCGCCGTGCTTGCACTCCGTTTGTCCCACTGGCTCAGCCTGGCCAGGAAGCGGCGATCGATCCCGGTCAGCTCGACTCCACTGAGCGCAGCGTGAAGGGCTGCCCTGGCCGCCGCCCGCCCCGAGTCACTCGCAGCCGCCACCGGCCTTGCCGCCACCGGTCTTGGCCGAATACTGGCCGGGCTGGGGATCGCAGTACGTGGCCTGGCTGCTTGCCCCTGAGCGAGATCAGTCATGAATCCGCGGCCTCCTCATGAGGGAGATACGAGTCTCCGCCCGGTAGCCGAGTCTGCCCGTCGACCTTCTCGGCCGGCGACACCACAGCAGCCGGAACGACAGCCTGGGGGTGAACTCGGATGACGCGAGTATGACGCGCTGCAAAGCTCGCTGGTTGACACGCTCCGTAATCAAAACCGTGTCGTACGGTTACGTTCAGTTAATCCGCTTCTGCCATCCGAGGGCTGTCGGCACGCTGTGACGGTCGGAGCGCTACCCGGCGCCATTTAGTAATAGGATGCAAGCTAGGTGACCGCAGCCGTCGTGCCATCGCAGTACCCGGAGCGACATCATCGTCGCAGGTCAGCGGCTGACCAGGTCAGTTGCTCACCGAAGGCGCACGAAACCGCTCAAGAAGGTTGCCGTAAGTGGGAGTTAGCTTACTGATACAACGACATGCGCCCGCCACACCGGTGTGGCGCCTGAGCGAAACAAACGTCGTTGCCGCCCGGAGACGGCCTCGGCGCACGGAGGGGGTCCTCCCCGGTGACTAAGCAAGTCCAGCAGCTTGAACATGTGATTATCAGGTTCGCGGGCGATTCCGGTGACGGCATGCAGATGGCCGGTGACAGATTCACCCAGGAAGCGGCCACATTCGGAAATGACCTGTCGACGCTGCCCAACTTCCCGGCCGAGATCCGCGCACCAGCCGGCACCTTGCCCGGGGTGTCGAGCTTCCAGCTGCACTTTGCCGACCACGACATTCTGACCCCGGGCGACGCACCTGACGTCCTCGTCGCGATGAATCCGGCCGCGCTGAAGGCCAATATCGAAGATCTGCCGCGCGGCGCTGACGTCATCGCGAACACCGACGAATTCACCAAGCGCAATCTGGTCAAGGTGGGATACGACAGCAATCCGCTGGACGACGGCTCCCTGGCCGGCTATCAGCTGCACGCGATTCCGATCACCTCGATCACGGTCAAGGCGCTCGAAGGCTTTGCAGTCAGCAAGAAGGACGCCGAGCGAGCGAAGAACATGTTCTCCCTCGGCATGCTGTGCTGGCTCTATAATCGCCCGGCAGATGGCACACTGCGCTTTCTGCGGGCTAAGTTCGCCGCAAAACCGGAAATCATGCGCGCCAACATTGCCGCCTTCCAGGCCGGCTGGAACTACGGCGAGACGACCGAGGAGTTCTCGGTCCAGTACGAGATCAAGCCGGCCTCCCTGCCGGCTGGCCTGTACCGCAATATCACCGGCAACAGTGCGCTCTCACTTGGCCTGGTCGTGGCCGGCCAGCTCACCGGCCTGTCGCTGTTCCTGGGCTCCTACCCGATCACGCCGGCCTCGGACATCTTGCACGAACTGTCCAAGCACAAGCAGTTCAGCGTCCGCACGTTCCAGGCCGAAGACGAGATCGGCGGTGTCGGCGCCGCGCTAGGCGCATCCTTCGGCGGCGCACTCGGCATCACCACCACATCCGGCCCCGGCATGTGTCTGAAGGCCGAGACCATCGGCCTGGCGGTAGCCGTCGAACTGCCGCTGATCGTCTGCGACGTGCAGCGGGCCGGACCGTCCACTGGCATGCCCACTAAGACCGAGCAGGCGGACCTGCTGATGGCGCTGTACGGCCGCAATGGCGAGTCCCCGCTGGTCGTACTCGCCCCGGCCACCCCGGGCGACTGCTTCACAACCGCAATCGAGGCAGTGCGGATCGCGGTGAAGTACCGCACCCCTGTGATCATCTTGTCCGACGGCTACCTGGCGAATGGCTCGGAGCCATGGCGGGTGCCCGATCCGGCCGAGCTACCCGACCTCAGGGCCGAGTTCTCTTTCGCCACGCCTGACGAGACCGTCGGCGCCAGTGTGCCACAGCCGTTCCTGCCGTTCCAGCGTGATCCGCAGACCCTGGCCCGGCCCTGGGCCATTCCGGGAACGCCAGGCCTTGAGCACCGGATCGGCGGGATCGAGAAGGCGGACGGCGCCGGCACGATCTCCTACGACGCGGATAATCACGACAAGATGGTCCGGCTCAGGCAGGCCAAGATCGACGGGATCGCGGCGGATATCGAGCCGCTTGAGGTGGATGACCCGGACGGCAGCGCGCGAGTGCTTGTACTCGGCTGGGGTTCCACCTTCGGCTCGATCGGTGCCGCGGTCCGGCGGGTGAGGCTGGCGGGCGGATCGGTCGCCCAGGCGCACCTGCGGCACCTGTCGCCGTTCCCGGCGAACCTGGCTGAGGTGCTCAAGCGCTACGACAAGGTGCTGGTGCCCGAGATCAATCTAGGCCAGCTCGCCCTGATTATCCGCGGTCGCTATCTGGTCGACGTGATCTCTTACAACCGGGTCCGCGGACTTCCATTTCGCGCCGCCGAGCTGAGCGGTGTCATCGAGGAGGTGATCGCCAATGTCTGAGCAGGCCAACGATGCGGGCAAGACGGATCGGATGGCGTCGCTGACGCTGGTGCCGCACGCGCATGGCAAGCAGACGATGAAGGACTTCAAGTCGGATCAGGAGGTGCGCTGGTGTCCTGGCTGCGGCGACTACGCCATCCTGGCCGCTTTCCAGTCGTTCCTGCCCGAGCTTGACGTTCCGCGGGAGAACCTGGTCATCATCTCAGGCATCGGCTGCTCGTCCCGGCTGCCGTACTACGTCAACAGCTACGGCCTGCATTCGATCCATGGCCGCGCCCCGGCGATCGCGACTGGCCTGGCCGCATCCCGCCAGGACCTGTCTGTCTGGGTGATCACTGGCGATGGGGACGCGCTCTCGATCGGCGGCAATCATCTGATCCACGCGCTGCGCCGCAACGTCAACATCAAGATCCTGCTCTTCAACAACCGGATCTACGGGCTGACCAAGGGCCAGTACTCGCCCACGTCCGAGCAGGGGAAGGTCACCAAGTCGACGCCGTTCGGCTCGCTGGACACCCCGTTCAACCCGCTGTCGCTGGCGCTCGGGGCCGAGGCCAGCTTCGTGGCCAGGACCATCGATTCGGACCGCAAGCACCTGACCAGCGTCCTGCGCGCAGCTGCCGACCATCGTGGCACCGCGTTCGTCGAGATCTACCAGAACTGCCCGATCTTCAACGACGACGCGTTCGCGCCGGTCACCGAGCCGGGTTCGCGAGACGAGCATGTGATCCGACTGGAGCACGGGCAGCCGATCAGGTACGGCACCGACGCTAGCCACGGTTTGCGGTTCGGCGAGTTCGGCTCGCTGGAAGCGGTACCGGCCGACCAGGCCGATCCGGAGTCGCTGCTGGTGCATGACGCGCACCGGGCCGACCCGTCCTACGCGTTCGCGCTGTCCCGGCTGGATAGCACGGACTTCGCGCACACGCCGATCGGCATCTTCCGGCAGGTGCGGCGGCAGTCCTACGACGATGCGATGACCACGCAGATCGACGGCGCCCGCGAGCGGCAGGGCGACGGCGACGTAGCCGCGCTGCTGGCCGGTGCCGATACCTGGCAGGTCAGCTGAGCGGGCGGGCTACGACCTCGCGGGTCGGCCGCGATGGTCGCAGTACGAGGCTCGCACGCTGGAGCAGGGCTTGAGGACCGTCGCTCGGTAGTCTGATGTCGGCTCACTGACCAGAGCTGCTGACTAATGTCGCGCCGCGGAGGAACCTGTGAGCGTTCGGGTGGAACGGGCTGGACCGGTGACTACGGTCATTCTTGATCGGCCTGAAGTCCGGAATGCGGTGGACGGGCCGACTGCTGCGGCTCTGGCTGACGCGTTCCGGGCGTTTGATGCCGACCCTGACGCGGCCGTCGCCGTGCTCTGGGGGGCGGGCGGGACGTTCTGCGCGGGAGCGGATCTGCGGGCGATCGGGACTCCGGCGGGCAACCGAGTGGCACCCGATGGCGACGGGCCGATGGGACCGACCCGGATGCGGTTGTCGAAGCCTGTGATTGCGGCCGTAGCCGGTCATGCCGTTGCCGGCGGGCTGGAACTAGCGCTCTGGTGCGACCTGCGGGTAGCCGAGGCCGATGCTGTACTTGGCGTGTTCTGCCGCCGCTGGGGTGTGCCGCTGATTGATGGCGGCACGGTGCGGCTGCCGCAGATCGTCGGCCTCGGCCGCGCGCTTGACCTGATCCTGAGCGGCCGGCCGGTCGAGGCGCGCGAGGCGCTCCAGATCGGCCTGATCAACCGGCTTGTCCCCCTGGGTGCGGCGCGGCAGGCGGCAGAGCACTTGGCCCACGAGCTAGCCGGGCTTCCGCAGGCCTGCCTGCGCGGCGACCGGATGTCGGCCATCGAGTCGATGCCGCTCGATCACCAGGCGGCGATGGCCGGTGAGTTCACGCGCGGCATGGCCAGCCTCGGCGACCCGGCTCTGGAGTTCGGCGTATCGGCGTTCCGTAGCGGTGCGGGCCGCGGTGGCGCACCAGTCTGACCGCTTCCCCGCCGTCGGATGGCCCCAGAACCGCTAGCACAGCTGAATTGCCGCCGAAAGACCCGGATTCAGGGGCAACCTGTAAGTTGTTACTGCCGTCTTTGTAGTAACTGGTGGGGTGTCAAGGTACTGGGGCGGGATAAGTTATGAACTATCGTTATCGTCACCTTTTGCGCAATCGTCTTACCCTCGCGACCGGCGCGATATTCGCACTGTCGACGGCTCTGGCTGTGGGCGCTACCGCTGCGGCCGCGGGAGCCGCTCCTGTAGGTGCCGGATCCCGGTCGCGAGTCGCTGCCACCGCGATTCTGGCCGCTGCCACGGCGGATCGGGCCAGTGCGCGTGCGGCGACCACCACACCGGCACCGGCCACTGACCTAACGGGCCCGCGGGTCCAGTGCATCGCGCTCAGTCACGCCCACGATGCCCTCGCCATCAAGATGGCACACGACATCGACAGCCGACTGCGCGGCCGAATCTCAACGGTGGGCCTCGCGGCCAGGGACAGTCGCACGGGCATCACCTGCCAGTACCACGCCAGCCGGCACTTTATTGCGGCCAGTGCCGTCAAGGTGATCATTCTCGCCGCGCTCCTGCGCAAGCATCAGCAAGAGCACCTGGCGCTGACCTCGGCACAACGAAACCTCGCCTGGCTGATGATCACCCAGTCCGACAACGACGCGGCGACGGCACTGTGGAACGAGGATGGCCCGTATTACCGCCAGCACTTCCTGCATCTGGCCGAGATGAGGCAGACCGTGCTCAACCCTGCCTGGGGCCTGACCCTGCTGACTGCGCACGACGAGACTCTGCTGCTCAATGTGTTGACCGAGCCTAACAAGATCCTGGACAAGGCATTTCGGATCTACGCGCGGTACCTGATGGCTCACGTCGTTCCGGCCCAGCGGTGGGGGGTCCCGGCGGGTGCGCCGCGGAGTGTGCTCGTGCACGTCAAGAATGGCTGGCTGCCGTATCCGCCGGACGGCCCGTGGGAGATCAACAGTGTCGGCGCCTTCACCAGTGCGAACCGGGTGTACCTGATCGCCATCCTCACCTATGACAATCCGTCAATGGGATACGGGATCGATACCATCGAAGACGCCGCCGAGGTGATTCACCGCGATCTCAATCCCGGCAAGCATGACGTCATCCCGCCGTCCAAGCCGTTCCCGTCCTGGGGAACTCCCGACGAGACGATTCCGACCCTCCCCCGCTAGCCGACTTGCCCCGCTAGCCAACTTGCCCCCGCCAGCCAACTTGCCCCCGCCAGCCGACCCCTCCTCCCCGGTGACCTGACGGATCCCGCCATCCATCATCGTTTTCCGCTATGGATCCGCCTATCCATCAGGTCGAATCCGACGGGTCGGCACAGGTATGTGGCCTTTGGGGCCAGTGAGAATCCTGGGACTACTGGGCCTACCCGGGCGACGCCAGGACGGGTGCGCGGGCGGGCGACGCCGGGCCGGGTGAGCTAATGCGGTGAGGCGGCCTAGCGGGAAGGGCGGGGCGAGCCGCAGGACGACATTGCGATCGGCGGTCGTCCCAGCTCCGCCTGAGTCGGCGCCGGCGCCGGGCATGTTGGCGGCCAGTTCGCGATGCAGCGAGGCTAGCTCGCTCCCGGTCGCCAGCGACGAGGCGGCCACGGGAGTGTCATGATCGATCATCGTGCACACGATCGACAGGTGACCGTCGGCGTCGATCAGTTCGACCGCCCGCGTCTGACAGGGCCAGTCGACCACAGCGCAGGTCGTGACCTCCCAGAAGCCGCGGGTCGGGTCCCGCGGGTCGCGCCGGGATCTGATCGCGTTGGTGTGGGTGTGCCCGTTCAGCCACAGCACGACATTCCCGAACCGGTGCAGCAACGCGACCACGTCCGCGGCGCCAAGCAGCGGTACGCCGTCCGGGCCGGGATGCGCTCTGGTGTTGGTGAGCGTGTCGATGCCGTGGTGCGAAAACACGATCACCAGCCGGTCATCGTTGCCGGTCCGTACCTGCTCCCCGCTCCGGCCGGCGAAGACCGAGTGCACTTCGGCCAGGCGGTCCTGGAGCCAGTGCACCTGATCCTGGTCCAGGCATCCGTCCGCGCCGCCCGCCTGACAGGCCGTGTCCAGGGCGATCATCCGCACGGCCGGAGTGTCGTAGACGTAATAGGCGGTGCCGTCGCGGCGGTTCTGCTCGCTGAAGCCGTGCCCGGCCGGCCGTGCGCCGGCCCGGAAATGAGCCTCGACGAACTGCTGGCGGGTGACCGGCCTGCGGTCGGGATTCGGGGCAATCGGCCGCACCGGCCCGGTCATGAAGACTTCGGGCGCAGCGGTAAATAGGTCAAGCACCCGGTCATGATCAAAGCCGTCGGGCAGCCCGGTCGGCTTGACACCGCCGACGAGCGCCTCGGCCAGGTCGGGCGTTACCAGCCCGACACCCTGGTTGAGTGCCTCGTGATTGCCGAAGCAGGACAGCCACGGCATCGCCAGGCCACTCGCGGTGAAATCGCGGATCGCTAGGTCGAGCATGCCCGGATGATGCGGGAAGCCGAACGCCCTCCGGAATATGTCCGGGCCAGCCGGGCCGTGGCCATCCGGTTTCCAGAAAATGTCGTCGGGCCAGTCCAGCGACTGCACGCCAGCGTAACCACCATCGGGGCTGAAGGTCACGATGCCGCCGTCGAAGAGCGCCAGGAACGCCTGCAGCTCGTTCCAGTGCGCGTTATCGATCGCGTCTCCGGTCGTCACCGCGACCGCCGGTGGGAGACCGGTAGCCGGGCCGGTCACCGCGTTGACGGTACGCACCGTGGCGTCGATCGCATGCGCGGTCAGCGCCTCCTGCGGGCGCTGCAACGGGATGATCTCGGCGTACCGGGGATCAGCGACGTACCTGTTGAGGAATTCGAACCTGGTCGGCGACTGGACGTCGGCGAGCTGAAGGTCGGTGAGATGCACCAGGCTGAGCAGCGGGCGACCGGACCCGCGGCGGTACGCCGGCCCGCTGCGAGACGCGGACCCGCCGGCGGACGTGAGTCCGGTGGTCGCCAGGTCGTCGCGGACATGATGCGGCTCGCCACCGATGATCGTGACGCCGCGGTACGGCGCAGCCTCACCGCGGCGCAGCACCGGACCTGGTCCCAGCCGTCGGTCGGTGGTGAGCGGCGGGACGAGCAGCGGCGAGTGGATTCCGCTCACGCGCGGGACTCGACGGGCGCATCGACGGCGACCAGGACCGGGTCCGTGCGGATGGTCAGAGCCACCCGGCTCCCGGCCGGGTGCTCCATCGCGTCGTTGGTCGAGAGCTGGGCCAAGATCGTGGTGTCGCCGAGGTCGACAGTGACCCGGCTGGTCGCGCCGAGGAACGTCGCTGCGATCACGGTGCCGACCAGCGGCCCCGAGTCACCTGAGCTGTCCGACGCCAGGGTGACAGCCTCGGGCCGCACCAGCGCGATGGCTGGCCCCGGCGGGGTGGAGAGATCCACCAGCGGCAGATCGCGTCCCCGCACGGTCACCGTCGATCCGCTGACAACGCCAGCCAGCCGGTTGGAGAGCCCCACGAACTCGGCGACGAACGGAGTAGCCGGCCGGGAGTAGACCTCGGTTGGCGGAGCCAGCTGCTCCAGCTTGCCGTTCCGCATGACGCCGACCCGATCGGCGATGGCCAGCGCCTCCTCCTGGTCATGGGTGACGAACAGGGTGGTAATGCCGACCTCGAGCTGGATCCGGCGGATCTGGTCGCGCAGTTGGGCCCGGACCTTCGCGTCCAGCGCCGACAGCGGCTCGTCGAGCAGCAGTACCTGAGGCTCGATGGCCAGGGCGCGGGCCAGGGCGACCCGCTGCTGCTGCCCGCCGGAGATCTGGTGCGGGTACCGGTCCGCCTGGGCGGAGAGGCCAACCAGGTCAAGCATCTCGAGCGCGCGCCGGTCTCGCTCGGCCGGGCTGACCCGGCGCAGGCGCAGCCCGAAAGCCACGTTCTGGCGCACTGTCATGTGCGGGAACAGCGAATAAGCCTGGAATACCATGCCCATGTCGCGTTTGCTGGTCGGCTGACCAGTGATATCCCGGCCGCCGACGGTGATCGTGCCAGCGTTGGCATCTTCCAGCCCGGCGAGCAGCCGCAGCGTGGTGGTCTTGCCGCAGCCCGAGGGCCCGAGCAGGGCGACCAGTTCGCCAGGCGCCAGGGTCAGGTCCAGCCCGTCCAGGGCGACGACCGGGCCGTAATGCCGGGTCAGTCCCTCCATCCGCACCTCGACCGCGGTCCTGGCCGCGCCGTCCGGTGTACCGGTCGTTGGTGAGCTCACGTGCGTTACCTCATCCCCGGCCGCGGCGGCGGCGGCCGACGTAGGACAGGATCAACAACAGGCCGAAGGCGAACAGCAGCGCCGCCGACGACGTGGAGAAGACCACCCCGGCATTCGGCGTGTTCCGGCTGATGGAATACAACTCCACCTGCATGTTCACGTACAGGAGCAGGTAGGCGATGGTGAACTCGCCGAGAACCAGGGCCGAGGACAACAGCAGCGCGTTCAGGATCGCCTGCCACATGTTCGGCGCGATCACCCGGAACATCACCGTGAACCAGCTCGCGCCGAGGCTGCGGGCCGCCTCCGACAGGGTCTTGACGTCGATCGCGTTCAGCCCGGCGGACAGCGCCCGGTAGGCGTAGGGCAGCGCCAGGATCACGTAGGCCCAGAACAGCATGAGCGCGGATACCTGGTAGTGCCTGATCCTGTTGTAGACCGGGGCCAGGCCGACCACCAGGACGATCGCGGGAATGGTGAGCGGCAGCAAGCACAGGAACTCGAAGGCCCGGCTGATCCACTGCACCCGGAGCCGGATCCAGATCATGGTCGGCACTAGCAGCACCAGCACGGCCACGCTGGTGATGAGGGCCAGTTCCAGGGTGATCTCGACCGCGCTCAGCAAGGGGGGCGGGCCCTGGTAGGACGCGATCTGCTTCCAGGCCGTCGCCGACCAGGTACCGAGCTTGCTCCCCTCCAGGGAGAACCGGACCATCGCCAGCAGCGGCACGATGAAGAAGAGCCCGAAGACCGTGAAGACCACGTAGCGGAACAGGTTCAGCCGCCTGCGCCGGCCGGCCTGCATGCCGCGTGGGCTGGCGGCCAGCGCGGTTGGTTCCGGCTCGCCGGCCAGCGCGGTTACCGCAGCCATCGCGCCGCCCTTCGTTGCAGCAGGACGTATCCCGTCATGATGATGGCCACCATGATCACCATGCCCAGAGCGAGCACGCTCGCCTCATTGGCATTGCTCAGCCCGACCTCGCTGTTGATGGCCACGCTGATCTGCTGCGGCACGGTGTACGCGATCTGGTTTTCCCAGGCGACGATCGTCGCATAGGCCGACAGCGCATTGGCGAACAGCAGCAGCGTCGCGCCGAGGAAGGCCGGCGCCAGCAGCGGGCCGCCGACATACCGCCAGTACTGCCAGGCCGACGCGCCCAGGCTGTCCGACGCCTCCCGCCACTGGATCTTCAGCCCGTCGATCGCAGGCAGGAAAACGAGCACCATCAAGGGGATCTGGAAGTACGCGTAGATCGGCGTAATGCCCCAGGGAAAGTCGTAGAACCAGCTGGCGTGCAGCAAAAGCCCCGCCGGGCCCAGCAGCGCGGCGAACGCGAACGCCAGGGTGACCCCGCCGAACTGGGCCAGCACACCCGAGGCGGCCAGGTAGAAGCGGCGCACCGTGCCGTCCGGGTTCCCGGACGCCACGGCGTAGGCCAGGATGGCGCCGAACACGGCCCCGGCTGCCGACGAGATCAGGGACAACTCGAACGAGCCGACGAAGAAACTGCGGGTGGCCGAGCTGCCGAGCAGCTTGAGGCTGGACAGCCCCAGCGCGCCGCTCGGGTTCTCGAACGCCTTGACCAGCACGATCCCGGTCGGGAGCAGCAGGAAGACCCCGACGTAGCCGAGGAACGGCACTGTGCCGAGCCAGGTGGGAAGCCGAAGCCGGCGCCCGGCCCTGGCGGGCCGGGCGCCGGTCTCAGTCGTCGCGGTGACGGCCACAGTCTCTCGCTACTTCACGGCCTGGGCCCAGTTCGCGGCCAGGTATGTGGCCGCGGCGGCCGCCTGGCCCGCGCTCAGGAACAGCGGTGTTCCGCTGACCGCCGGCAGCTTCGCGGCCGCCGCACTGTCGATGGACCCGTTGGTGGCCATCGTTGGCTGCTCCACCGGCCGTGCGCCACCCTGCAGCCACAGGTTCTGCCCACCGGCTGCGGCCTGCGAGTAAAGGAACTCCTCCCACAGCCGGGCCGCCGCCGGGTGCGGCGCGCTCTTGTTGATGGCCTGGGTGTAGTACCCGCCCAGGACGGCGTTCGGCGGAACGAACACCTTCCAGTTCGACACGCCCACATAGCTAGGAAGGTTGAGGTAGTCCCAGTTGAACACGACCGGGGTGGTGCCTGCCTTGATCGTGGCGCCAGTGGCCGATACGGGCGAGAAGTTGCCGGCCGCCTTGAGCTTGTGGAAGAAGGCCACGCCGTTGGCGATGCTGCTGGCCGATCCGCCCTCCGCGAGGCTCGCCATCATCACCCCGTTCAGCGCGGCGTTGGCCGCCGTCGGGTTCCCGTTGAGCGCGACCGCGTTCCTGAACTTCGAGCCGAGCAGCTGGCTCAGCGAGGTGATCGTCCCGAACTTGGTTGAGTAGCCGACCGCCATGTAGCCGCCGTAGTCCTCATACCAAAGACCGCCCGCATCCTTCTGCGCGGTCGGGATATCGGTCCAGGTGCTGACCTTGTACGGCGCGAACAGGCTGACATTGGCCAGGGCGACGGCCTGCCCGATGTCCAGCACGTCGGGGGCCGCCGAGGTCCCGTTCTCCTGCTTCACCGCGTTGACCTCGTCCTGGCTGGTGCCATCCGGGTTGGCGGAGTTGATCTTGATGCCGTACTTCGCGGTGAAGTCCTTGATGATCGTGCCGTAGTTGGCCCAGGTCGGGGGGAGGGCGATGACGTTGAGCGTGCCCTCCTTCTTGGCCGCGGCGACGAGCTTGCTCATCCCGCCTCCGGCCGAAGCAGAGCTGACCGTGGCCCAGTTGGTCCCCCCGCTGGAGCTCGACGAAGAACCCGACGAGCACCCCGCCGCCGCCAGCGCCAGGCTCGTGAGCCCAATTAGCGCAAATCGATGTGCCGATCTCACGTGAATGCCTCCTGTTACCTTCCCCGCCCTGAGTGGACCCGCGGCCCGCCAAAAGCCCGCTGCACGATAACACCCGATAGGCCTGCGGGCCCCGGGCGAACATCACCAGCAAAATTTTCCCTAAAGACCTCACATTCGGTCGGTATGCTGACGCACCTGGCGCGCGAGTGTCAAGGGTCGTTACCGAGTTGAAGCCCGGCGGACCACCAGACGGTGATCAGGCTGATAGAACGGGCGTTACCGCAAGATTTCCGGTGGACCAGGAAGGGCAGCACGGCCTGGCCGTCTGGAGCGGCGGGCCGCCCAGGCGGAACCCCGCACAGCAGGCGCGAACCATGGGTACGCGGGCCATTCCCCGCCGGTACACATGAATGGCCTGCAATGGCAGCACGGTTCGAATTTTCGTTGTGTATAGGCCGTTCATTTCAGGGTGGCGTGCCTCGCTTTCCTGGCGCCGGGGGAGAGTATTGTGAGCGTTTCCTGACGGGCCGCCCAGCCGACCGGGATCGAGAGCACCCCGCCGCCGAGCACCCCGCCGCCCGCCACCACGGCCGTCATCCGGACCATCCTCCCCCGCCGGTCTGGCCAACACCGGCTGAAACCGATTCGTTGAGTCAATCGTCGCGCGGTAACGCGGAGCTGAACAGGCCGCATGCGGCCGGCTAACACAACCGGGATTTATGGCTTGAACAGGGCCGATTCTGCCGGCCAGCGATGGCCGATAGGCTGCGGGGGGAGCAGGATGGCCGCGATCGCTGACCCGGTCCCGCCGCAGCAGCTCCAGGACAAGCCTGAACGGAGGCTGTGAGGTGCAGGTACTCGGCATCGACATCGGCGGCACCGGAATCAAGGCCGCACCCGTTGACGTATTGACCGGCAAGCTGGCGGCCGAGCGCGTCAAGATACTCACCCCGCGCCCAGCGGTTCCCGACGCGGTAGCGGACGTGGTGCGGGACCTGGCCAAGGGGTTCGGCTGGACCGGCCCGGCCGGAATCACGTTCCCGGGAGTGGTGATCAACGGGACCACCATGACGGCGCACAACCTCGACACCACCTGGATCGGCCGCGACGCGCGGAAGCTGTTCGCCGACGCCACGGGGCTCCACGTCAGGGTGCTCAACGACGCCGACGCGGCCGGGGTGGCCGAGATGAAGTTCGGCGCGGGCGCCGGGGAGTCCGGCACCGTCGTGATGGTCACGTTCGGCACGGGGATCGGCAGCGCGCTGTTCCACGACGGGATCCTGGTCCCGAACACGGAGTTCGGCCACATCGAGATCCACGGACACGACGCGGAGAGCCGCGCGTCGCAGCGGGCCAAGGAACTGCACGACCTCAGCTGGGGCAAGTGGGCCGGCCGGGTCGACGAGTACATGGACCATCTGGAGGCTCTGCTCGCGCCGGACCTGTTCATCGTGGGCGGCGGGATCAGCAGGCAAGCCGACAAATTCCTGCCGCTGCTGAGCCTGCGGGCGCGAGTTGTGGCCGCGGCCCTGCACAACGACGCCGGCATCGTAGGTGCCGCCATGGCAGCGGCCTGACCACGGGCAACTAACTACCGGGGTCAGGTTCCCGGGGACCTGACCACGGGAACCTGACCACGGGAACCTGACCACGGGGTCAGCGGACCACGGGGTCAGCGGACCGGGCAGCCCGCGGCGCGCAATGCGCCCTTCACTTCGGCGATCCGCAGCTGCCCGAAGTGGAACACGCTGGCGGCGAGTACCGCGTCGGCGCCTGCCGCGACGGCCGGGGCGAAGTGCGCGAGCTCACCGGCGCCACCGCTGGCGATGACCGGCACCCCGACCGCCGCCCGGACCGCTTTGATCAGTTCCAGGTCGAAGCCCGCCTTGGTGCCGTCGGCATCCATCGAGTTGAGCAGGATCTCACCGACGCCGAGGTCAACCCCGCGGGCGGCCCACTCGATCGCGTCAATACCGGTGCCCCGCCGCCCCCCGTGCGTGGTCACTTCGAATCCGCTGGCTGGCCCGGGCGCGCGGCGGGCGTCCACGGACAGCACCACGCACTGCGAGCCGAACCGCTGCGCCGCCTCGCCGAGCAGTTCGGGCCGGGCGATGGCCGCGGTGTTCAGCGATACCTTGTCCGCGCCGGCGCGCAGCAGCCGGTCCACGTCTTCCACGCTGCGCACCCCGCCGCCCACAGTGAGCGGGATGAACACCTGGTCGGCGGTCCGGCGGACCACGTCCAGCATGGTCTCCCGGCCGCCGCTGGACGCGGTGATGTCCAGGAACACGATCTCGTCGGCGCCCTCGGCGTCGTAGGCGGCGGCCAGTTCCACCGGGTCACCCGCGTCGCGCAGATCAACGAAGTTGACCCCCTTGACCACCCGCCCGCCGTCCACGTCCAAACACGGAATCACCCTCACCGCCACCCCCATCAGGTCCTCCCCTCCCTTCGATTAGCAGCGAACTTCTTTGCTCTTTATGGGGCTGCCGGGAGATCGGCTGAGGCCCTCCGGTAGCCGTACCGGCCAGGTGGCGCCCCGGACCTTTCATGATCGCGGTTCACTGCTGACTGTTTTCCACAGGGACGCCCACGCCCGGGCGGTGGGCGACGGCCTCGACCTCGACCAGCATCCGCGGGTCGATCAGGGCCGATACCCCGATCATGGACGTGGCCGGCATGATCTCGCCGAACGCGGCGCCGTGGGCCCGCCCGTACTCCTCCCAGCGCGCGATGTCGGTGACGAACATCCGGGTCCGCACCACATCGGAGAGGGCGAGGCCGAGTTCCGCCAGGGCGTCGCGGACGTTGCTGATCGCCTGAGCGGTCTGTGCGTAGGCGTCGCCCTCGTGCACGAACTCCGCGCCCGCCACCGACGTGCAGCCGGACACGAATACGAAGTCACCCGCGGCCACCGCCCGGCTGTACCCGACCACCGGCTCCCACGTGGTGCCGGACGAACTCCTGCGCGTCATCCGGCCACCGCCTTGAGCGCCTGCTCCAGGGTGAACTCGCCCGCGTACAGCGCCTTGCCGATGATGGCGCCTTCCACGCCGCCCGGCACCAGCGCAGCGATCGCGTGCAGGTCGTCCAGGCTGGACACGCCGCCGCTGGCGATCACCGGCCGGGAGGTGCGCGCGCAGACAGCCCGCAGCAGGTCCAGGTTGGGGCCGGTCAGCGTGCCGTCCTTGGTCACGTCGGTGACCACGTACCGGGAGCAGCCATCGGCCTCAAGCCGGGCCAGGGTCTCGCCCAGTTCGCCGCCGTCACGGGTCCAGCCGCGGGCGGCGAGCCGCGTCCCCCGCACATCCAGGCCGACCGCGATCTTGTCGCCGTGCTCGGCGATGGCCGCCCGCACCCAGTCCGGGCTCTCCAGCGCGGCGGTGCCGACGTTCACCCGCGTGCACCCGGTGGCCAGCGCCGCGGCCAGCGACACCTCGTCGCGGATGCCGCCGGACAGTTCCACGGCAACGTCCAGCCGCTGCACCACCGAGGCGAGCAGTGCCGCGTTGGATCCCCGGCCGAACGCGGCGTCCAGGTCGACCAGGTGGATCCACTGTGCGCCGGCTGCCTGCCAGGCCAGCGCGGCCTGCAGCGGGTCACCGTAGCCGGTCTCGGTGCCCGCCGCGCCCTGGACCAGCCGGACGGCCTGGCCGTCGGCCACGTCTACCGCGGGCAGCAGGATAAGCGAGGTCATCGCAGCATCTCCAGCCAGTTGGCCAGCAGTGCGGCGCCCGCGTCGCCGGACTTCTCGGGATGGAACTGCGTCGCGGTCAGCGGACCGTTCTCCACCGCCGCCACGAACGGCTCGCCGTGCGTCGCCCAGGTGATCAGCGGCGGCGGCAGCCGGCCACCGGGGGGAAGCGGGACGCAGCGGGCCGCGTACGAGTGCACGAAGTAGAACCGGGTGCCGGGGTCGATACCGGCCAGCAACCGGGACCCGGCCGGCACCCGCACTGTGTTCCAGCCCATGTGCGGCAGGATCGGCGCGGTCAGCCGCTGCACGGTGCCAGGCCACTGGGCGCATCCTTCTGTGCGCACGCCGTGCTCGACCCCCTTGGCGAACAGCACCTGCATGCCCACGCAGATGCCGAGCACCGGCCGGGACCCGGCCAGCCGGCGGTCGATGACCACGTCGCCGCCGACCGAGCGCAGCCCGGCCATGCACGCCGCGAACGCCCCCACCCCCGGCACCACCAGCCCGTCCGCGTTGAGCGCCACGTCCGCATCCGCGGTCACGACGGTGTCGGCGCCGACCCGCACCAGAGCTTTTTCGGCCGAACGGATGTTCCCAGAACCGTAGTCGAGCACTGCGACGCGCGGCCGCTTCATCATCTGGCCCCGAGCGCCCGGTCGGCCCGAGGGCCCCGGCCGGCCTGGCGGGGGGTTCCGGGGGGTCGTCCCCCCGGGCCAGCACTGCCGCGGGGGGTTCCGGGGGGTCGTCCCCCCGGGCCAGCACTGGTCACAGGACGCCCTTAGTGCTAGGGACGCCGGGATTGCGGGGGTCCGGGGCGACGGCCGCGCGCAGCGCCCGGGCGACCGCCTTGAACTGGGCCTCCACGATGTGATGCGGGTTGCGCCCGGTGACGTCCAGGTGCAGGCAGATGCCCGCCGACGACGTCACCGACTCGAAGAAATGCCTGGTCAGCGTAGTGTCGTAGGTGCCGATGAGCGGCGCCATGCCGTCCGGTTCGGTATGGACCAGGTAGGGCCGGCCGGACAGGTCGATCGCGGCGCGGGCCAGCGTCTCGTCCAATGGGATGGCGGCGTCCCCGAACCGGCAGATGCCGGACTTGTCGCCGAGCGCCTCGCGCAGCGCCTGGCCCAGAGTGAGCGCGGTGTCCTCGACGGTGTGGTGCGCGTCGATCTCGGTGTCGCCGCTCGCCTGCACACTCAGGTCGAGCAGCCCGTGCTTGGCCAACTGGTTGAGCATGTGGTCGAAGAACGGGACGCCGGTGTGCACGGTGGCCGTTCCGGTGCCGTCGAGGTCCAGTTCGACCAGGACGCTGGTCTCCTTGGTGATCCGTTCCACCCGCGCTGTGCGGCTCATCTGCATGCACCCTTTCCCGTCGGTCCCAGGGCTCCGGCCGGCGGCCCGGCCCGGCCGGGCCCGGTGCCTGGCGCCTCATCCAGAGTCGCGTCCATTGCCCCGCGGAACGCGGCCATCTCGGCAGGCGTGCCGACGCTGACCCGCAGCCAGGCCGCCGGCCCGGTCTCGCGGATCAGCACGCCCCGGTCGAGCAGCGCCTGCCAGATCGCGTGCCGGTCGGCGAACTCGCCGAACAGGACGAAGTTGGCGTCCGAGTCGGCCACCGCGAGCCTGCGGCTGCGCAGCCAGCTGACCAGGTCATCCCGTTCCGCGCGAATGGCCGCGACCGTGGCCAGCGGCTCATCTTGGTGCGCCAGCGCGGCCCGTGCCACCGCCTGGGTGACCGCGGACAGGTGATACGGCAGCCGGACCAGCAGCAGCACGCGGAGCACCTCGGGATCGGCGGCCAGGTAACCGACCCGCGCACCAGCCAGCGCGAACGCCTTGGACATGGTGCGGGTGACCACGAGCCGGGGATGCTTGGGCAGCAGGGTGAGCGCGCTCGGCGTGCCATCCCGGGCGAACTCGGCGTACGCCTCGTCGACCACCACCATGCCCGGCGCGGCCTCGCAGACCGCGTCGATGACCTCGATCGGCAGTGCCGCGCCGGTCGGGTTGTTCGGCGAGGTGAGGAACGTCACGGCCGGCCGCTCCGCACGGATCACGGCGACGGCCCGGTCAGGGTCGAGTCCGAAGTCGCTGTCCCTGGCCCCCTGGACCCACGGGGTGCAGGTGGCGAGGGCGATGAGTGGGTGCATCGAGTAGGACGGCTCGAACCCGAGGGCGACGGCGCCAGGGCCGCCGAACGCCTGCAGCAGTTGCTGGATGATCTCGTTGGACCCGTTGGCCGCCCAGACCTGGCCCGCGGTGAGGCCGTGCCCCAGGTAGCCGGCCAGGGCTTCGCGCAATGCGACCGCGTCCCGGTCCGGGTAGCGGTTAAGCGTGCCTGCGACGTCCGCGACCGCGTCGGTGATGGCCCTGACCAGGCCTGGCGACGGCGGATAAGGGTTCTCGTTAGTGTTCAGCTGGACCGGGACATCCAGTTGCGGCGCCCCGTACGCGGTCTGGCCGGCCAGATCCGGCCGGACCGGCAGCCACCCTGCTAGCCCGGGGGGGCGACCCCCCGGAACCCCCCGAGAGGCCGGCTCGGGGGGGCGACCAACGGGAACCCCCTCAGAGGCTGGCCCGGGGAGGCGACTCCCCGGAACCTCCCGCGGAATCGTCATCTCGGTGCCCCGCCGGCCGGCCCGGCGGGGGGGACCGGCACCCGGACGCGGACCGCGGCCACGTGCGCGGCGAGATCCTCCGCGCCGCCGAGCGCGTCGATGTGCGGTGCGACCTCGGCGAGTGCCGCCTCGTCGCACTCGACCAGGTGGATCCCGCGGAGGAACGAGAGCACGGACAGCCCGCCACTGTGCCGGGCGGTGCCCCCAGTGGGCAGCACGTGGTTGGACCCCGCGAGGTAGTCGCCGAGCGAGACCGGGGCATACGGGCCGACGAAGATAGCGCCGGCATTGCGCACCCGGCGGGCGAGGCCCGCCGCGCCCTCGGCCTGGATCTCCAGGTGCTCGGGTGCCCAGGCATCGGCGACCGCCAGGGCGGCGTCCAGGTCATCCACGAGCACGCAGGCGGACTGGCCGGCCAGCGCCGCCCGCACCCGGTCGCGGTGGCGGGCCGCGGGGACCTGGCGGCTGAGGGCCTCGTCAGTACGGTCGGCGAGCGCGACGTCGGTGGTGATCAGCAGGCATGCGGCCAGCGGGTCGTGCTCCGCCTGGGCGATCAGGTCGGCGGCCACGAACTCCGGGTCCGCGGTGTGGTCGGCGATGATCGCCACCTCGGTGGGCCCCGCCTCAGCATCGGTGCCAACCGTGCCGAGGAGCAGCCGTTTGGCCGCGGCCACGTAGACGTTGCCCGGCCCGGTGACGGTGTCCGCGGCGGCACAGTCGGCCGTGCCGTAGGCGAACATGGCAATGGCCTGAGCGCCACCGGCAGCGTGCACTTCGTCCACGCCCAGCAGGGCACAGGCGGCCAGCACGGCCTGGTCGGGCAGC
>OCZU010000602.1_pt1 | contig 24319 bp, 22 predicted proteins | sample 1539001 | NCBI WGS metagenome assembly OCZU01 (sample SAMEA3539306, study PRJEB22396) | soil metagenome | biome: tundra; feature: field; material: soil | place: USA | collected 2010-05 | depth 0.15 m | reverse complement strand
TCACGATGGGCGCGAAGGCGACGAGCATGATGAGGTCGTTCACCGCCACCTGCACCAACGTATAGACGGGGTCACCGTCGGTGAGGTAGCTCCAGACAAACACCATCGCGGTGCAGGGCGCGGCGCCGAGGATGATGAGGCCGGCAGTGTATTCCTTTCCGAGTTCGGGCGAAATCCACGGCGCAAAAATGTGCTGCATGAACAGCCAGCCGAGAAACGCCATGCTGAACGGCTTCACCAGCCAGTTGACGAACAGCGTGACGGCGAGACCTTTCGGTCGCTTCGCGATGCCGCCGATCGCGCTAAAATCCACCTTGAGCATCATTGGATAAATCATCAGCCAGATGAGCACGGCAATGGGCGCGTTGACGTGTGAGCCTTGGCCGAATTCCAGCCTGCTCAATGATGCTGTGAATTGCGGCGCGAATTTGCCGAACGCCACGCCGACCACCATGCACAGAAAAACCCAGACGGTCAGGTAGCGCTCGAAGAATGCGAGGCGTTTAGGCGTGATTAAATTTTCGTTGCTCATCATTCGCAGCCGCCGCCTCCGCAACATTCGGCCTTTGGTTTCACCGCCTGCACTTCGAGGCTTGTGATGTAGTCGGAAGTCTTCGCGCCAGCGGGCAACCGTTGCATAATTTTTTTGTAAAGCGGATCTTCAAAATCCAGCATCGCCTCGATGTAATCGGATTTGACCTTGAGCACGATGTCGGTCAGTCCGGCTGCCTTTGCCATGCGGCCGGTTTCGGAAACCAACGTGGCACCGGCGACGCAGCCGACGAGGGCTTCGACGATTTTCAAAACTTCCGGTGGCAGCGGTTTGATGAGCGCCATGTCAGACACGGCCACGCGTCCGTCGGGCCTCAGCACGCGCGCCATTTCACGCCAGACCTGTGCTTTGTCGGGCGAAAGATTGATGACGCAATTTGAGATGACGGCGTCCACCGAGTTGTCGGCAACGGGCAGATGTTCGATTTCGCCAAGGCGGAACTCGACGTTGTCCAAACTGGTTTCGTTACGATAACCGGCGATGTTGCGGCGCGCCTTGCCGAGCATTTCCGGCGTCATGTCCACCCCGATGGCACGACCGGTCGCACCTACTTTTCTGCCCGCGATAAAAACATCAAAGCCGCCGCCACTGCCGAGATCGAGCACGACTTCGCCGGGCTTCAGCGCGGCGAGCGCGGCGGGATTGCCGCACGAAAGACCCAGGTTTGCGCCGTCGGGCAACGCCTTGAGTTCCTCGACGGTGTAACCCAGTTCGCGCGCAAGTTTGTCGGCGTCTGGCGGTGCGGAACCGCAGCACGATACGCCCGGGCTGCAACAACCAGCGGCCGTTGCTTGCGCGATCTTGGTGTAGCCTTCGCGCACCAAGTTGCGCACGGAATCATTTTGATCGTCGGTCAGGATCGTGCTCATAAAATCAGTTCAACATTTTTGCCGGCGGCAGATGACCGCGAGGTCCGTCTGCAAAATCTGTTTCAGTTTTTTTGCATCAGCCATGGCTTCGGTTGTCTTCGCCAGGGATTTGTGAACCCAGGCCAGCGCCTCGCGCCCAGCGGCCGGCGTGGATTTGTCAGGCAGCCGGTAATAAACCCAGCGCTCCGATTTGCGCGACCAGACCAGCCCGGCGTGATGCAAAATGGAAAGGTGCTTGGAGACGGTGGACGGTGCGAAGCCGAAAAGCTCGGTGATCTGGCAGACGCACAGTTCACCGCCGCGCAATGCGAGGAGCATCCGCACCCGGTTCGGGTCGGACAGCGCCTTGGTGATGGCCATAAAGTCGCGCATATAATGTCATTTCGTCAAATGACGAAATAATAATCGCACGCGGCCGGCGTAGTCGCAAGATTTGTTTTTGAGGCCCGGTTTGGCCTAGAGCCAGCCGAAGGAGCGGGCCAGCTGGACCAGCGCGTAAGCGACGGCGGCGCTGGCCGGCAGCGTGAGCACCCACGCCCAGAGGATGCGTTCGACGACATTCAGTTTGAGGGCATTGAAGCCTTTCGCGCAGCCGACGCCCATGATGGAGGCGGTGATGGCGTGCGTGGTGGAAACGGGCATCCCGAAATGCGCCGCCGTGAACAGCACGCTCGCGCCGGTCGTCTCCGCCGCGAAGCCATGGACGGGATGAAGCTTCACCATTTTGTGCCCGAGCGTCTTGATGATGCGCCAGCCGCCGGCGGCGGTGCCGGCGCACATCGTCAGGGCGCAGAGAATGGTGATCCACGCAGGAATGAATTGCGCTTTGGGATCAAGCGTTGCCGGCTGATATCCAAATTGCAGCCAAACGGGCAGGTGCGTGATGACCCATGACACCGGCGAAAGGTATCCGGCGGGGGTGCCCTCCGGAGTTTGCAGCCACGAAAGCCAGGCGGGCGCGGAAATCAACAGTCCAGTCTTCGTTGCAACCACCAGCGCGAGCGTGATGATGCCCATCGTTTTTTGCGCGTCGTTCGTGCCGTGGGCGAAACCCATGTAGCCCGCGCTCAATAATTGCAGTTTGCCGAAAGTCCGGTTCACGGTGACGGGCCGCCAGTTGCGCAGTAGAAAATACAGCAAGCCCATGAACAGGAAGCCGACCACGAAACCGAGGATCGGCGAGCTGATCATCGGGACGATGACTTTCCAGAGTATGCCCTTGCCCTGCCACCAATGCTCCTTGCCGGGGATGGACCAGATGATGGATGACCAGTGGCCGGAGGCGGCGAGCACGGCACCGCAAAGTCCGCCGATGAGCGCGTGCGACGAGCTGGAAGGCAGGCCGAACCACCAGGTCAACAGACTCCAAATGATGGCCGCAGTCAGCGCACAACAAAGCACGGGCATGGTCGCCACCTGCGCATCCACGAGGCCGGAAGCGATCGTTGCCGCGACGGCGGTTCCAAAAAATGCGCCGATGAGGTTGGTCACCGCCGCCAGCATCACCGCCTGGCGCGGCGTCAGCACCTTGGTGGAGACGACCGTGGCGATGGAGTTGGCCGTGTCGTGAAAGCCGTTGATGTAGGTGAACACCAACGCGATGGAAATGACGAGCAGGATGAGAGTCATCGCACGTCAGGAATTTTTCAGGACGATTTGCATGACGACGTTGCCGGTGTCGTGGCAGCGGTCAACGATTTTTTCCATCAACTCATAAACATCGCGGATGACGATGGCGCGTATGGCGTCATATTTTCCGCCGTAAAGGTCGCGGAGCAGTTCGTTCATGTATTTGTCGGCCTCGACCTCGACGAGCTGGAGGCGGTCATTATACGTCTTGAGCTTTTCCATGTCCTCCATGTTGCGAAGCTGCTTGACCATTTCATGAATCGCGTCGGTGGCCTTGGTCATCATGTCGGCCTGCTTCGAGAAATCAATTCCGTCCAGATGATGACCGGCCATCACCAGCCGTTCGGCCAGTTTCTCGGCGGCCTTGGGAATCCGGTAAAGTCCGCGCGCCAGCGCCTCGATGTCTTCGCGTTCGAGGCCGGTGATGAATGTCTTCACGAGTTCGTTGCTGATCTGGTCGGAGATTTTCTTTTCCTTGCGACGGGCGAGGATGAGGTCGTCGAGGCTCTGCGTATTGCGCGGCGACTTCATCAACTCGATGACGAGCCGGACGCTTTCGTGGGATTCCTGGGCGGCGGCTTCGAGCAGACCCTGAAAACGGTCGCCTTTGCTGAAGAGTTGCTGGATGGAAAACATGCGCGCAAAGTTTTATCAAAAAAACTTCGCCGCGCACGAAAAATCAGTTTTGCAAAAGGGGTTGAATGGATGCTTCTTAACGGCTCCAAGGTGGTGATGAAGGCGGTGGTAACGTCCTCCGTAAATGGCTGCAAAACGATGACATTTAAGTGCCATCATCAAAAAGGGTAAAGCTTTCCAAGATGGCGAAAATTTCGCTTTTTGCCGGGTTTGGTGAAAATAATGCCGGGCTAAATGATTTCGTCTGGATCCGGTTCAGCGAAAGCCACACTTAAATCATACAGATCAAAACCGCGCCGGTGAAAGCCACAGCCCCGAGCCAGTTCACGGACTTCGGGCCTAAACTGCTGTCGCCGGTCTGGATCAGCGCTGGCAACTTGATGTTCCCTTCGCTGACCAGCGTGGCCGCCATGAACAGCACGGTAACCAACGCCATCACCGCAAACGCCAAGATGCTTATACTCATAATCCAGCCGAAGCATACCATATGCCGCCCGCTTTGCAATCGTTGTTTTAATTCAGTTGACCGCACTTGCGGTCGCAGTGTTGTGAGCGACCAGCAGGAATTTCGCAACGCTCGTTGTGAAAGCGATGAAGACCGATTGGCAATGAGTAGTTGCCGGTGAGGAAAATCAAATCGTTGGGGTTCCGGCAGTTTTGCCTGCCGTATGGCGGATGTCCTGCGCTTCGCACAGGAAAACCACTTCCTCGGCAATGTTTTTTGCGTGGTCGGCGATGCGTTCAAGGCTTTTGGCAGCGACAATCCAATGCAGGCAGCGGGCGATGGTGTCAGGATTGGCCATCATGTGCTGGGCCAGCGCTTGATGCATTTCCCGATTGAGCGCATCAACTTCCTTGTCGCGCGGGACAATGGCGCGGGCGGCGGTAGAATCACGGTGGACAAAGGCATCGAGCGCGTCCTTGACCATGGCCAGGGACAAGCTGGCCATGCGGTTGACATCGAGGTTGATTTTGACGGGCGGTTCCTGCGCGAGATCGCGCGCGCGCTTGGCGATCTTGGTCGCCTCATCACCGATGCGCTCGAGGTTCTGCGAAACTTTCATGGCGACCGTGATGAGCCGGAGGTTGCTGGCCAGCGGCGCCTTGGTCAACAGCACGATGGCCATTTCGTCAATTTCGACCTCGAACTGATCAATGATGTTGTCATCTTCGCGCACCCGCACCGCGAGATCGTAATCGCGCTGGACGAGCGCCTGCACCGACTGATTGACGGCGGTCTCGGCGCGGCTGGCCATCAGCAAAATCTTCTGCCGCAGCGCTTCCAGGCCCATCTCAAAATGATTTTCCATAAATTATTTTGCAAAATCTAACTCACCCAAAGCGGCCTGTCACATAATCTTCCGTCTGTTTTTTCGCCGGGTTGGTAAAAATCTTTGCCGTGGCGTCAAACTCGATCAGTTCGCCGATGTAAAAAAACGCGGTGAAATCCGAGATGCGCGCGGCCTGCTGCATGTTGTGGGTGACGATGACGATGGTAAAATCCTTTTTTAATTGCAGGATTAATTCTTCGACGCGCGTGGTGGCGATGGGGTCGAGGGCGGACGCGGGTTCGTCCATCAAGATGATTTCCGGGCGGATGGCGATGGCGCGGGCGATGCAGAGGCGCTGCTGCTGGCCGCCGGACAAACCCAGCGCGCTGGAATGCAGCCGGTCCTTGACCTCGTCCCACAGCGCGGACTGCCGAAGGCTTCGCTCCACGGCTTCGCCGAGGTCGGACTTGTTTTTCACGCCATGCAGCCGCAGGCCGTACGCAACATTTTCGTAGATGGATTTTGGGAACGGGTTGGATTTTTGGAACACCATGCCGACGCGTTTGCGGAGTTCAATCACGTCCACGTCTTTGGCGTAGATGTCGTGCCCGCCGATTCTGACCGCGCCCTCGATGCGGACATTATCAATCAGGTCGTTCATGCGGTTGAGGCAGCGGAGCAGGGTGGATTTGCCGCAGCCGGACGGCCCGATAAACGCGGTCACCACCTTCTCGTCAAGTGTGATCGAAACGTTTTTGAGCGCCTTGGACGCGCCGTAAAAGAGTGAGAGTCGCTCGATTTCAATGAGCGGCACGCTGGAGGAACCGGTTGCGGGGTTGTTGGCAACCGTCATCCTCGGGATGGATATTTCGGGCATAGGTTAAAGTTCGTTTCGCAGGTGCATCGCGTTTCCCCTCACCCTGACCCTCGCCCTCGGGGAGCGGGGACAGCGGCTGTCAGTTTTAGATAACCCGTGCGGCGGTCGAGCGGGATTCGGCCGCAGCCTTGCCGGGAGACTGTGCGCGATTCTCCCTCTCCCCGAAGGAGAGGGCCGGGGTGAGGGGCAGGCGGCCAAATTCATTTCAGCAGTTAGAATTTTTTTCATTTCACATCAGCCAAGGGCGCGGAGTTTTTTGCGGACGCGGGCGCGGATGACGATGGCCACGATATTCAACGCGAACGTGAGCATGAGCAAAACCAGCACCGTGGCGTAAAGAATTGGACGGGTCTGCTCAATGTTGGGCGACTGCGTGGACAGCACGAAGACGTGATAGCCGAGATCCATGAACGGGTCGGTGACATGGTGCGGCAGGGACGCCATGTAATATGCGACGCCGGTAAAAAGAATCGGCGCGACTTCGCCTGCCGCGCGGCTCACGGCCAGGATGCCGCCGGTCAAAATGCCGGGCAGCGCCTGCGGCAGAACGATTTTCAAAATAGTTTCCAGCTTGCTGGCCCCGAGGGCGAGGCTGGCTTCGCGCAGGCCGGGCGGGATGGCTTTCAACGACTCTTCGGTGGCCACGATGACGACCGGCATGGTCATCACCGCCAGCGTGAGCGCCGCCCAGATCAATGCCGGCTGTCCCCACACCGCGCCGGGATTGTGGAACAGGGCATCGAGATTCTTGCCGACGAAATTGATGAAGAAGCCGAGGCCGAACAGGCCGAAGACAATGGACGGCACGCCCGCAAGATTATTGACGGCGGCGCGGATGATGCGCGTGACGATCGCGGTGTTGGGCGCATATTCCGTGAGATAAATCGCGGTGATGACGCCGACGGGCAGGACAAAAATCGTCATCACAAAAACGCGGATGGTCGTGCCGACGATCATCGGGAGGACGCCGGTGGTGTTGACGTCAAAGAAGTCCTTTTTGGGTATGGTCGAGACGAAATGCCACGAGAGGCCGGGCCAACCGTTGATGAGGATGTTCAGCAGAATCACGGCGAGAATGCCGAGGATGAACAGCGTGGCCAGCCCGGTCAGGCCGCCGAAGCAGAACGACCAGAAATCAAATTTCTCCGCGCGAAAATGCCGGCCTGGCGGCTTTTCCGGCAGGTATTCCGGCGGCGTCAGGGTGTTCATCGCTTGCCCTCCAGCTTGAGCTTGAACCGGTTGATGACCACTTCGCCAATCAGGTTGGAAATAAAGGTGGCGGCGAAGAGCAGTGCGCCGAGCATGAAGAGGATCCGATAATGCGGCCCGCCGGAAACGGCCTCGGCCATTTCGGCGGCGATGGTCGTGGTGATGCTGCGCGCCGAGTCAAATATGCTCCAAGACATCACGCTGGCGGAACAAACCATCAGCACAATCATCGTTTCGCCGATGGCACGGCCAAATCCCAGCACGGTGGCGGCGAAAACGCCGGGCAGCGCGGCGGGCAGGACAATCTGCCACGCGGTCTGCCAGCGCGAGGCGCCGAGCGCGAGCGCGGCCTGCGGGTAGCTGCGCGGCACGCTCGTCAAGGCATCCTCGGCGATGGAAAAAATCACCGGGATGACCGCGAAGCCGAGCGCGATGCCCGCGACGAAGGCGTTCAGCCGGGTCTGGTAGCCGAAGATTTTTTGCAGCACGGTCGCCATGACGAGCAACGCAAAAAAGCCCACGACCACCGAGGGAATTCCCGACAGCAGTTCAATGGTTGGCTTCACGATCTCGCGGACGCGCGGGCGCGCGAGCTGCGAGACATAAATGGCTGCGCCCACGGCGAGCGGCACGGCGAAGAACAGGCCGATCAAGGTAACTTTCAACGTGCCGACGAAGAGCGGGATGATATTGTATTTCTGGATCTGGCCGACGGGCTGCCAGATGTACTCCGGCTGGTCGTAACCGCTCCATTGATGCGGCAGAACCAGATAGCGCCAGTCCGTCGTGTTGACGTGCGCGTCCGGGTCGTTGCGGAAATTGGCGGGGATTTCGTCCAACTGCTCCTGTTTCACTTCCATGAGCGACTTGAGCGTCTCCTTGTCCATCGCTGCGAACTGCTGCGGCGTCAGTTCGAGGTATTCCTGGAGGTTGGCGGGCGATAGCTTGTCCAGTTCATCTGGTGAAATCACCTTCCGGACCAACGCGGTGTCGGCCTGCCCGAGAAAAATTGGCAGGGCTTCGCGCGCAACGAAGAGAAAAATCAGGAAAACCATCAGGATGGCAGAGAGCGAGACGAGAAAGATGAGTTTCTCCGCGAGCCATTCCAGCGGGCGCGCGTGATGGCCGCGCTGGATGCCCATCCAGCCCGCCGTGCGGCTCTCATTTTCTTTAGCGGTCACAGTTCAAAATTAAGCGGGCGGCCCGGGATCACAATTCGTAATCCTCGTCCGCCCGCCGGAATTCACCGGAGGAACCGGTGATCAAATCATTCGCGCAGATTTTTTGGCAGCGGATAATAACCCACGTCCTTCACAATTTTCTGGCCGTCGTCGCTGCGAATCCAGTTCATGTAGGCACCGATCTCGCCCTTGTCCAGCGCGGGGTTCACATAGACGTAAAGATAGCGCCAGATGGGATAGGTCTGGTTTTCAACATTTTCCTCGGTCGGCTCGATGGCGGCTGATGCGTCATCTTTTTTAACTGAAAGATGCTTGGCACCGGCACCGTAGCCGGCGCCGCCGTAGCCGATGCCGCCCTTGTCCTTGCTGACCGCCTGCAAAATGGCCGCCGTGCCGGGCATGGTCTGGGCGCTGGCCGCGAAGTCCTGGCCTTTGAGGATTTCACCCTTGAAGAATTCATAGGTGCCGGAGCTGTTTTCGCGGCTGTAAATGGTGATGGGCACATCCGGGCCGCCGACTTCCTTCCAGTTCTTGATTTTCCCGGTGAAAATCCCGCCGAGCTGGTCAATCGTCAGTTCCTTGACCGGATTCTCGCCATTGACGTAAACGGAAAGCCCGTCAAGCGCGACCTTGTATTCGGTCGGGCGTTTGCCGAACGCCTTGATGCAATTGGCGATTTCCGCCGGCTTGGCCTTACGCGAGGCGTCGCACAAATCCGTGGTCTGGTTTTGCAACGCGGCGAAGCCGATGCCGGAACCGCCGCCGCTGACCTGGATTTTCACGTCCGGGTGCTGGCCCATGTAGGTCTCGGCCCATTTTTGGGCGAGGATCAGGAGTGTGTCCGAGCCTTTGACGGTGATGCTGCCCGCCCACGCCGAAGCGGTCACGGTGGTCGCGATGGCGACAGTGTTGAACAATCGGATGATGCGTTTCATATGGCAATGGAATTTTGACTGATTCTCCGGATAATTGTTAGTTACGTTTTGGTGACGATTAGAACTTCCACACCAGATCCGCCATCACATGGAGGGCATTGCTTTGTGGTTCGCCAACAAAGCCGGGTTGGACATTGAGATTGGGAGAAATCAATTGATTGATGTAGCAAGTGAAGGTGAACGTCAAGGCGTCGGTGATCGAGTAGTCCGCCCGGATCAAATGTCCTTTCACGTTCGTGCCGCCATACATCCCCGTTCCACTCCCAGTTGGAGCGCCGTTCAAGGGATTTTGATAATAAGCAACATTGTCGTCGTCCACCAGTTGGTCATACCAGGCATCGGCCTCGAGATATTCGTAACGGTAGGAGATGTCCCAGGTTCCCTTGGTGCCGGCTTTGCCGAAAGTGATGCCGCCCCAGATTCCCTGGTTCTGGTTGTCATTCTGAGCCACACCGGGATTGATGATGTATTCGCCGGCCACTTTGATGGGAAATGCCCCCGTATAAAACGGAAAGGTGTCCAGTTTGTAGGTTGCGCTGGCATCCACGATGATGGGGGTGTAATTGTTGGCCAGCACATAATTGGCTGTCGCAGCATTGAGCGAGGGGTTGTAGTACACGCGGGTATTGCCTTGATTGACGTAAGGCACGGTGCCAGCCGCTCCTGATCCTGTGGCGGACGTCAGGTTTATTGGCGAGGTGATGGCAAACCCTCCGAGAGCGAGCGAACTGCTGATCCGCTGGGTCCAGTTCGCGTTCCAGATCAATTGTCCGCCGAACATCGCCGGATCCTGGACCGATGACGATTCCTCGTCCAACACAAAAGCCGCACCGGTAAGCAATACCGAATGCTGATCGTTGAAAGTATAACCACCCTGCATGGCCGCGCCTTCCGGCGTCAAATCAACGTCGAGTACCATCGGCGTGAATTGGAACGGATTCTCCATCTTGCCGACGGTCGCGGAGAGCAGCCAACCGTCGTTGTTCACGGGCGTCCATTTGCCGTAGGCCTGGTTGATATAGATGGATTTGCCCGAAAAGTCGTTTTGAAATGTGCTGCTTTGCGAGTTGGGATTTCCGCCATAATTTCCGTTCGGATCTCCGGAAGCAAGTTGGAACCCTGTTTCCAAATTTCCCTTCATGGCAACCACGACACCGACGCGTAGCCGGTAACGTAATCGCGTGCGTTCCACAAAAGTTGTGTTTGGGCTCGTGTATTCCTCAAAGCGTCCGCGAACATCCCCGCTTAATTTGTAAGCGGTCACCCAGTCCGGCATGCCGGTCTTGGTCTGGAACGCCGTGGTGAAATCCTGATCCGACTCTTCGCGCAATTCCTGCGCCTCTTTGCTCGTAAGAATTCCCTTGTCCACCAACTTGTCAATCAGCGCGTCCGAAGACTGCGCGTGCGACTGGCTGGCCAGCGCCATCAAGGCCGTTGTCCCGGCAAACAGGGCAACTTTGGTCGGATTCTTTGATATTTTCAGTTTTTTCATAGTTGTCGTGTCGAATTGCGCCGATAGGATGTGACAATCAAGTTACGAATGCACGGCGGAATTGTTACGATTGGGTTACAATGCCGTTGAATGGCAGGATTCGGAAATTCAAGATTCGATGTTCAACTGGCATCCGAAATTGTTGGATTTGTAGCGAGCGATTCGCGAACGACAATTGACAATCGGATATGCATCCCAAATCGAAAAAATCTGGACAGAGATTTTTCGCTGGTAATAATCAGCTATCGGAAAAAAATTCCGGCATCAAAGCTGGCAATTTCGGTTCATCGCGACACCCTGGGTGTATAAAACATTGTGAACCTGTTAATTAGCGATGCCGGCAACAAGTTGAGTCCCAATTTCGGTTCCCGAAGGATAGTGAATAAATGAACATTTCTAGCATCTGGCAATTGTTTATGGCCGTTGCGCTGGTGACACCCTTGACCATTTGTTTTGCCGGCACAAATGGCTCCGGTTCCTCATCCGACAACATGTTGTTGCTCGACAGTTTGGGACGTGTGGTAGCAGTGCCGACAAATGAAGTGCCATCGGAATTGCGGCCTGCAACGGGTTCGGGGCTTGACCGCCAGATTCCCAACCCGACCGCAGGTTCAAGCATGCCGCTGGAGCTTTTGCAGCGACTGTGCAAGGACACGAATGGATTTCAGTTTTTCTCCGCCATGCCGCCCCAACTGATGTCCTATCTTGCCAGTCAGGACGAATACGGCAACACAGCCGTCCGCCCTGGCGCACTCTTCTCATTTGTTCCGCTGGATGGGCCGGTGCAAGATGGAAAATACTGGCTTTCGGAATACGGTTTTCGCTACTCACTGCAACAGACGTTTACGTTCGTCAGCATGACCGGCGTCAAGAAAGGTGACGGCGATTTGGATTATTACACCCTTGATCTCAAAGCGAAGTGGAACCTTTATAGTGCGCCCGATAGTGGCAATGCCGGCTGGATCAGCTCTCAGATTGAAGCCAAGACCGGCTTCGATTCTGCCAGCGGCACGCAGTCTGCCAAATCCAATCTCGGCACCGTGACCGATCCCACCGGCATCTGGTCGTCCATCAATGGCTTCCGGGTGCCGGAACTGGCGTGGCAGCAGTCTTTGCGCAATGGCGAAATCGTTGTGATTGCGGGCATGGTCAGCCAGCGTAATTATATTGACGGCAACGCCTACGCCGACAGTGGTCGCAGCAAGTTCATCAATTCTGCCCTGATTCACTCGCAAGTCATGCCCCTGGCGGAGAACAATTTTGGGCTCAATTTCCAGTGGCAGCCGGTGGATGAATGGTATGCCATGGTAGGAGGTTCGGTCGGCGGATCACCGGCCGGGAATACGCCGTGGACGGATTTCAACGGTCAAAATTGGTCTATGCCCGGTGAAATCGGCTTCGCACCCCGGAACTTTTTCGACTTGGGACCCGGTGTTTACCGCATTCAACCATTTGTCGCCGGGGTTGAAGGCACCACTGGCGGGGGGTTGTGCTTCGACCTCCAACAGCAGCTTGGGTCACAATCGCCGTTGGGTTGGTTCGGGCGATTTGGCTTTGGCGATTCCAAAGTGACCGGTGGAGCAGCCGCCCAGGCGGGCAGCGGTTTCGTTTTTCAGGGGCCGTTCAAGCATCTGCTGTTGCAGCGGACGAGCAATGACCTGCTTGGCGTGGGCTTTGTCTGGAGCGAGCCGTCATCTACAAGCCAGACGGTTTACCACGAGAACGAATACGTTTTGGAGGCGGTCTATGTCTGGCAATTGACGCCCACGCTAAAAATTCAACCCGACCTCCAGATGATCTGGAACCCAGCCTTCAATCCCGACCACGACCAGGCGTTAGTCTTCCAACTCCAACTGGTTTTGGCTTGGTGAGTTGACGAATTTAACGATTAGTTAGGAGCAACAATAAGGCCGTGCATTTGAAATTACAAATTGGTCGCAGCTTTCCAGCCAATGACCACGCCATCCGGCAAACGCACGGCGTTGATTCGGTTGAACGCCGATTCATTTGGCCAGAAACCATCACCTTCGAGATGCAAAGTAGTGGTTTGCCCTGCCGCAATAATTACCGGAACAACCAAATATCCATAACCATTGGAATGTGCCACGATATGATATTTCCCCGGTGAAAGACCCACTGGCACTGCTTCTTGAAGAATTGTTCCAGAATTGTTGTGAACTTTTTGTAATAGCCTGTCATCGGTGGTTAAAATGTTGTAGTCGGAATACTCCGGGCTATTGGGATCGCGGGCGTTGAAGTCGGCATTGACCTCATAAGCGGAATAAACCACCAGCGTACCGTTGGTTGCATTGTCAGCCGCCGGTTGGTTTGGCGAAGGCCCTACCGGGTCGAGGGCAAATCCATTTTTGCCAGTGGCGCAGCCCGATAAAACGGCGATGGCCAGAATTAACATCAAAGCGAAGAAAGTTTTCATTGCACCAATAATTTTACACGGCTTCATTCGCGGTAAAAGTTTCTGAATGAAATTTAATCCGGCATTCAGTTCTTTTTAATTATTTCCGTTCCCCCTTCGCCGATGCTTGCCGTCTGCGCCGATGCTTGCTAACCCGCACGGCAGTTGAGGCGGATTCAACTGGTGGAATTTCCAGCACGGTGATGAACCGTTCGCCTTTGTCGTTTTTGCCGTTACGATGCGCCCAGCCATAACAGCGTTTGACCTTGGGGTGTCCCTTCAGGTTAAAAACTTCAACCTCGCCTTTCCAGACGGCTTGGCCGCGAAACACTTCATGGACAGTCACAGTTTTATGCCAAATCGCGCCGCAACTGTGCAATTGCATTATCGCCGCTTCAATGCGGGCTATGTAATCCCATTTATTCGGCACAACATTTAATGAGTTTTTCAACCGTCCATTAACTTGATGGGCTTGAAATAAAACCTTGGTTCAACTCACCGCAAGAAGTGAAACTTGTTCGCCATGTTCATCACGGACAACGCCAGTCGCGTGCGGATCAAGCATCGGTTTTCCATCCACCAAAAAACGATATTGATGATGGCCATGACATAGTTGCACTTGGGCAAGCCACCAGCCGTCCACCGACCGTTGCATGGACAGAGGATGCCAATGGTTGAAATCGCCCGCGAGTTCCACCAAATTGGCGTGAGGCGCGGCACAATAAAAGTTGATTGGCTTGGTTGAATTGTTGGCGGAATAGAGTGAAGTGCCGGGATTATTTTGCGCGGTGTTCATAAACAGTAGTTTTTCGTAAAAGCTTTCTCTCTATCTATGGCTCGTTTTCATTTTGTTTGCTCACCTTATTTCCTCTGCAAGTTTATGCGTTTATCTTGTGGGAAAAGCGGAGCCAGCGTTGGTGAAACCGGTGGCAGATTTCGCAAACTCCGCCAGCACTTCGGCTTCAGCCTTGAGCCAGTCATCCAGTGCGTTTTTCAAAACGCAACCTTTCGCAAACCAGAATCGGTGCGCGCGTTCTTCAATTTCCATTTGCACCCGCAAATGTTCTTCAATCGTAAATGAATCATGAGGCCGAACCGCCGGAGTCGGCTGGACAGAGGCAGAATGTTGTTGCCGGATGTTGGCTTGCGGGTGAAGACGACCAGACGGACTCGATTTTTCCCTGCAACGCGCAGGGCTTTTAGATTGAGCCTTCACGCCCGAACCTCCACGACCGAGTTGAGCGAGCCGTAAATGTTGGACACATTTTCTCGGGCATCGGGATCATGCAGCCAGTTTCCGTCTACGACGTATTTATATTCGTGACGGCCACGCGGAAGGATCAGCCGCTTTTCCCACTGACCAGCATCCGGATCGCAAATCATGCGCAGGCTGGCTGGGTGCCAACCGTTGAAATCGCCGCAAACATAGACGTGTTCCGCTCTTTGGCATTTCAAAATAAACCCAACCTCGCGACAAGGCGGCATCGTGGTAGGCGCTGTTATCTCTATTTTATTTTTCTGGCCTGGTTGATTTTTCGATTTGGGCATAAGTATTTTATGTTCGGGTGCTATTTCAATTTGCAGGAAACGTTACCGCATCAGGCAGTCATCCGTCCTAGTTAATTGACTGTTGTAAAATTAAGGTCGCATGAATGGCTGATTAAAATTGGGCGCGGAGAGGCAGCTAAGTTTCTGAATGAATTTTAATCAAGCATTTGCCGCCGTTTAATAAACGTTTGGTCTAATCCTGTGTCGAAGTAACATCGTTTATGCGAATCTTGCTGGCGGAAGACGAAAAGAAAGTGGCCGACATCATTCTGCGCGGCCTCAAGGCGGAGCGCTATGCCGTGGATGTTCACCACGATGGCCAAAGCGCCTGGGAAGCCGCCAACACCTACGATTACGACATCATCATTCTCGATTTGATGCTGCCCGGACTGACCGGCACGGAGATTCTTGAAAAAGTCCGGCGCAAAAACCAGCACGTTCCCATCCTGATCCTCACAGCACGCGACGGTATGGCCGACAAAATAAAAAACTTTGAAACGGGCGCGGATGACTATCTCACCAAGCCGTTCGCTTTCGCCGAATTGCTTTTACGCATCAAGGCATTGTTACGGCGTGGGCCCGTCAACCGCTCCAGCGTGCTGCGCGTGGGTGATCTGGAAATTGACCGGCTTTCGCAAAATGTGAAACGCGCCGGAAAAAAAATTGAACTCACCGCCAAGGAATACTCGCTGCTCGAATATCTGGCGACAAATCCGGGCCGCGTCTTTTCCCGCACCATGATTATTGAGCACGTCTGGGATCAAAGTTTCCAAGGCTTGACCAACATCGTGGATGTCTATGTGCGGCATTTGCGGGAAAAAGTGGACGACGCATTTCCCGTCAAACTGCTGCGCACCGTGCGCGGCGTCGGCTACAGCTTGAACGACGAGTCGCAGACATGAACACACGCTCCATCAGCTTCCGATTGGTCGCATGGTATGCCGGTTTGCTTACCGGGATTTTTTTGCTGCTCTGCGCTCTGCTGTATCTCGACTTGCGGCATTTTTTGGAAAATGACCTGCGCGAATCACAGGCCCGCCGCACACGCCAGATTGCGAACACGTTGCTTGTTCATGTCAAACAGACCGGCGAGCCTTACGTTGCCAGCCAGACGAAGGACTGGTATGAGCCGGAAATCAATGACCGTTTCATTCGCGTCACGCGCGACGATGGAACTCTGGTTTACTCTTCCGGTGCGCCCAAGGATGGCAGTTTCGATCCGGCGGAAGTCCCCATTTTCCAGCCGTCGCCAAAAACAGAATTTTCAAACAAACTAAAATTGTCAGGCGGCAACACCTTGCTCGTCGCCGGGCTGAATTTCAAATCATCAGGCAATCCCGCTTACCTCGTGGAATTCGGTGAATTACTCGATCCGGTTGAAACGATGCTCAACCGTCTTTTTTTACAACTCACCTTGGGTCTCCCGTTGGCCATCATCATCATTGCCGGAGGCGGCTATCTGCTGGTGCGGCGCGCATTGACGCCGGTAGAACAAATCACGCGCGCAGCCGAGCGCATCACACAGCATAATTTGAGCGAACGCCTGCCTGTCACGCACACAGGCGATGAATTGGAGCGCCTGTCCGTTTCGCTTAACCGCATGATCACGCGGCTGGACGAGGCGTTTCAAAATTCCAAACGGTTTGTTGCCGATGCTTCGCATGACTTGCGCACACCGCTCACGATTCTGCGCGGCGAACTGGAAAATTTCGCTGAAGACCCCCGCCTTGATTCGGAAATGAGCGAACGGGCGGCCAGCCTGCTGGAAGAAGTCGCGCATTTGGGCAAAATCGTGGATCAATTGTTCACGCTCTCGCAGCTTGATGCTGGTGAAGCGCAAACCGAATGGACGCGCTTCGATTTGACCGAACTCGCCCAAACCACCGCCGAACAAATGAACCTGCTGGCTGAAGACAAAGGTATTTCCATTTCCTGCGATGTGGGCCAGCCGATGTTGGTCAAAGGCAACCATGTTCGGCTCAAACAAGTGGTCGTGAATCTGCTCGACAACGCGATCAAATACACGCCGGAAAAAGGCGCGATTCAATTGCGCGTTCTCGCCATCAACGGTCATGCCGTGCTGGAAGTGGAAGACAACGGCATCGGCATTCCGTCCGAGGCGCTGCCCCATATCTTCGAGCGTTTTTATCGCGTGGATCAGGCTCGTTCCGCCGATTCCGAAAGCGCGGGGCTTGGACTTTCCATCGTCAAATCCATTTGCATCGCACACGGCGCGGAAGTGGAAGCGCAAAGCGCCGTTGGCAACGGCAGTTGTTTTCGCGTCAAATTGCCTTTGTCCAAAGGCTAAAATTCTCCCATCAACCCATGAAAACAAAGACGTTTCCTGAAATCGATGGCAAGTGGCTGATACATTTTATAGGCAGTCGCCTAGTCTTGCTCTTGCTTTTGATCGGGCATCTCGGTTGCTTCCTCTTGATTTGTTTCAAACATTCACCGGGACTTCAATCCTGGGCGGCACTGCCGCTCATTAGTGGATTTTGTAACCTTTTGGTTGCTGGCTAAATCACAAACACAATTCCTGAGTTGGAACATCTAATCCATGAAATTCAAAATCGTAAAGTTCCGATTCGGAAATCTCTGCAAAATTCTGGCGGCAATTCTCATCACCGGTCTGGGCGTGTTGTGGGCAGCACATCACGCGCGCGCGCAGGCTCCCGGGAGTGCGGAGTTGGCCGCCGCGCCGACGGCAGGCGTGGCCAAAGTGACACGCGAAGATTTATTCAAACAAGTGACGATTGCGGCGGAATTCCGCCCTTACGAGGAAGTTGCGTTGCACGCGAAAGTTTCCGGCTATGTGAGCAAGATGAACGTGGATTTCGGCGACACGGTCAAGGCCGGACAGCTTCTGGCCACGCTCGAAGTGCCGGAATTGCAGGCTGAATTGGCAAGCGCCCAAGCTGCCAAGGCAAAGGCCGAGGCAGATTACAACAATGCCCATTTGATTTACACACGGCTGCAATCGGTCAACAAAGATCACCCGAATCTCATTGCCCAACAAGAACTCGATACGGCGCAGGCCAATGACCTGACCGCGACCGCAGCCATCGCCGCCGCGAAAGCCAATTTTGAAAAATTTCAAACGATGGTCAGTTACACACAGATCACCGCGCCATTTGACGGTGTGGTGACGCACCGTTACGCCGACCCCGGCACACTCATTCAAGCTGGCACGTCGTCGGACACACAAGCCCTGCCGCTCGTGCGCGTTTCGGACAATTACCGGCTGCGCCTCGATTTTCCCGTCACGGTTGATTACGTCAAAGACGTTCAACTTGGAGACTCCGTTGAAGTGCGAGTGGATTCGCTTAACGGCAAAACTTACACCGGCAAGATTTCCCGTTTCACGCACGACGTGGATGACAACACCCGCACGATGATGACGGAAATCGAAATTCCGAATCCAAACTTGGAACTGGTGCCGGGAATGTATGCGACAGTAGTTTTGAAAGTTGAAAAACATCTTCAGGCGCTGGCCGTTCCCACCGAGGCGGTTTCCGGTGAAAAAGCACCGACGGTTTATGTCGTCAACCACGACAATCAAATTGAAGAGCGTGCCGTCAAACTCGGTTTGGAAACATCGGATAAATATGAAATCCTTTCCGGCTTGAACGAGGGCGATCTGGTGGTCATCGGCAACCGCGCAGGATTTCATACCGGCCAGAAAGTCGAACCGAAGGTCATCCAGCTTTCCATGCGCGATGAAAATTGAAATCAAGCCATTCAACAATCATGTGCGCTTCGTTCCAACAATCATTTTCATTCGCCTAAAAAAACGGACAAGCGCGGCGCAGCCGGCTCACTGTTTTTTCAAGCATTACGCTCGCCGGAACAATTTGACGCTTACGGGACGCTTTTGAATTCATGAATGCCATTTTAACTTCCGAACAACTGGAAATTCTGCGGCGGCTGGACGCCTGCACGCTGGCCAACGCCATTGAAACTTTTCACGAACGACTGCGCAATGAAGGCTTCACCGACAATTCGGTACATTGTTTATTTCCCCATTTGAGGCCGATGCTTGGTTCCGCGGCCACAGTCAAGGTTCGCGGTTCCGCGCCGCCAACGGCTGAAAGGGATTATCCTGACCGAACCGATTGGTGGGATTACATTCTTTCGTTACCCGCGCCGCGCGTGGTGGTGGTGCAAGACATGGCTACGAGGGTCGGTCTCGGTTCACTGCTGGGCGCGGTGCATATCAACATTCTCCGCGCGCTCGGTTGCGCGGGCGCAGTGACGAATGGCGCGGTGCGCGATCTTCCGGCGGCGGAGAAATTGGGTTTTCAACTTTTTGCCGGAAGCGTCTCCGTCTCGCATGCTTACGTCCATATCGTGGAATTTGGGACGCCGGTTGAAATCGGCGGATTAAAAATTCAATCCGGCGATTTGCTTCACGGTGATTTGCATGGCGTGCAAACCATTCCATCCAACATTGCCGGAAAAATTCCGTTGGCGGCGGCGGAAATCATCGCGCGCGAACAGGAATTGATTGCCCTCTGCCAGTCGAAGGATTTCTCGGTTGAAAAATTGCGCGACGCCATCGCCAAAGACCGTTCCTAAAATCATTTCATTGTCATGTCACGCTTTGCCATTCGTCTGCCGTATCTCATCATCGTCATCTGCCTCATCGTTTGCGTCGTCGGCGTGACGAGTCTCGTGCGAATGCCGGTGGATTTATTTCCGCCGATCAAAATTCCCGTCGTGGTCGTCGCCACATTTTTCAACGGGATGCCGCCGGAGCAAATCGAAACGGACATCACCGGACGCTTTGAAAGATTTTTCACGCTCGCCAGCGGCGTGGATCACATTGAATCGCGCTCGCTGCCCGGCGTGAGCCTCATCAAAATTTATTTTCAACCGGGTTTTAACGCCGATTCCGCCGTCACGAGCATCGCAAATCTGGCGATGGCTGATTTGCGGAAACTGCCGCCAGGCACATTGCCGCCGGTCGTTTTGCAATTCGACGCTTCCAGTCTGCCAGTTTGTTTAATCACCTTGAAAGGCGAAGGCTTAAGCGAGTCCAAGCTTCGTGACCTCGGCCAGTTTGATGTGCGTAACCAGGTCGCCAGCGTGCCGGGCGCGTCCGTGCCGCAACCCTTCGGCGGACGTTACCGGCAAATCATGGTTTATGTTGATCCGCTAAAATTGGAATCGCACCAGTTGAGTGTGATGGATGTGGTCCGCACCGTGAACGAGGCGAATCTTATCCTGCCCGCCGGTGACGTGAAAATCGGCCCTTACGATTACAATCTTTATGTCAACAGCCAAATCAATGACATGAAGGACATCAATCAGGTGCCGTTGAAAACAATTGGCAACGCATCTGTGCTTATCGGTGATGTCGGCCATGCGGTGGACGGTTCGGAAATCCAATACAACGTCGTGCGTGTGGACGGCCAACCGTCAGTATATCTGCCCGTTCTGAAACAAGGCGGCGATGCGAATACGATTGCCGTCGTGGACGGCATCAAAGAAGCGGTCGCTCACTTGTTCGATATGCCCAAGCAACTCGTGACAAAAGTTGTCTTTGACCAATCCGTCTTCGTGCGCAACGCCATTGAAAATTTGATTCACGAAGGTTTGATCGGCCTCGTGCTGACCGGCTTGATGATTTTGGTTTTTCTCGGCAGTTTGCGGGCAACGCTCGCGGTGTTTCTTTCGATTCCACTTTCCGCGCTCGCGGCGTTCATCGCGTTGTCTATGGGTAATAGCACCATCAACGCGATGATTCTCGGCGGATTGGCTCTCGCGTTTTCGCGGCTGATTGATAATTCCGTCGTGGTGCTGGAAAACATTTTCCGGCACATGGAATTGGGCGAATCGCCCGAAGTGGCCGCCGAACGCGGCGGACGCGAAGTCGCGCTGCCGGTGCTCGCGGCGACGTTGGCAACGGTCGTGGTTTTCTTTCCGGTGATATTTCTTTACGGCGTCAGCAAGTTTCTTTTCATGGCGCTCGCGCTGGCGGTAATCCTTTCATTGTTTGCCTCGTATCTGGTCGCGATGACGGTCGTGCCATTGTTTTGCACCAAACTGATTCGCGGCCATCAGGAACAAAAAGAAGTCGGACATTCAGAAATTGGCCAGCCTAAACCGCATGGCTGGCTTAAACGCTTCAATATCTGGTTCAATCACAAATTCAATCTCATGCTCGACCGTTACGAAGGCTGGTTAAGTATGGCGTTGCTTCGTCCGGCGGCGACGGTGCTTGGCATCACGGGCATTTTCATTTTGAGCCTCGCGCTGTATCCGCTCATCGGCGAAGCCTATTTTCCGCGCACCGATCCCAGCCAGTTTGTCATCAATCTCAAAGCCACGACTGGCACGCGCATCGAACTCACTGACCAGTTGGTTCAACAGGTCGAGCAGATTGTCCGCGACGTTGTGCCGACCAACGATTTGAAAATCATCGTCTCAAATATCGGCGTGACGCCCGGTTTCTCTTCGATTTACACGCCCAATTCCGGCCCGCACACGGCGTTTGTCCAAGTTGGACTCAATGCCGAGCATCATTTGAGCAGCTTTCAATACATGGATTTGGTGCGTGCGCGATTGAAGAAAGATTTGCCGCAAGTCGCCGCATATTTCCAAACCGGCGGGCTCGTGGACGCGATTCTGAATCTCGGAATGCCCGCGCCACTGGACGTTCAAGTTACCGGCAATGACATGGAAGCCACGCATAAAATCGCGGCGGACATCGCGCAAAAAGCCAAGGCATTGCCGGGCGTCAGCGACGTGCTGGTGCCACAAGACGTGGATTATCCGGCGTTGCAACTGGACATTGACCGGCTGCGAACTGCCGAACTTGGCCTAAACGAAAAAGAAGTCGTTGGCGATGTTATCACGGCACTGACTTCCGACCAGATGATCGCACCGAGCTATTGGGTTGACCCGAAAAGCGGCAACGATTATTTCCTCACCGTCCAGTATCCTGAAGGCTTTGTAAAAAACTTCGCCGATCTATCATCCATTCCATTGCGCGGTGCGAATTCGCCGATACCGACACGACTTGATACTGTCAGCGCCATCAGTCACCGCACTTCGCCGACCGAAGTGGATCATTACCAACTGCGCCGTGAAATGGATGTTTATGTTTCGCCCACCGGCGAAGACCTCGGCAAAGTTTTGAAAGGCGTCCAAAAAATTGTTGACGATCTAAAGCTGCCGTCAAATGTCCGTATCGTTGTGCGCGGCTCGGCGCACGCCATGCAAGTCTCGTTCCGCAGCTTTGGTCTCGGTTTGATTCTGGCGACCGTTCTCGTTTATTTGATTCTCATCGCGCAATTCAAATCGTTTCTCGATCCGTTGCTGATTCTGCTCGCTGTGCCGACCGGCTTGACCGGCGTTTTGATAATTCTTTTCGCGACTGGGACAACCCTCAATGTCATGTCGCTGATGGGCATTGTGATGATGGTTGGCATCGTCGTCTCGAACAGCATTCTCATCGTCGAATTTACTAACCGTCTGCGCGAAGAAGGCCGACCATTGCGCGAAGCCGTTTCACTCGCTTGCCGCGTGCGTTTGCGTCCGGTGCTGATGACTTCGCTGGCCACGCTGATGGGACTGATTCCGATGGCACTCAAACTCGGCACGGGCAGCGAAGCCTACGCGCCGCTCGCCCGCGCCATCATCGGTGGACTGGCCGTTTCCGTCGTGCTAACTGTTTTCATCGTGCCGACGGCATATTTCATCCTGTATCGCCGGAAAGAAACCGGGATAAAAACTTCTCCCGACATAACGACGGCGATTTCGCATTAAGCATTTCCAAATGAAACGAATCATTTTAGCCCTGTCGGTTTGCGCCTGTTTTGCTGGCAACATTTTTGCGGGCGGAACAACCAACGCGCCGGTGGTTTTGAGTTTGGCCGATGCAACGAAACTGGCGTTGCAAAATCATCCGCAAATCGCCTCTGCCAATTATCGCATGCTGGCCGCGCAGGAAGCGGTGAAACAAACCCGCGCCGGATATTTTCCGAAGGCCGACCTTTATGCGGACGCTGTCGGTACAAGCGACGAAGGCACGCGCATCATGGCGGGTGGCTTGAATAATCCGAGTGTTTATGATCGCGGAGCCGGAGGTTTGGCTGTCAGCCAGCTCATCACCGATTTTGGCCGCACAGCCAACCTGACGGCCAGTTCCAAATTTCAGGCGCAGGCGGAAAATCAAAATGCCAATGCCACGCGCGAACAGGTTTTGTTGCAAGTCAACGTCAGCTATTTCGGCGCGCTGGAGGCGCAGGCCGTCCTGCGCGTCGCGCAGCAAACCTTGGACACGCGGCAATTGCTGCTCGATCAGGTGAGCTTGCTCGCATCCAACAAGCTCCGGTCGGAATTGGACGTAAGTTTTGCGCGCGTTGCCGAGGAAGAAGGCCGATTGCTGCTGCAAAAGGCACAGAACAACACAGACGACGCGATGACTTCGCTTTCAACCGCGCTGGGTTATCGCGAACCGCACCCGTTCCAACTCATCGAGTCGTCGCAATCCATTTTTTCCAATACGAACGAAGTTTCACAATTGGTCGAAACGGCTTTGTCAGAACGGCCAGAATTATTGAGCCTGCGCAATCAACATGACGCCGCGCTGCGGTTTGCAAAATCAGAACGCGATTCACGGTTGCCAACCATTTCCGCCGTCGGCGTGGCAGGTGATGCGCCGACGCATGACAGTCATTTGCCGGATAATTATGCGGTGGGCGGGCTTCAATTGAGCATGCCTTTGTTCGCAGGCGGACTTTACACGGCTCGTCAACGTGAAGCGGAATTGAAGGCGCAATCGGACAACGAACTCGTGCGGGCGTTGGAGGACAACATCGTGCGCGATGTGCATATTGCCTGGCTAAATGTGAACAACGCGCTGGAGCAGTTTCAAACCACGCAAGAGTTGGTTCGCAACGCCGCTGAAGCCTACGATCTGGCCGAGGCGCGTTACAAAATTGGCAGCAGTTCCATCGTAGAGTTAAGTCAGGCGCAATTGAGCTTCACTTCGGCGCAAATCGCCAACACCAATGCGCGTTACGACGTTCTTATCCAACAGGCCAATCTGGATTACCAAACCGGCGCGTTGCATTGAAATCTGAACTTTCAACGACCAGAACTTTCTTCCATACTTAACCGTTGTGAATGAGACCCAAAATTCTTCCACTGATCCGCGCATTTATATGGCTGCAGAACGCACCTTCCTTGCTTGGATTAGAACTGGCATTGCGTTCATGGGATTCGGTTTTGTGGTCGCCCGTTTCGGTCTGTTTTTGCGCGAGGTGGCTGTTAGCAATAATGCATCTGCTGCCCGGCATGACAACGACTTTTCACTGCCCGTCGGCATTGCCCTCATCGTGGCGGGCATAATGGTCAACCTCATCGCCGCCTTACGGCATCATCGTTACATTAAAGCGCTTGACCAAGGCCAGTTCAGACAGGCATACGGATTGGTTTTCACTTTTTTAATCGCGGGATTCCTTGCGGTCATTGATCTGGCAGTGACTATTTATCTGGCCGTTTTATTCTCATTACGCGTTAAGCTATCGCAGGCAGGCATGATGTCCCCAACTTTCAGAGCCATCGGGCATAAATGATGCCTGACTCAAGTGGCTCCATTCAATACGTCAACGACTACGTTCATAGTTTAACTGCATTATCATTTGGAATGAATTTTAATCAATTATTCAGACTCTTTTAATGATGGGGTGTTAAA
>OCZU010000601.1_pt1 | contig 24345 bp, 18 predicted proteins | sample 1539001 | NCBI WGS metagenome assembly OCZU01 (sample SAMEA3539306, study PRJEB22396) | soil metagenome | biome: tundra; feature: field; material: soil | place: USA | collected 2010-05 | depth 0.15 m | reverse complement strand
CTTTCGCCCTCGCACCTTCCTGAAGATCAGGCGGCGTGCCCGCCTTTAACGCCGCTACCATGCGCCGTTGCGCCGGAAGAATCCGCATCCAGACGTTCGCTGCCATGATCGTGCCCATCATCGCGCCGATTTGCAGATAGGCGCCGCGGCCGCTGAAGTAGTAGCAGGAAAAATAAGCGGCCACGACCGTCAGCACGTAGCAGATGATGATGCCCAAGGTGTCGTTCCGGCAGAATTTCCACAGCAGATCGTAAGCGACCCAGCCCACAACGATCATTCCGAGACTCAACCACATCGCCGCCGATTTGCTGATGGGTGCATCCTCGAAGTTGATCAAGTTGCCGCGATGATAATACATCAGTCCGAACAACAAAAACCCGGAGAGCCAGGTGATGGCCGCCTCCCAGCGAAACCAGTGCAGCGTCTGCGTCATGAGCTTGGGATTTTTTTGTTTCTCGACCAGATAAAATCCGCCGCTGTGAACCATCCACACGAATTTTTCGGGATTCTGACCATCCGGATTCTTCGCCGCCTTTTCTTCCAGTTCGGTAAATCGCCCGTCCAGCCAGGTGAAATAAAAGGTCGCGCCGACCCACATGATGCCGGCGAACACGTGCGCCCACCGCAGAATCAATTCCAGCCACTCATTGAAAACGGGGTTCATCCTACAATTTCCCAAACGCCGCATCGAACACCTCCACGATGAAGTCCGCGTCCGCCGGCGTAATGCACATCGGCGGCGCGAACCGAATCGTCTGCCCCCAGAGTCCGCCCTTGCCGAGCAGCAGCCCCATTTCGCGCGCCGATTCATGTACCGCCGCGCATTCCGCTTTCGCGGGTTCCTTCGTCGCGCGGTCCTTGACCATTTCAATGCCGATCATCAAACCCTTCCCGCGTACGTCGCCGATGATTGGATATTTCGCCTTCAACTTCTCCAGTCCGTCGCGGATGCGCGCGCCTTGCTTGAGCGAATTTTCCTGCAATTTTTCCTGCTCGATCACTTCGAGCACCGCCTTGCCCATCGCGCTCACGACCGGATTTCCGCCGAACGTGTTGAAATGAACCTTGCCGACGAGCGATTGCGCGATCTTCTGAGTGGTGACGACCGCCGCAAGCGGACAGCCATTGCCGATGCCCTTCGCCATGGTGACGATGTCAGGAATCACACCTTGCGTTTCAAAACCCCAGAAATGCGTGCCCGTGCGGCCAAAGCCCGTCTGCACTTCATCCGCGATGCACACGCCGCCCGCCGCGCGAACGTGCTCGTAAGTCTGCTTGAGGTAGCCTTGTGGAAATTCCACGAACCCGCCGACGCCCTGAATGGATTCCGCAATGAACGCGGCGACTTTTCCTGGCGTCGCGTAATCAATCAGCGATTTCACGTCGTCTGCGTATTTGCGGCCCGCGTCCGCGTCGTCGTAACCGTAAGGCCCGCGATACGGATACGGCGCAATGGCGTGATGCACCCCGAAGCCGTGCGGCACGTTGTATTTCCAAGTGCTGTGCGCCGTCACCGCCATGCCGGACGCATTGCCGCCGTGATACGCGTTGCGCAGGGCGATCACGTCGTAGTTGCCCGTGGAAGCGCGTGCCATGAGCAACGCGAGATCGTTCGCCTCCGAACCGGAGTTCACGAAGTAACAGACTTTAAGATCACCGGGCAACTTCGACGCGAGCTTCTCGGCGAATGCGCCGACGTTCGGGTGCAAATAAATCGTCGTGGAGTGCTGATAAATTTCACTCTGCTTGTTTCCTGCCGCGATCACGTGCGGGTGACAGTGGCCGACGCTGACGGTCACGATGCCACCGAGGCCGTCAAGGTAGCGCTTGCCCGTGTCGTCCCAAACGTATTGCATCTTGCCCTCGACGAGCATGAGCGGCGCTTTGTAGTAAAGGAAAATGGCCGGATTCATAAACTGCTTGCGTTGCGCCAGCACGTCGGCGGCGGACGGGCCGGTGTATTTTTGCGGCGAATGATTCGTCGGCGGCAAAGTCGGTGTCTTCATATTTCTAATCGCGTATCGTTTTTGTCTTTCTTTTTCGTTTGATAATCTTGGATGTTTCGGAGGGAATGTTCAACGTTGAATGTTTCACGATGCAATGAATGACGCGGGAACTCTCCGCGGGGGAGAGGGTTGGGGTGAGGGCGAGCGTATCCACTAACTGTCTTCTACAATACTCTTTCCGCTCGCCGCAATAGCCGCAAGTCCAAGGCTGGACAATCCAGAACGGCCAAAATAAATTCGCGACCATGAAATCAAAGTGCAATGCGAACTTGCCGTTTGCTCGCCCTCTCCGCTCCCGCTGCGGGAGGGGAGAGGGTTGGGTGAGGGCAGAATCGAAAATTAGTTAAACATGCGCACTAAACTGCAGGTGGCCAAGACCGATGATGCCGCGGTGATCGCATCGCTTTGGGTGATGGCGTCTCAACATCTGACGGCGAAATACGGCCACGGCCCGTGGACGGGAAAACGCACCGAAAAGGGCGTCCTCTTCGACATGCGGAATGCGACGGTTTATGTCCTGCGAAGGAGAAAAAAGATCATCGCCACCTTGACCCTTGGCACGAAGAAGCCCTGGGCCATCGACCGAAAATATTTCAGCAAATGCAACCGGCCGCTGTATTTGACGTCCATGGCCGTGGCTCCCGACCTGCAACGACAAGGTATCGGCAGACTCGGCGTTGAGGCCGCAGCGAAGCTGGTAAAGCAATCGCCGGGCGACGCCATTCGTCTCGATGCCTATGATGCCGAGGCCGGCGCGGGTGAATTCTACCGGAAATGCGGCTTCCGGGAAGTTGGGAGGGTGTTGTACAGAAATGTTCCGCTGATTTATTTTGAAATGCTGGTGTGAAAACCGGCTCAGCGGGTTGAGCCAGTCACTCAAAATTCGGTATTGAATTCCTCGCCAATCTAGCCGACAATACTCGTGTGAAAGTTGCTGCCACAAAGGCCACAAAGAGCGAAGCCGAGTTATTGGACAAGGCAACCGGTTCGCTTTTGAAAGCCATCAAGCAAAAAATGCTCAAGAAGCAAGGCCGCGTGGATTCGGCAAAACTGCGCAAAGACGGTTACAGCGACCGCTTCCTTGCCAAACTCGAAGAGGCTTGAGCCTCATTCGTTCTTCCTCAGTCCCATAAACTCCGCGACCCCGATGTCCAGCAGCGGCGCGGCGCGTTTCGTGAACCGCAGAGCGTCTGCATAAGTCATTCCTCTCGTCAGTTCACGAACGATTTCACGCGTGGTCATTTCATTTGCCTTGGCCAATTGAATGGCGGCTGCCAAATCGGTGTAACGGAGGATGTCGTCGCTCATGGCGGATAAAGAGACTTTTTACCGGCGAAAAGAGCAAATTATCATGCTACTGCTTCCGGTATTAGCGCTTTGACAATTTTTACGGCCTCACTAAGTCCAGGATTCGTCAGCTTCCATCCAGAATCCTTTGATCCGTTCAACAGATTTCCAAAGGCCTTCCTATAATTCGAATGGTTAGCAACATCATAGCAACCCACTTTGCTGCACAGTTCACGAGCTTCCGAATCCGTGAAAGCAGGTTCGCCAGTCCTTAGAAAAGTTTTTAGCCCGCAAATTACATAGGCTTGGAAAGTTTGCTGCCGTTTGCCATTCGCAGGCATTCTTGCGGCAATCACGTCAATAGAATTGTCTTCGACACTAAAGACATGTTCCAATTGGTCTCGCGTTATTGAGTTTTTCTTCATCCAGACAATGGCCTTTCCAGAAATGCCACCCGAGGGTTCCATCTGGTCTTCATGGATATCCCCCTTTGAAGATGTTCCAGGCTGCCCAAATAAAATCAGGGTTGCCTTAATTGCTCGCTGGCGTTCTTCGGCCGAAAGCGGAGACAGCAGGTTGAAAAGTTTTGGAACAGCTTCCAAGGCTAGTTTGGAGATTTGGTTTTGTTCACTCATATATCGTCTGCATATTGTCTTTATTAACTACAATATGGATATATTGCTTTTATGATTGTTGTCAATAGACATTCACTTTTTCAATATCTGCTCGCTATTTGGAATCGGATTGGGCTTTTTAACGCCTGCCCAGATATTTTCTTTCGGGCTTTCAGCCCTTCGGGGTTTGTGGTTGAGCAGCCAAAGTCAATTTCCTCCCCGCCAGATAAACCACGAACGCCACCGCGAAGCCGACGAACCACGCGTAGTGGTAAAGGTCGGCCAAAGATTTCGGGACGGCATCGGGCTTCAAAACTTTCACTTCCTCCAGAAATCCCGGCAGGCTCGGCAGCACCGCCACAACCAGCGCCACAATAGCCACAACGCTGAAGCCATTCGTGAAACGATATTCGCCGTCGGCCTGGTAAAGTCCCGTAACGTTCAGCTTGCAGCGGCGGCAGACGAAATAGTCCGCGATGAGAATTCCGCCAATCGGCCCCAGCAACGCGCTGTAGGCGATGAGCCAGACGAAGATGTAACCGTTTGGGTCCGCCACGAGTTTCCACGGCATCATCAACACACCAATGAATCCGGTGATGAAACCGCCGGTGCGGAAAGAAATTTTCCTCGGCGCGAGGTGCGCGAAGTCGTTCGCCGGGCTGACGACGTTCGCGGCGATGTTCGTCGCGAGCGTGGCAATGCAGAGCGCGAGCATGGCGATGACGAGCACGACGGGATTTTTGAATCGCGTCAGCACGTCCACCGGATCCCAGATCGTCGTGCCGTAAATAATGGTGGTCGCCGAAGTCACCGCCACGCCGATGAACGAGTAGAGCGCCATCGTCATGGGCAAACCCAGCGCCTGGCCGACGACCTGGTCGCGCTGAGTTTTTGCGTAACGCGAGAAGTCGGGAATGTTCAGCGAGAGCGTCGCCCAGAAACCGATCATGCCGGTGAGCGCCGGGAAAAAGAAAATCCAGAATTGCCCTGCTTTCGGCTGGCCCGCGTCGAACGCGGACGGTTGCGAGAGAATCGGCCCGAACCCGCCGGCCTGGCGATACGCCCAATACAGCAGCAGCAATCCGAGCGCGATGAGCAGCGGCGCTTTGATGTTTAGCAGAAAGCGGATGGTATCAATGCCGCGGTAGATGACCCACATGTTGATGCCCCAGAAAAAAAGAAAGCAGAAACATTGCGCGAGCGTGATTCCCAGCACGGGCAGCGTCCTTCCCGTCACCAGCGACGGCATGAATACGCCGAGGATTTTGTAAATCGCGTTGCCACCGATCCACGCCTGAATGCCAAACCACCCGCACGCAACAAACGCGCGCATGAGCGCCGGAATGTTCGCGCCGAGCGTGCCAAACGACGCACGACAATAGACTGGAAATGGAATTCCGTATTTCGTCCCGGCGTGCGCGTTCAGGATCATCGGCACGAGCACGATAAGGTTGCCGAGAAAAATTGTGAGCACTGCCTCCCACCAATTCATCCCGCCGCCGATGAGCGACGACGCGAGCATGTAAGTCGGGATGCACGCGGACATGGAAATCCACAGCGCCGCGAAGCTCAACATGCCCCATTTGCGCCGCGATTGCGGGACAGGCGCAAGGTCGTCGTTGTAAAGGCGGCTTTGCTGCATGTCGGCTTCGACACCGGGTGCGTTGGCGGCAAGTCCGGACATACTGCGATCTCATCCGCGTTGCTTCAACGGCACAACCCGTCGCTCACCTGCGCCGGTATATTTTGAAAGCGGACGGATGAGCCGGTTGTTCGCGTTCTGTTCCAGAATGTGCGCCGTCCAACCGGTGATGCGCGCCATCACGAAGAACGGCGTGAACATGTCAATGTCGAAGCCCATCATGTAGTAGGCCGGGCCGGACGGAAAATCGAGGTTCGGATGGATTTTCTTATGCTCGACCATGACGGCTTCGAGGATGTCCTCGATGTCCAGCCACTTGGTTTCGCCGGTGAACTCCGCCATCTTGCGCGCGTATTTTTTCATCGTCGGCACTCGCGAATCGCCATTCTTATAGACGCGATGGCCGAAGCCCATCACCACGCGCTTCTCGCGCAACGCCGTCAGCATCCACTCCTTCGCGCGCGACGCTTCGCCGATTTCCAACAAAAGGTGCATCACCGCTTCGTTCGCGCCGCCGTGCAACGGACCTTTCAGCGACGCAATACCCGCCGTGACGCCACTGTAAATATCCGACAGCGTCGAGACCGCCACGCGCGCGGTGAATGTGGACGCGTTGAAGCCGTGCTCGGCATAAAGGATCATCGAAACTTCAAACGCCTTCACGACTTCCGGCGCCGGCACTTTGCCGAAGACCATGTGGAAAAAATTCTCCACGAAACCGAGATCACTGCGCGGGGGAATGAAATCCTGTCCTTTGCGATAGCGATAAAACGCCGCAATCATTGTCGGAATTTTCGCCATCATGCTGATCGAGCGCTTCAGATTCGTCGCCGGGTCGCTCTTGTTTAACTCCGCGTCTTCGGTGCCGAGAAAACTCACTGCCGTTCGCAACACATCCATCGGGTGCGCCGTGCGCGGAATTTTCTGAATCACAGCAACCAAGTCCTTGCTGAGCTCCCGCTGACTGCGTCCAACAGTCATGAACTCGGCGAGTTGCTTCGCGTCCGGCAATTCGCCGTGCCAGATGAGCCACGCGGTTTCTTCAAAGCTGCAATGCTCCGCAAGCTCCTGAACTGGATAGCCGCGGTACACCAGTGAATTGATCTCCGGCATCACCTTCGAGATACTCGTGGTGTCCACGACCACGCCGTCGAGGCCGTGATGAATAATTTCTGCTTCGTCGCTCATAATTTTCCTTTCTTCAGGAGCGCGGACAGCTTATCCGCGTGTTTTAACCGCAACCAGAACTCGTGGACAAGGCTGTCCGCGCTCCTTCACAACTCGAAATTAAACACATCTTTATCAAACTGCTCGTAATCCTTGTAGCGCACCAACTCGTAAAGTTCCGCGCGCGTCTGCATCTTCACCAGCAGCGATTCCTGCGTGCCTTCCTTCTTGACGGTCGCCAAACCATCTTCAACCGCCTTCATCGCGAGCCGCAACGTCGTCACTGGATAAATCACGATGTTGAAACCAACTTCGGTCAGTTGTTTTGTCGTCAGCAATTTGCTTTTGCCGAACTCCGTCATGTTCGCCAGCAGCGGAACTTTGATGGCTTTACGGAACCTTTCAAACTCACCTTCGTCCGCCAGCGCTTCGGGAAAAATCATATCTGCACCCGCGTCCACGTACGACTTTGCCCGAGCGATGGCTGCGTCCAAACCTTCCGAAGCGCGAGCGTCAGTCCGCGCAATGATAACGAAGTTTGCATCACGCCGACCCGTGGCTGCCGCGCGGATTTTCTTCACCATGTCGGCGGCGGGCACGAGCGCTTTGCCGTCGAGATGGCCGCAGCGCTTGGGATTCTGCTGGTCCTCAAAATGGCAGCCGCTCAAACCAAGTTCCTCAAATTCCTGCACTGTGCGCGCGGCGTTCATCGGCTCGCCGAAGCCCGTGTCCGCGTCAATGATGGCCGGCAGTTCCGTCGCCCGCGCGATGACGCGACCGCGCTGTGAAACTTCCGTGAGCGTGGTCAACCCGGTGTCCGGCAAGCCGAGATCATTTGCCAGCACCGCTCCGGAAATATAGACGCCTTCAAATCCCTGCCGCTCGATGAGCATTGAAACCAGTGGGGAAAACGCGCCAGGGAATCGCAGCAGCTTGCCCGACTTCAAAGCCGCGCAGAAGTCAGCGCGCTTTAGGGCCGGAGTTTTTTTTGCGAACAGCATGTCAGTTGGGAAAAGCTCCAAGCACCAAGTTCCAAGATCCAAAGAAGCTCGAAACTTCAACATCCAATCCAAATCGCACGCCACGAGTTTTGGAGCTTGGACGCTTGAAGTTTCTCTGGAGCTTGGATGTTGGAGCTTGGTGATTCATTTCTGTTCGGTCAGAAAATGCCACGTTTGTCTCTCACGGCGCAAGTCAGTTGTCCTGGTGGTGACACGACGTTCAACGAACCAAGTTCATTGGCTTTCAATTCACCCAAACGCTGCGCCGCCTTGACGAAGCGCTCGCTTTCCTCACGCACAATCAAATCCTCCGTCAGCGTCTGGAACTTGTGGAGGTAATTCGCGCGGGTGAACGGCCTCGCGCCGAGCGGATGCGCGTCAGCCACAGCAATTTCGTCTGTGAGTTCGCGACCGTCGGCGAAAGTGATTTCCACGCGGCCACCGAAGGCTTTCTCGTTTGGATTGGTCGAGTGATAGCGGCGCGTCCATTCCTTGTCCTCAACGGTTTTGATTTTTTGCCAAAGCGCGACAACGTCCGGATGCCGCGCAATTTCCGGTGCGTAGCTTTTGACGTGATGCCAGAAGCCCGTGTGGAGCGCGGCGGCAAAGATGAACATCAGACTGTGATCGAGCGTCTCGCGGCTGACGCGTGGATCGTATTTCTGCGGATCGTTCGCGCCGCTGCCGATGACCGCGTGCGTGTGATGACTCGTGTGAATCACCACCTCGCGGATGGATTTAAAGTCGGGAATTTTTCCGCGCAGACGGAACGCGAGGTCAATCCACGCCTGCGCCTGATACTCGGCGGAATGTTCCTTCGTGTAGGAATCGAGAATCGCGCGGCACGGGTCGCCGGGCGCGGGCAGCGGCACGTCGTAGCTCGCGTCCGGGCCGCCGAGCATCCACGCGATGACGCTGTCCTCGCCCTCGTAAATAGGCGACGGACTTTTCTCGCCGCGCATCGCGCGATCGACGGCTTCGATGGCGAGCTTGCCGGCGTGCGCGGGCGCGTAGGCTTTCCAACTGGAAATCTCACCCTTGCGCGATTGCCTTGTGGAAAAACCGACGTGAACCGCCTGTTGAATCGCCTGATAAATCGTGTCGGTGTCGAGGCCGAGCATCGCGCCGATGCCGGCGGCGGCGGACGGACAAAGATGCGCGATGTGATCCTTCTTGTGCTCGTGCAGGCAGATCGCGCGCACGAGGTCCATCTGGACTTCGTAGGCGACTACGATGCCGCGCAGCAACTGCGCCCCGGTGCAACCACATTGCTGCGCCACGGCGAGGAGCGGCGGGATGTTGTCGCCGGGATGCGAATAATCCGCCGCGAGAAACGTGTCGTGCATGTCGAGTTCGCGCACGGCGACGCCGTTGGCCCACGCGGCCCACTCGCAGTCAAACCGCTGTTCGCTCGCCACGCCAAACACAGTTGCGCCGCCAAGGAGTGGCACGGGCGTCTCGCCCGTGAGCTTCTGTCCGCGGTCGGAATGACCCTCTCCGAAACGCACGGGCGGGACGCCCGTGCCACTATAGCCGCGTGGATGCGCCAGCGCTTGCGATCGCGCGTTTGCAACCGGCTCGCGATTAATGGCGGCGATGGCAACCGAGGCGTTATCAATCACGCGGTTGATGACCATCTCGGCGACTTCGGGAAGAATCGGCGCTTTCTCCGTCGCGACCGACGCAAGCTTCCAAGCCAATTGCTGCGTCTTCGGCAACGAAACCTTGGACGGATAGACTTTTACCTTGTGGGTGATCATCCCGATTAAAAATGACTTGGCTTGCGCTGGAGGAATTTGCCGTGGCCGTGCTTGCCGACGAATTTGCCATCGCGCACCGCCAGCTGCCCGCGCACGGTGACGACACTCGGACGGCCCTCGATTTTCCAGCCTTCAAACGCGCTGTAATCCACGTTCATGTGCTGTGTCTTGACAGAAATTTTCCCGCGATAGTTCGGGTCAAACACGACGAGGTCGGCGTCCGCGCCGGGCTGAATGGTGCCTTTGCGCGGAAAGAGGTCGAACAACTTCGCGACTTGCGTGCTGGCGACGTTCACGAACGTGTGCAGGTCAATCTTTCCCGCCTTCACGCCGTAGGTGTAGAGCAGGTTGACGCGTTCTTCGAGTGACGGAATGCCGTTGGGAATCTTGGTGAAATCATTTTTGCCCATCGGCTTCTGGGTCTTGAAATCGAACGGACAGTGATCGGTAGCGACGGTTTGCACGAGGCCGTCGCGCAGTCCATTCCAGAGAACTTCCTGATTTCGCTGGTCGCGCAACGGCGGCGACATGACGTATTTCGCGCCCTCGAACTTCGGCTTCTCCGCGTAGGTTTTGTCGAGCGTGAGATATTGAATGAGTGTCTCGACGGCGACGCGCACGCCCCGTTGGCGCGCGGCGACAGCCTGGTCGAGTGCTTCCTTGCAACTCAGGTGGACGATGTAAGTCGCCGCGCCGGTGAGTTCGGCAAACGTCATCAAGTGATGCACACCCTCGGCCTCGACGGCGGGCGGACGGCTCTCGTGATGTTGGCCGGGATCGGTCTTGCCAGCGGCGAGCAGTTCCTTGCAACGCTCGTTGACGAGCGTTTCGTTCTCGCAATGCGCCGTGACGATGACACCAAGCTCCTTTGCCAGCTTGAGCGCGCGATAAAGTTCCGTGTCCTCAATTCCAAACGCGCCTTTGTAGGCAAGAAAGATTTTGAATGAGCTGATGCCGCGCTTCACGATCTCGCGGAGCTGTTTCTCGGTCTGGTCATCAAACTTCGTCACGCCCATGTGAAATGAGAAGTCGCACGCGGACTTGCCCTCGGCCTGGCTCATCCACAACTCAAAACTTTCCAGCGGATCGTCCTTCCGCGCCGGACAGCACATCTCAATGAGCGTAGTCGTGCCACCAACGAGTGCGGCCCGGCTGCCGGTCACATAGTCGTCCTTCGAGAACGTGCCCATGAACGGCAGGTAAATGTGGACGTGAGGATCAATGAAGCCGGGAAAGATGAATTTCCCCTTGGCATCAATCACCTCCGCGCCCTTCGGCGGCGCAATGTTGCGGTCAATGCGCGTGATGGTTTCGTTTTCGCAGAAGATGTCGGCCACGTAGCGTCCGCTGGCCGTGACGATTTCGCCATTTTTAATTAGGAGTGCCATGGTCAAAACAATTGAATTCTGAACCGCAGATGAACGCGGATAGACGCAGATAAGAATGTGCAACAAAATAAACCCAGCCCGATCTCCCATCTGCGTTTATCTGCGTTCATCTGCGGTTTCATTTTATTTCTTCGCTTCGGTATGCCAGATGTCACCTTCTCCATAACTGAACCAGCGGCTCGTCGTGACTTTTTGTTGCGTGAAAAACTGCACACCTTCCCTGCCTTGCATGTGTAAATCGCCGAAGAACGATTCGTTCCAGCCGTTGAAAGGAAACCACGCCATCGAAGCCGGCACGCCGATGTTGATGCCAACCATGCCGCACTGGACACGATGCTTGAACTCGCGCGCAGCCTTGCCGGAGCGCGTGAAGATGGAAGCGCCGTTGCCGTAAAACGACTTGTTCGCCAGCTCGATTGCTTTGTCTAGATCCTCCATGTGCATCACGTTCAGCACCGGGCCGAAAATTTCCTCCTTCGCCACAGTCATGCCCGTTTGGACGTGGTCCAAAATCGTCGCGCCGACATAAAAACCGTTGGGAGCTTCGCTGACTTTTACGCCGCGACCGTCGGCGGGAATTTTTGCGCCTTCCTTCACGCCAGCCTCGATCAATTCCAAAACACGGTCGCGGTGCTGGCGGGTGATGACTGCGCCCATGTCGGGCTGCGCTTCGCGATCGGTTGGGCCGACCTTGATGCGCTTCGTGGCTTCGATGAGCGTGGGCAAGACCGTCTTCTCCGCACCACCAACGACGACGGCAGTTGAGCCAGCCATGCAACGTTCACCCGCGCAGCCGAACGCAGCCTCGATGACACCGCGTGTGGAATTTTCGACATCGGCATCGGGCATGAGAATCACGTAGTTCTTGGCACCCCCGTTGGACTGCACGCGTTTGCCGTGCTTCGTGCCGGTTTCGTAGATGTAGCGCGCGATGGGCGTCGAACCGACGAACGAAATCGCCTTCACCTTCGGATGCGTGAGCAACGCGTCCACCACGTCCCGACCGCCGTGAACGATGTTCAATACGCCTTTGGGCAGTCCGGCCTTTTCGAGCAACTTCGCGATCTTGATGGCGGTGAGCGGAACTTTTTCGCTCGGTTTGAGGACGAACGTGTTGCCGCACGCGATGGCGATGGGATACATCCAGAGCGGAACCATCGCGGGAAAATTGAACGGCGTGATGCCGGCGCAAACGCCGAGCGGCTGGCGGATCGCCTCGCAGTCAATCCCGCGCGCAATGTTTTCCAGCACCTCACCCATGAGCAGTGACGGCACGCCGAGCGCGAACTCGACCACTTCCATGCCGCGTTTCACGTCGCCGCGCGATTCGACGAGCGTTTTGCCGTGTTCGCGTGTGTTGCTGCGAACGAGGTCTTCAATATTTTCCTCCATCAACATCTTGAAACGTCCCAGAATTCGCGCGCGTTCGACGGGCGGAGTTTCCATCCACGCCGGAAACGCGGCGGCGGCGGCTTCAACGGCGGCGTTCACGTCGGCAGCCTTGCCGATGGGACATTCGGCAATGGTGTCGCCGGTCGAAGGATTGAATACAGGCGTGCCGGCGACTTTTGGCTGAAGCCATTCGCCGCCGATGTAGAACGGACATTCCGTCAATGAAGAAGTGTTGCTGAACATAAAACTATTTCAATTCAAACGGGGTTGTGTCACGCGTTGGCCAAAGCCGAACGTAGTCTTCTTCGTCAAGACCTCGGTAGCCAGCGGCTGTTGGCTTCAGTGGTGTGGACTTAAGATGGCTCATGGTTTCCCGAAAGCATTGCGCAGGATCTTTTGTGATAATGAAAAGATTTCGCCTTTACGAGGCTCGGTTATGGATGCGGCGGGATGGCTTTCATTTCTCCGCGTGCGAGCTTCGCCTGATAATCGCTCCACGACATGCGGGCCTTGCCAGTTTCGATGCTTACCATCGTGATGCATTCGTCCACCGGACAGACGAGCGAGCAAAGATTGCAGCCGACGCATTCGTGTTCCTTGATTTCCGGAATCGGCTTGCCCGGCACGCGACCCGGGCCGAGGCCGTGGCCATTCGGGGCGATCAACGCGATGGCCTGATGTGCGCCGTCTTCGCACGCGATATAACAAAGGTTGCAGCCGATGCACTTGTCGTACTTGATTTCCGCGATGCGCTTGTAATTCAGGTTTAGCGTCTCCCACTTCTGCAGCGTGGGCACGGCCTTGCCGATGAGTTCGTTCACGCTCTTCATGCCCTTCGAGTCGAGGTAATCGCTTAAGCCCTCGTTCATGTCCTCCACGATGCGGAAGCCGTAGTGCATGATCGCCGTGCAAACCTGCACGCTCGTCGAACCCAGCGCGATGAACTCCGCCGCGTCGCGCCAACTACTGATGCCGCCGATGCCGGAGATAGGCAACTGAACCTCCGAATCAGCCGCGCAACTCTGAACCATGTTCAACGCAATCGGCTTCACCGCCGGGCCGCAATAACCACCGTGAGAACTCAAGCCCGCGACGTAAGGTTCAGGGCATAGGTTGTCGAGATTGACCTGCGTGATGCTGTTGATGGTGTTGATGAGCGAAATGGCATCGCTGCCAGCCTTCTTCGCGGCGCGTGCGGCGTAAGTCACGTCCGTGATGTTCGGCGTGAGCTTGGTGATGACTGGAATCGTGGCGGCTTCCATCACCCAACCGACAATTTTTTCAGCGACGGCGGGTTGTTGTCCGACTGCCGAACCCATGCCGCGTTCGCACATGCCGTGCGGACAGCCGAAGTTCAGTTCCACGCCATCCGCGCCCGCATCGGCAGAGCGTTTCATCAATTCATGCCAGTGTTCGCGCGTGTCGGTCATGAGCGATGCAATGACGGCGTGATTCGGCCAGCGCTTTTTAACTTCGGCGATTTCGCGGAAATTCGTTTCCGGTGAACGGTCGCTGATGAGTTCTATATTGTTAAAGCCGACCATGCGCGTCGTGCCCAGATTAAGCGCTGAGTAGCGCGACGAAACGTTGACAATTGGATCACCGATGGTCTTCCAAACGACACCACCCCAACCGGCGTCGAACGCGCGATGGCACTGGTAAGCCGTGTTGGCGGGCGGCCCGCTGGCGACCCAAAATGGATTGGGTGATTTGATGCCGGCGAGATTGATGGATAGGTCAGCCATAACTTTCGTGGCCACCAGGAGGCACAAAAGTCACAAAAAGAATCCTTTTGTGCTTCTTGCGCCTTTTTATGGCGATTTCATTTTTTGTTGTGCGCAAAATATTCCTCTTCCAACTCGGGCATGCGAATCGGCTTGTCGAAACCCGAACCCATCGGCATTGTGCCCACAACGCCGAGACGCGACGACTGAACCGGGCCGGTGATTTTCTGTCCCCCGAAGAAGGCGTGGATGCCGCGCGCAGCTTTTTTGCCCTCCGCCACGGCGTTGACGACTTCGCGGCCACCGTTCGCGCAATCGCCGCCGGTAAAAACCTTCGGGAGATTTGTCTGGCCGGTGTCCGGGTTGCGCACGACCACGCCGCGTTTGTCGAGTTCGAGCGCAGGGAAAAGTTGCTTTAGCAGCCCGGCCTGCTTTTCCTCACCGATGGCTTTGATGACCATGTCGAACGGTTCGACGAATTCCGTGCCCGGCAGGACTTGCAACTTGCCATTCGTGTTGGCGGTCTGTGCAAGCTTCAGGCCAATGACGTGGCCGCCGCTCGCGACAACTTCCAGCGGCACGACGTTGAACATGAACCGCGCGCCGTCCGACTTGGCGAGTTCCTGCTCGAACTCGTAGGCGGACATGTCACCTGGAGAACGACGATAGACGAGGACCGCATCGCGCGCACCGAGTCGTTTGGCCTGCGTGACCGCGTCAATCGCCGTGTTGCCGCCGCCGATGACGGCGACCCGATCGCCGACCGCGACCTGGTGCAACGGATGGGTGTGAATTTGTTCGATGAAACGCAACGCGTCCACGACCTCCGGCAAATCCTCCCCCGGCACGCTGAGTTTGGGACTGCCGCTCAAGCCGACGCCAACAAAGATCGCGTCAAACTCTTTTTCGAGTTGGACGATGGATATATCTTTACCAACTTCGACACCGCAGCGGAACTCCACGCCCAGTCCTTTGATCATCTCAACCTCATCAAGGCTCACTTGCGGCGGCATTTTGTAGTAAGCGATGCCGAATGTGTTCAGGCCGCCGGCTTGCGGCTTTTTCTCGAACACGACCGGCGCGTGCCCCAGTTGCGCCAATTCCGCCGCGCAACCGAGGCCCGCCGGCCCGCCGCCGATGATGGCGATGCGTTTGCCGGATTTTTTCGCGGGTGCTTTGAGCACGGAGATTTTTCTCTCGAAGACGTGATCGGTGGCGTAGCGTTGCAGCCGGCCGATCTTCACGGGGTCACCTTCGAGATCGAGCACCACGCAAGCGCCTTCGCAGAGCACCTGCGTCGGGCACACGCGCGCGCAACTCGCGCCGAGGATGTTCGCACTCAGGATCGTTCGCGCCGAACCGGTGGGATTCCCGTTCGTGATTTTTTTGATGAACGACGGGATGTCAATTCCAGTCGGGCACGCCTGGATGCAGGGCGCGTCGAAACAAAAAAGGCAACGGTTGGCTTCGATGGTGGCTTCTTGCGGGGTGAAGCGCGGTTTGAAGTCGGCCATGTTGGCGGCCGCCGCTTCCGGTCCGAGCTTTGGACTGATTGGCATAAATATCTTCCGCGCCCTGTGCGCAGCTTATTAAACCTGTTCGTTGTTTGGAGTCTAGTGCGGATCAATCAAAATGGAAGCAGGAAATCGGACTGTCAGGATTGGTTTCCGATTGACTGGCGTGGCGGGGAGGTTCTAAATGCGCTGCATGAAGCAGGCATTTTTATCGGGAGGTTGCGGGCTGCTCGCCAGTTTTTTTTCTTTTGCCCTGCCCACCGAGGCAGCCATCTACAATGTCACCGTCAATGGCTCCGGTTTTTCTCCCGCCACATTGACGATTGAAGCTGGTGATACGGTGGTCTGGGAGAATTTGGATGATATCTTTTCGCATTCAACCACCAGCGATCTTCCTTTCTTCGACCCAAACTACTGGAACGGCGTGATGGTGGATCAAGGCGACATGTTCGCCCACACGTTCAACAACGTGGGAACGTTCACTTACTCCGACCAACTCGACATCGGCACCGGCACGATCACCGTGATCCTGCCCGCGCCACCCGGGATCCTCCTCGAATCACCCCGCAAGGAGGGCAATCAATTTCTGTTCGACGCGACGGGTTTGACCGTGGGGACGACGAACGTGTTGCAGGCCTCGACCAATCTGACGTCCTGGACTTCGATCAGCACCAACGTCGCCGCCGACACTTCAATGACCTTCACCAACTCGACGACACTGCCCCGGCGCTTCTTCCGGTTGATTGAACTGCCTTAAGATCACAAGTGTTTCGATTGCAGATGACTCTTTGAAATTCCAATTCTTCACCAATCTGTAGGCTGATAATCTGTCCGCCTGATAGTTAAGGCGAAGACAATCGCTCCAATGTTTGCTGCAGTCGGGTTGTTTCGGCAGCTTGGTTCTTAAACCAATCAGTTGACCAAATCCGATGTATGTTCCAACCACGCCTGCGAAGAATTTCTTCACGCAGCCGATCGCTATCTCGTGCTGATTTTGCTGAATGCTATGTTGCACCGTCGCACTCGATTCCGAGGATGAATTCGTCAGTGTGGTTTGGTCGTAACACGGCGACGTCCACATAGAAACCAGCGACACCGACTTGCGGAACAACTTTGAAACCCATGTTTCGCACAGTTTCCGCCACAGCCAACTCAAAGTCAGAATCAGGAGTTCGGTCAAGATCGGTGGTTAGATCACCATCCTCCGATGACAAGGCAAGTAGCTCGCCATCTCCTTCCTCATCGAGAGGCTTCCGGTAAAATCCTTTCTCATCGAGAACAAGCCGCTGATAAACTTGATTAGGAAGTTCGTCGAAGATTTGAACAGATCTGCGCTTGGTGAGCCTAAAATTTAGAAGCCTATTGCGGTTGGTCAAATTGAGCAATTTAGTCCTCAACTCATCCGGCTTTGCTTTAATATCAATGGGCATTGCAACGCGCTTTCAAACGATCACGGAGAATTGCCGCAGCGTAATCCGCAAACGATTTTTGGCAATTGCAAATCAAGTCGCCGACAAATTGCGTTTATCCGCGTAATCTGCGGACAAGTCTTTGAAGTCTACTACGGCAAATCCGTTGCGCCCATCAGAAAACGGTCGCACTCGCGCGCGGCGCCGCGGCCTTCGTTGAAGGCCCAGACGACGAGGCTTTGACCGCGACGGCAGTCGCCGGCGGCAAAGACGCCTTTGATGTTTGTATTGTACTTTTCGAAGTCGGCTTTTGCATTTGAACGGGCATCTCGTTCAACTCCGAGCGCGTCGAGCAGCGGCTGTTCCGGACCGAGGAAACCCATCGCGAGCAGGACGAGTTGTGCCGGTAAAACCCGCTCCGTGCCGGGAACGTTCTTTGGGGTGAACTGGCCTTTGTCATTGCGTTCCCATTGCACTTGGACGGTGTGGACGGCTTTGACGTGGCCGTGCGCGTCACTTTCAAACTTGGTCGCAGTCGTCAAATAAACGCGCGGGTCGGCGCCAAACTTCGCCGCGACCTCCTCCTGGCCGTAGTCCATCTTGTAAACCTTTGGCCATTCCGGCCAGGGATTGTCCTTGGCGCGCTCCAGCGGAGGCTTGGGCAAAATCTCGACCTGCACGAGGCTGGTGCAACCGTGACGCATCGAGGTGCCGACGCAATCGGTGCCCGTGTCGCCGCCGCCGATGACGACGACGTCCCGGCCGGTGGCGTCTATGAAGCTGCCGTTCTTGTGACCGTCGAGAACGCTCTTGGTGTTCGCGGTGAGAAATTCCATCGCGAAATAAATGCCTTTAAGGTTGCGGCCTTCGATGGGCAGATCGCGCGGCTTGGTCGCGCCGGTGGCGAGAACCGTCGCGTCGAAGTTTTTCAAAAGTTTTTCCGCCGGAAGATTGACACCCACCTCGGTGTTGCAAACGAACTGCACGCCTTCTTTTTCCAACACGCTCAAGCGGCGGAGGACGACTTCCTGTTTGTCGAGCTTCATGTTGGGAATGCCATACATGAGCAGGCCGCCGGGGCGATCCGCGCGCTCGAACACGGTGACGAGATGACCGGCCTTGTTGAGTTGCGCGGCGGCGGAGAGTCCCGCCGGGCCGGAGCCGATGACGGCGACTTTTTTGCCGGTGCGTTGCTTCGGTGGTTGGGCGGTGACCCAGCCGTTTTCCCAGCCATGATCGATGATCGTGCATTCGATGTTCTTGATCGTGACGGGCGGATTGTTGATGCCGAGCACGCATGAGCCTTCGCATGGCGCCGGGCAGACGCGGCCGGTAAACTCCGGAAAATTATTCGTCTTGTGCAAACGGTCGAGCGCTTCCTTCCACAGTCCGCGATAGACGAGATCGTTCCATTCGGGGATCAGATTGTGAATGGGACAGCCGCTGGCCATGCCGCTGACGAGCTGGCCGGTGTGGCAGAAGGGAATGCCGCAGTCCATGCAACGCGCGCCCTGTTCGCGCAGGTCGGCTTCCGGCATGTGGAGGTGAAATTCCTTCCAGTCCACGATGCGTTTGCCGGGCGAACGGTCTTCCGGCAGCTCACGTAAAAATTCCAGAAATCCTGTTGGTTTACCCATTGTCAGTTGATTGGTTGAAACCGAATAAACGCAGAGGCGCAGAGGACTCGGAGAAAATCTGATTTCTTCTTTGCGTTTCTCTGCGTCCTCCGCGCCTCTGCGTTAAATTTCATTGCCTGTAAGATCAGCCACCTCCGACGCGCGCCACGTCGCGGATGTTTTCCTCAAACGCGGCCATGATGGCCTGCTCGCCGCTCAAGCCTTGCGACTGCACTCTCTTCATGGCCTCCAGCACGCGCTTGTAATCCTTCGGCATCACTTTCACGAACTTCGGCACAAAAGATTTCCAGTCCGCGAGAATTCCCGCGGCCCGCTCGCTTCGGGTCAATGCCTGATGCCGTTGGATGAGTTTCCAGACCTCCTCGATCTCGTCGGCATCCGCAAGCTTTTCGAGGCCGACCAGTTCCTTGTTGCAGCGGGTCGCAAAATCACCCGCCTCGTCGAGCACGTAAGCCACGCCGCCCGACATGCCCGCCGCGAAATTGCGTCCGGTCCGGCCGAGGACGACGACGCGTCCGCCGGTCATGTATTCGCAGCCGTGATCGCCGATGGCCTCCACGACCGCGTTGACCCCGGAGTTGCGCACGGCAAAACGTTCGCCCGCCATGCCGCGCACAAAAATCTCACCATCCGTCGCACCGTAGAGCGCCACGTTGCCGATGATGATGTTGTCTTCCGCGGCGAAGGTCGAACTTTTCGACGGATAAACAATCAGTTTGCCGCCGCTCAAACCTTTGCCGAAATAATCGTTCGCGTCGCCTTCGAGTTCGAGCGTCATGCCCTTGGGCATAAACGCGCCGAAGCTCTGGCCCGCGCTGCCGTTGAACTTCAGGAGCACGGTGTCTTCGGGCAGACCGTTCGGGCCGTGCTTCTTCGTGATCTCGCTGCCGGTGATCGTGCCGACGACGCGGTTGACGTTGCGGATCGGCAGTTCGGCGCGGACTTTTTCGCCGCGCTCAATCGCGGGTTTGCAAATTTCCAGCAGCTTCGTCACGTCCAGGGATTTTTCAAGGCCGTGATCCTGATCCTGTTGCCGGTAGCGGCCAACGTCCGCGCCCATTTCGGGCTGATGTAAAATCGGCGTGAGGTCTATGCCGCTGGCTTTCCAGTGATCGATTGCCTTCCACGGAACCAGTTTGTCGGTGCGACCGACCATGTCCACAAGTTTGCGAAAACCCAGTTTGGCCATGACCTCGCGCAATTCCTCGGCGATGAAGCGCATGAAATTGACGACGTGATCCGGGTTGCCCGTGAACCGCTCGCGCAGTTTCGGGTCTTGCGTCGCCACGCCGACCGGGCAGGTGTTCAAATGACAGACGCGCATCATGATGCAACCGAGCGCCACCAGCGGCGCGGTCGCAAAACCAAATTCCTCCGCGCCAAGCAAGGCAGCCACGGCGACATCACGGCCCGTTTTCAACTGGCCGTCCGTCTCCACGTAAATGCGGCTGCGGAGATTGTTCAGCACGAGCGTCTGGTGAGTTTCCGCCAGACCGAGTTCCCAGGGCGCGCCCGCGTGTTTGATGGAGGAGAGCGGCGACGCGCCCGTGCCGCCGTCATGGCCGCTGATGAGCACCACGTCTGCGTGAGCCTTGGAAACACCGGCGGCGATGGTGCCCACGCCGACTTCCGCCACCAGCTTCACGCTGATGCGCGCGTCGCGATTTGAATTCTTCAAGTCGTGAATCAGCTCGGCCAGATCTTCGATGGAATAAATGTCGTGATGCGGCGGCGGGGAAATCAAGCCGACACCCGGCGTGGTGTGCCGCGTCCTGGCGATCTCCGGAAAAACTTTTTTGCCCGGCAACTCGCCGCCCTCGCCCGGCTTCGCGCCCTGGGCCATTTTAATTTGCAGTTCCTTCGCCTGAGTAAGGTAATGGCTCGTCACGCCGAAACGTCCGCTGGCGACTTGTTTGATCGCGGAATTTTTTGAATCCCCGTTCGGTTCGAGAACGTAACGCGCCGGGTCTTCGCCGCCTTCACCGGTGTTGCTCCGGCCGCCGATGCGGTTCATCGCGATGGCGAGCGCCTCGTGTGCTTCCTTGCTGATGGAGCCGTAGCTCATCGCGCCGGTTTTGAAACGCTTGACGATGGACTCGACGGATTCGACTTCCTCAATCGGCACCGGCTTCTCCGCCCATTTGAAATCGAGCAAACCGCGCAACGTGCAAAGATTCTTCGCCTGGCTGTTGATCAACTCGGCGTATTCCTTGAACGTCTTGTAGCTGCCCAGGCGGCAGGCGATCTGCAGCTTGTGAATGGACTGCGGATTGAACAGGTGAAACTCGCCGTTGTCGCGCCATTGATACTGGCCGCCGGCTTCGAGCTCGCCATTGACCTGGCGATCCGGGAACGCATGGCGATGCCGCGCCAGCGCTTCCTGGGCAATCACGTCAAGCCCGATGCCCTGGATGCGTGACGACGTCCAGGTGAAATACTTTTCCACCACGTCGCTGTTGAGGCCGACGGCTTCGAAGATTTGCGCGCCGCGATAGCTTTGGATGGTCGAGATGCCCATCTTGGCCATCGTCTTCACGACGCCTTTGACCGCGCCTTTGATGTATTTCTTCACCGCCGTTTTGTGGTCGGTGTTGACGAGCATTTTCTCGGCGATCAGGTCGTCAATTGTGTCAAATGCGAGATACGGGTTGATGGCGCTGCAACCGTAACTGATGAGCACTGCGAAATGATGCACCTCGCGCGGCTCGCCGGATTCGAGAACCAGACCGACCCGCCCGCGCGTGCCGGTGCGAATCAAGTGATGATGCAAGCCGGCGACTGCGAGCAACGCCGGAATCGGCGCATCCGTCGGCGAAATGCCGCGGTCGGAGAGGATCAAAATGGTCGCGCCGTCCTTGATGGCATGCTCGGCGGCCGTGAAAAGATTGCTGAGCGCGGTTTCAAGTCCCTTTGCCTTTTCCGCCGCCTTGAACAAAATCGGCAGCGTCTCGGCCTTGAAGCCCGGGCGGTGGACGTGACGGAGCTTGGCCAATTGTTCATCGGTGAGCAATGGATGCTCCAGTTTGATCAACGCGCAGCTTTCCGGCGTGGGATGCAGCAAACCGCCGCGAGCGCCGACCATCGTCTCGGTCGAGGTGACGATCTCTTCGCGGATCGGGTCAATGGGTGGATTCGTGACCTGCGCGAAAAGTTGCTTGAAATAGTTGTAGAGCAGTTGCGGCTGGTTGGACAAAACCGCGAGCGGCGTGTCCGTGCCCATCGAGCCGAGCGGCTGCACGCCGTCGTTGGCCATCGGACCGACGATGAATCGCAAGTCCTCGAAGGTGTACCCGAAGCATTGTTGCCGTTGCAAAATCTTGCGATGTTCCGGCTCGGTGCCTTCGGGAGGCTCAGGGAGGTCTTCGAGCAAAACGTGATGCTCGTCGAGCCACTTCTGATACGGATGCGCGCTGGCGTATTTTTTCTTCAACTCCTCGTCGGCGACGATGCGGCCTTCGACGGTGTCCACCAAAAACATTCGGCCCGGCTGCAAACGGCCTTTCACCGCCACGCGCTCCGGCGCAATGGGCAGCACGCCCGCCTCCGACGCCATGATGACCATGTCGTCTTTTGTGACGTAGTAGCGCGACGGGCGGAGGCCGTTGCGGTCGAGACACGCACCGATGCGGATGCCGTCTGTGAACGCCACCGACGCCGGGCCGTCCCACGGCTCCATGAGGCAGGAATGAAATTCGTAGAACGCGTGCCGTTCGGCGTCCATGCTCTCATGATTTTCCCACGGCTCAGGAATCATCATCATCATCGCGTGCGGCAATTCGCGGCCCGCCATGACGAGCAACTCGACCGCGTTGTCGAACATCGCCGAGTCGCTGCCATCGGTGTTGATGACGGGCAGCAGTTTCTTGATGTCGTCGCCGAAAAGGTCCGATTGAAAATTGGCCTGGGCCGCGTGCATCCAGTTGATGTTGCCGCGGAGGGTGTTGATTTCGCCGTTGTGCGCGATGTAGCGATACGGATGCGAACGGTCCCAGCTCGGAAACGTGTTGGTCGAAAACCGCGAATGAACCAGCGCGAGCGCGGTGACCATCTCGGGATTGGTCAGATCAGGATAATACTTGGCCACCTGCTCCGGCATCAACATGCCTTTGTAAACGACGGTCTTGTAGGACAGGCTGGAAACGTAAAACCATTTTCCGCCGGGAACCTTGCCGCCATATCGAATACGCTGCTCCGCAACCTTGCGAATGACGTAAAGTTTGCGCTCGAAGGCGAGATCGTCCTTGATCGCGGGATTGCGCCCGATGAACACCTGCATCATGAATGGCTCGGAGGCCTGGGCCGTTTTGCCGAGCGAGGAATTGTCGGTCGGAATGTCGCGCCAGCCGAGAACAGTCTGGCCCTCCGCAGAAACTATTTTCGCGAACCCGGTTTTGACCCCGTCGCGCTCGGCGGGATTTTTCGGCATGAACAACATGCCCACGCCATACTGGCCGAAGGCGGGAAGTTTGAAGCCGCAGGGTTGCGTCGCCTTGAGGAAAAACTCCTGTGGCGTCTGCATGAGGATGCCCGCGCCGTCGCCGGTGTTCGCCTCGCAACCGCACGCGCCGCGATGGTCGAGGTTGACCAGGATTTGGAGCGCGTCGCTCACCAACTGGTGCGACTTGCGCCCCTTCATGTTGACAACAAATCCGACGCCGCAGGAATCGTGCTCGAACTGCGGATCATACAGGCCCTGCTTCGGCGGCGGACCGAGTAACAGACCCTCGCGTTTCTGGCGGCTCATTTCTTGACTGCTCATCTTTGTTGCCGGGTTGGCTGCTTTTCAAAAACAACCGATAAATTTAGATATTCTTTACCGAAATTTCCCCGCTCCGCAACAGTTCATTTCACTAATTACCTTTCGTGACAATGCTTCTTAAGCTCCGGTAATGCGCGAACCGCTGGACACAACTGAGTGCGTCTGGAAGACTCCGCGCCCGTGAAACAATCAATTGTCACTTTGGACATGGAGGGCGTGCTGACTCCCGAAATCTGGATCGCCGTCGCCGGGAAAACCAGGATCCCGGAACTGCGCCGCCGGGTGTTCTCTTGACGAATCGCCTGGTGATGGCGACAGTTGCGCCATGAACGTTGAAACCATCCGGACGCGCGTTAAAGATTTCCGTCCCTTCACACTGGTCACGTCCAGCGGAAATAAATATCCTGTTCCGCACCCCGACTTTATTTTTTTCACTGCGCGCACGGTTGTCGTTGCCGACCAGCGCGGCGACGCCGTTATCCTTGACCCGCTACACATAGTCGGACTCGAGGATCTTCGCGCGCGCAAGAACGGCCATCGCAAACGGCGTTGAAAGTCTCGTCGGAATCCCACGCCATCTCCGGCCCTCGCCCGCGAACCGCTGGACACACCCGCGCCTTTTTGAAACACTCCGCGCCCGTGAAACAATCAATTGTCACTTTGGACATGGAGGGCGTGCTGACTCCCGAAATCTGGATCGCCGTCGCCGGGAAAACCAGGATCCCGGAACTGCGCCGCCGGGTGTTCTCTTGACGAATCGCCTGGTGATGGCGACAGTTGCGCCATGAACGTTGAAACCATCCGGACGCGCGTTAAAGATTTCCGTCCCTTCACACTGGTCACGTCCAGCGGAAATAAATATCCTGTTCCGCACCCCGACTTTATTTTTTTCACTGCGCGCACGGTTGTCGTTGCCGACCAGCGCGGCGACGCCGTTATCCTTGACCCGCTACACATAGTCGGACTCGAGGATCTTCGCGCGCGCAAGAACGGCCATCGCAAACGGCGTTGAAAGTCTCGTCGGAATCCCACGCCATCTCCGGCC
>OCZU010000598.1_pt1 | contig 24414 bp, 22 predicted proteins | sample 1539001 | NCBI WGS metagenome assembly OCZU01 (sample SAMEA3539306, study PRJEB22396) | soil metagenome | biome: tundra; feature: field; material: soil | place: USA | collected 2010-05 | depth 0.15 m | reverse complement strand
GCAGCGGACCGGGCCGCGGCTGCCGATGACGCTCGGCCCGCTGGTCGCGGCCGCCGGGCTCGCCCTGCTCGCGCGGATCGGGCCGGGCACGACGTACCTGGCCGACGTGCTGCCCGCCGTGCTCGTCTTCGCCCTCGGCCTGGCTCTGACGGTCGCGCCGCTCACCTCGACCGTGCTCGCGGCGGCCGGGCAAGACCATGCGGGAGTTGCCTCCGCGATCAACAATGAGGTGGCCAGGGTCGGCGGCCTCCTGGCGGTAGCGGTGCTGCCGGCCGTAGCCGGCATCTCCGGTGCCGCTGTGCTGACCCGGGCCGCGTTCTCGGCCGGGTTCAGAACCGCGACCCTGGTCGCGGCGGGACTGTGCGCCGCCGGCGGGCTGCTATCTCTCCTGCTGATCCGCCGGACGCCCGGGCCGGACGCGCTGCCCGACGAGGCGGTGCTCTGCTGCCCGATCGGCGCCCCGCCAATGCGTCGTCCGGCCGACCGGCCCGTCGGCTGATTTCCCTGCACGACCTCGGCACCATCGCCAGCGCGAAAGGAGACCAGCCGCGGTGACGTTCACTCCTTACGACCGCCCGGTGCGGGCCGCATTCATCGGTCTTGGCCGGATCTACGATCTGAACGTTCGCGCTTACCTTGATAACCCCGACGTCGAGGTCGTCGCGCTCGTCGATCCGAGCGAGGAACGCCGGGCGCAGCGGCTGGCGGCCTGGCCTGGTGCCCGCGCCTTCGCCTCGGCGGCCGAGCTGGCATCGAGCGGTGTCGACGTCGACGTGGCTGAGGTCCTGCTGCCGATCGCACTGCATGTCGACGGCGTGGTCGAGATGCTCGGCTTCGGCTGGCATGTCAACCTGCAGAAGCCGATCTGCAACGACCTCGCGGGCGCCCGCCGGATGCTGGACGCGGCGAAGGCCAGCGACAGGGTCCTGCGCGTAATGGAGAACTACCTGTTCTACGAGCCGCTGCGCAAGCTCAAGGCGACCGTTGAGTCGGGGCAGATCGGCAAGGTGGCCGGCTATCACATCAAGATGGTCGGCAGCGGCAATGGCGGCTGGGACGTGCCTTGGAGCAGTTTTGAGTTGCAGATGGAGCAGATGCAGCGGGGCCGCGGCATCTTCGTCTTCGACGACGGCTGGCACAAGCTCGCGACCGCCATCTGGCTCTTCGGCCCGATCAGGGAGGTCAGGGCCTGGATCGGGAACACCGCCGTCGGACCTGGCGTCGACCTCGACGTGCCAGCCACGATCATCTGGGAGCACGACAACGGTGTCCGCGGCGTCTGGGACAGCACCGTGGCTATGGACATGTACCTGCGCTCTGACTACTACACCAACGACGAGCGCTGGGAGATAACCGGCAGCAAGGGCTACGCGCGGGTCAACCGGGTCGCCGGCCGCGGCATCCAGCAGCCCAGCCTTGAGGTCTACGCCGACGGCGAGATGCGCGGCTACCACGCGCTCGACGACGACTGGGCGAGCAGTTTCCGGGACTCGGGGCGGCACTGGCTGCGCTGGCTGCACAGCGGCGAGGGCCCGCTGCTGTGGGGCGGGGAAGAGGCCACCGACGTGCTGCGGTTCGCGCTCGCGGCATACGCGAGCAGCGGATCAGGAGGCGTCGGCGTCAACCCCGTGCAGGTCAGCTAGGAAATACTCGGCATCGCCTGGCCGCGTAGCCGCTGCCCCTTACGCCGCAACCGGGGCAGCCAGCAGGCCATGATCGCCCGCTGCATGACCAGTGCGAACCGGATGCGCCCTCCGCAGGCTTGCCATACTGGCGCAGTGCCTGTGAACAATCGCTGCACTGCGGTCTTGGCCGGGACCGCGATGCTAGGTATCGGCCTTGACCAGGCGACGAAGGCGATCGTAGTCGCGACCCGCGAGGGCAAGCCGCCGGTGCGCCTGATCGGCAAGGTCCTGACCATCGACGTCTCCAGGAACTCCGGCGCCGCCTTCTCCTTCGCGCCAGCGCAGACTGTCGTGTTCACCTGCCTGGCGGTGGCGATTGCCGTGCTGATCGTCATCAGGGCACCCCGGCTGCGCTCGACCGGCTGGGCGGCGGCGCTGGGCCTACTGCTAGCCGGGTCCGTCGGCAATCTGTGCGACCGGCTGCTCCGAGCACCCGGCGTTGGCCGGGGCGCGGTCGTCGACTTCATCGACCTGCAGCACTTCGCGACCTTCAACGTGGCCGACAGCTGCCTGACGTGCGGAGCCGTGCTAGCAGTCCTGTTGTCGGTGCGCGGCATCCCGATGACAGACCGGGCATTGAAGCGAGCCGAACAGCCCAAGTCGTAGCCGCAGCCCAGGCACTGGCCCGCCGGGCGTGGAGTCTGACGCCGGTCACCTCAGTGTCGTGCACGTCAGTCGCATTCTGCGTCGCCGCGGAGATCGGCGGGAACGTCGGCAGGTCGCGAGGGTTCTGGCGCCAGCGTGCTGGCCGGACCCTCGCACTTGGGTTGTCACTCGAAGCCACTGTCGAAGGGCGCTACGAGGTCGCGCAACTGGCCTTGCGCGGTCTTGCCTTCGGTGGTCAGCCGACCTCGAGGGCAACGTCGATGTTGCCGCGCGTCGCGTTGGAGTACGGGCAGACCTGATGTGCGGCTTCGGTCAGCGAGCGGGCCTTGGCTGGATCCACGCCCGGGATGGTGACCCGGAGTTTGACCGCCAGCCCGTACCCGCCGCCATGAATCGCGCCGATCGTGACATCCGCCTCCACCGTTGACCCGCTGGTGTCCGTACCCGCGCGGCGGCCGACCACGCCCAGCGCGCTCTGGAAGCAGGCAGCGTAGCCCGCGGCGAAGAGCTGCTCGGGGTTGGTGGCACCTCCCGTGCCGCCCATCTCCTTGGGCGGCCGCAGGTCTACGTCGAGCATCTTGTCACTGGAGATCACATGACCGTCACGGCCGCCAATTGCCGTCGCCGTGGCTGTGTAGAGAGGCTTGGTGAGCTGAGTGGTCACATCTGCTCCTTCGGATCAGGGCGCCCATCGGCCAGTGACTCCGCATACGGCCACCCTCCTGACCAAGCCGTGGTGCCAGTCGATATATTCCGCCAGCCTCCACTGATCCCTTCGCGGCCCAGCCGCGGCCGCTGCAGGCCGTGATCGGCATTCTCATCGAGCATCGCTCTAATGTCAGGAGGATTTTCATCGGATGGCTGTTGATCCGCACTATTGGCCGACTCATACAGGTCGACAGAACCTAGGATCAGCCGATTCCCAATGCAATCCGAAACGAACCTTGAAGCTCGCGTGGCTAGGCTATTTACCCGAATCCGATATAGCCGGACCAGGCGCGGTCGCGGCAGGTAACTGGACGGAAGTCTGGCACCTGCTCGGCCTAGTCGAGTTCGGCAAGGGCATTGGCCAGCGGTTCGAGCACGTCGGGGGTGTGCGGCGGAGCCAACTGGATGATGGCGAGGTCGGCACCAGCGTCGGCCAGCGCGGCGGCGCTCGCCGCCGTTGCGGCGGGATCGCCGTCGAAGCGGACATGACTCGACAGCGTGATCTCTGCTGGGTCCCGCCCGAGATCCGCGCAATGCTGGTGCAGCACGGCACGCTTGCCGTCGAACTCCGCAGGCGTCCCTCCGACGAAGTTCCAGTGCTGGGCAAAGCGGGCCGCAGTGCGGAGCGTGCGCCGCTCGCCGCTGCCGCCGATGCAGATCGGCGGATGCGGCCGCTGGAGCGGCTTGGGGCTACACCGAGCGTTGGCAAGCTGGTAGAAGCTGCCCGCGAAAGAGGTTGTCTCCTGAGTCAGGAGGCTGACGATGACCTCGCATGCTTCCTCGAACCGGTCGCTACGTTCCTTCGGAGTGCCGAGCGGGAGGCCGTAGGCGCCGGACTCTTCCTCGTTCCAGCCGGCTCCGATGCCGACTTCGAGGCGTCCGCCGGAGATGAGGTCGAGCGTGGCCGCCATGTTGGCGAGTACCGCCGGGTGACGGTAGTGGATGCCGGTCACGAGCACCCCGAGCCGCAGCCGGCTCGTCGCCTGGGCCAGTGCGGTGAGGGTGACCCAGCCTTCCAGGCATGGACCGGCAGGGTCGGAGAAGATCGGGTAGAAGTGGTCGAAGGTCCATGCGGACTCGAACAGCTCGATCTTGTCGGCTGCACGCCAGACGTCGAGCATGGCCGGCCAGGTCGTGTGCTGGGGCGAGGTCTTAATAGCGAAGCGCATCTGCCGCATTTTACGCCGCCCGGTCCTGACCGCCGGTTGCCAGTGCCGCACTTGCGCCCGTCTAGAACGGTGCACGCTCCTGCCTCAATCGCGCCGCGCTCAGTACCGCGTCCAGCTTGGTGAACGAACTCTTCCAGCCAAGCCGCGTGTCCTCGGCCGTTTCCATGGTGAAGGGGCCCGCCCGCAGTTCGATCCGGGTCTTGCCCCCTTCCTCGTCGTGGAACTCCAGCCGCGAGGTCCCTCGGAGGATGCCGTCAGTTCCGGGGAGACCCGAGTCCTCGGAGACCGAGAAGTCCACGAGCAGCCGATTCTCGATGACCTCGGTAAAGGTCCCGTCGATCGTGATGCGGCGGCCCGGGTCCTCGTCGCACGTGATGACGAAGCGCTCGCGGCCGCCGACCTGCGCCTCGATCTCGATGCTGTCCCTTGGTACCGAGTAGCCGACCGGCCCGAACCACTGCGCCATCTGGTCGGGGTCGGTGAAGGCACGGTAGACGAGCTCGCGCGGCGCGTCGAAGACGCGCGAGATGATCAGTTCCTGTCCGACTGCTGTCTGTGTCACTGTCCGGTCCTCTCGGTTGGTGCGCTGTCCAGGTTCCGCTGGACTCGGCGCAGGTGCGCGTCAAGCCGGTCGAAGCTGGCGTCCCAGAACTGCCGGTACCGCTCCATCCAGTCGGTCGCCTCTTTCAGCGGTGCCGCTTCCAGCCTGCTCGACAGCCACTGGCCACTACGGCTGCGCGAGATCAGCCCGGCATGCTCCAGCACCTTCAGGTGCCGGGAGATGGCCGGCATGCTGATGGCGAATGGCTCAGCTAGCTCCGTCACCGTCGCGTCGCCGACCACGAGCCGGGACAGTATCTCCCGCCGGGTTGGGTCCGCCAGCGCACCGAAGATCACGCTCAGCTGATCTGTCGACTTCACGCTTAACCGCCTTGTTAATTAACAACTAAGTTAAATCAACGGCGGCGGCGTGTCAAGGTCGATACCTGCCGGCCCGTTGAAGAGGACGCTGACCTGAGAGAAGGCGACCTTCGAGGATCCAGTTCGTCCTCGAAGAACCTTCAGGATGCCGCAGCGCTGCCGACGCCACTGCGGGGGCAGCCAACCATGGCAGCCGTCAGCGGATTCCGGCTCGCTCGACCTGAGACCGGCAGAACGGGCAGGCGACCTGGTCCGCACCGGAGGGTAGCGTCATCGTCCCGCCACACCTCGCGCATGGAATCTCGACGCCGCCCAGGTCGATCTTGCGGCCGCAACCGTTGCAGATGATGGCCGTCGCACCTGGCAGCGCGGTGAACTCTCCGCCGCAGCCGCCGCAGTGGCACGGCAGCAGTACCTGGTTCTGAACGGGACGGTAACGCCGGATGGTTCAGATCAAGCTGGACGGAGGTTCGACCGGTTCGCGTCCCTTCGGCGCGTGGCGCAACCTCAGCTCCCCGACCGGGATGGTCAAGAAGATCAGGACGACACAGATGAACCCGGTGAGCCGTCCCCATTGATCCTGTTGCGCAGCCTGGACGGCGAAGAGTATCAAGATCACCAAGAAGGGCGCGCACAGCAAGGAACCAACCCAGGTCCCTTCTGCTAGCCGCCGTCTGAAGGGTCTGAGAGGTGGGACTGCCGCATCGCTCCCAGCCACGGAGGAACTGGCCTCCGGTGAGTCTGGGGTCGGCACTAGCTGATCGGTACCGGCCATGCCTTGCAGAGTACGCCAGTATGTCCCCGCGCAGCCGGGTTCCCGCGACCTGTACCGGTGCACGATCTGCCCGGCGAGCCCTGCCCGGCTGGATCCCGCCGACCGCGGACCGCGTTCTTGATCAAGAACGTCACTGCGCCGGGATCAGGAACGCCGCAAGTAAGCTGATAAAACATGATAAAGAGCGTCAGCGTCGGCGCAGGCCAGGCAATTCCGCAACAGCCTGCCCTGTGCACTGACGGCGCACCAGCGTCCGGCTCAGCCCTCGGCCTTGACACCCCCGAGAGGGCCGCTCGCCTTGACGACGCCGATCGGGCAGGACACGCCGGTGCCGTGGTCGGGGCAGTACCCGTGCGGGTTCTTGGTGTCGGCCAGGTACTGCTGGTGGTAGTCCTCAGCGAAGTAAAACTCCGAGGCCGGGCTGATCTCCGTGCTGATCGCGCCGTAACCGGCGTCGGTCAGCCGCTGCTGGTACGCGGCCGCTGACTCTTGCGCCGCGGCCTGGTGCTCCGGTGAGTTCCAGAATATGGCCGAACGGTACTGGCTGCCGATGTCGTGCCCCTGCCGCATGCCCTGCGTCGGGTCGTGTGACTCCCAGAACACCCTGAGCAGCTCGGGGTAGGAGACGACAGCGGGGTCGAAGACCACCCTGACCGCCTCGGCATGCCCGGTCCGGCCCGAGCACACCTCCTCGTAACTGGGATTCGGCGTGAAACCGCCCTCGTAGCCGACGGATGTCGAGACGACTCCCGGCGTCCGCCAGAACATGCGCTCTGCGCCCCAGAAGCAGCCGAGCGCGAACTCCGCGACCTGCGTCCCTGCCGGGTATGGCGGCTGCAGCGGCGTTCCGAGTACCTCGTGCCTGGCAGGAACGCGCAACGGCTCGGCGCGACCCGGCAGAGCCTCGTCCGCCGTGATCATCCGCCGCTTCTGGCCACCGAAGATTCCCACGCCTGTCTCCTTCCGGTCCGGTGCCAGCGATACCTGGCACCGCGCACCTGATTGCGGCGACCGTCAGCCAACGCGTCGCGGTCAGCTGAGAATCGGCCACTGCCGGTAGAAGCACCAGCGATGACGGCCGCATTCCCGGCCGTTGATCGGGCCAGCCTTCGCCGTCCGCGAATGCGCGCGCCGGGTCCCCGACAAAATGCCAGCCACCGCTCCGGCCGGCGGTGCGCTCAGCCCAGGTTGCCGAGGTTAACGATCTGGCTCTTCGGCGGCGCAGCCGGGGCGGGCACGCGGTCCCACTGCCGGAAGGTCAGGGCGCCATGGTGATCCGCCGACGCGACCGCCAGCGGGTATGCGCGGCCAACCGTCGCGACATCGATGGTGCCACCGCTGGCTGTGCGCAGGACGTCGGCTGGCCGCCCGTCGACGGTCGTGGTCCCGGCCCGGCTGATCGCCGGCGCTGGCCCGGTCAGCGATCTGGTCAGGCTGGCCAGGCTCAGGCCCTGAGCGAGCTGCCTCGCCCTGGCAGCCGACAGTTCCACATACCTGCCGCAGATCAGGCCGCACACTCCGGCCGGCGCGTGCAACTCCCTGAGGAACGCGGCTGTCGCTCGCACGTAGGCCCTGCCGCCGGTCACGATGATCCGGAGCGGGAACCCGCGCTCCGTGATCGTGCCGGACATCTGACCGGATGCAAGCACGCCGATATCGAGCCCGACCGTCCTGCCGCCAACGGTCAGCTGGCCAAAGATGTGAACGCTCCGTGCCGACCTGATCGCGCTCCTCATGTTCGCCGCCAGCGTGGCGGCGGCGACCCTGGGCGCTGCTGTCGCCGACGGCGCGCCGCCGACAGCAGCGTGGTGACTTCCGGAGCTGGCACAGCCAACGAGCATCAAGGACATGCCAGCAGTCGCCAGCCATCCGGACAGCCGTACTCCGATCGTCACCTCAGCGCCCCCGTCATCCTCGTCCCCGTGGTCACCTACCCCTGCCGGTGACATCTGACGCAGGCCGGGCCCGAACGCAGGTCAGCTGCGGACGCGGGTTGTTAGCGGCGCGATCAGCCGGCCCGCTGCAGGACGAAGTCGCAGAGCGCCTCGAAAGCCTTCCGGGCCGGGACATCCGGCAGCTCCAGGATCTCGGTCCGAGCCAGGCCTACCCAGTGCCGCAGGTCGGCCGTGGCCATTTCCATCGCCGGGTGCGCCCGCAGCAGGGCCAGCGCCTCGGCATTCAGCACGGGATCGGTCAGATCGCTACGGTTGAGCAGCTCCACCAGCCGCTCGTCACCTGGTTCGGTCGAGCGCAGCGCGTACAGCGCCGGCAGCGTGCTGACCCCTTCACGCAGGTCTGTGCCTGGCGTCTTGCCCGACTGATCAGGCTCGCTCGCGATGTCAATGATGTCGTCGGACAACTGCCAGGCCACGCCGATCGCGGCGCAGGCCGGCGTGATCCTTGCCGTGACGGTGTCCGGCGCGCCGGAGAACATCGCGCCGAACTGCCCCGACGTCGCGATCAGGGACCCTGTCTTCTCCGTAGCGACGCCCATGTAGTGATCGAACGCGTCCTGGCCTGGGCGCGGGCCGATGGTTTCAGCGATCTGGCCGGCCACCAGGCGGGCGAAGGTCTGGGCCTGGATCCTGACCGCGTCGGGGCCAAGGCCGGCCAGGATTCCTGAGGCGCGCGCGAACAAGAAGTCGCCGGTCAGGATCGCCACCGAGTTGTCCCAGCGCGCATGCACGCTCGGCACGCCGCGCCGGACATCGGCCTCATCCATCACATCGTCGTGGTACAGCGTCGCGAGGTGAGTCAGCTCAACCGCGACCGCGGCGGGAACGACGCGCTTATCCCGCGGATCGCCGAACTGAGCGGCCAGCAGGACCAGAATCGGCCGCAGCCGCTTGCCCCCGGCGTCAATCAGATAGGCCGATGTTTCGTCAAGCAGCTCATGCTGCGCCCTGGCCGCTTCCCGCAGGCCCTCCTCGACCATCGCCAGGCCGTCAACGACATCCGCCGACAACGCCTCGTTGAATAGCTCCACCGGAACGACGGTGATCACGCCATATCCCCTATCGGTCGGCCTGCGACCGCCACTGACCTGCCGTCAGCTCGGCCGTTGCCAGGTAGTCACCACGATAAGCGCGCGGCAACGTCGAGAGAGTACGGCCACGCAGCCCCAAAGGCGACAAGGCGGACATCAGCGCACGAACAGCTGGGCCGCGGCGTGATGGGCCAGGCTGAGCAGCGGCTGCGGGACAATGCCGAGGATCAGGGTCGCCAGCACGCCGAGGCCGACCGCCGAAGCCGTGAAGGCGCTCGGCCGGATCACGGAAGGCCCGTCCGGCGCCGGATCGCTGAAGAACATCAGCACGATCACCCGGACGTACGGGAAGGCCAGGATCGCGCTGCTCAGGACGCCGACCACTACTAGTGGCAGCGCCCCGCCGGCGATCGCCGCCTGGAAGACCGCGAACTTGCCAGTAAATCCGCTGGTCAGCGGGATACCGGCGAAGGTGATCAGGAAGAAGGCGAAGACTCCTGCGACCAGTGGCGAGCGCTTGCCCAGACCGGCCCAGCTAGATAGATGGCCCGCTTCGCCGCCGTGGTCACGGACCAGGGTGACCACGGCGAACGCCCCGATCACCGCCATGCCATAGGCGACGAGATAGAACATGCTGCTGGACAGGCCGTCCGTGCTCGCGGCGACCAGCCCGGTCAGGACGTACCCGGCCTGTGCGATCGAGGAGTAGGCGAGCAGTCGCTTCACGTCCGTCTGGGTGATCGCCACGATCGAGCCGACGGCCATGGTCAGGATCGCGATAACCCACATAAAGGGCCGCCAGTCCCAGGTGAGCTGGCCGAATGCCACGTAGAACACGCGGAGCAATGCCCCGAACGCGCTGACCAGAGTGCATGACGCCATCAGCGCGGTGACCGGGGTAGGAGCACCCTGATAGACGTCGGGTTTCCAGTTCGCGAACGGCACCGCCCCGATCTTGAACAGCAGCCCGACGCCGAGCAGCGCTACGCCGGAATACAGCAGGACCGAGCTTGAGGTGTTCCCCGACGCCGCGGTGGCGATATCGGACAGCCGCACGGATCCGGAGAAGCCGTACAGCATCGCCACGCCGAACAGGAAGAACGCCGAGGAAAAGGCGCCGAGCAGGAAGTATTTCATAGCCGCTTCCTGGGACAGCAGCCGACGCCGCCGGGCCAGCCCGCACAGCAGGTACAGCGGAAGCGAAAGCACCTCAAGCGCAACGAACATGGTGAGCAGGTCATTGGAGGCCGGGAAGAGCAGCATCCCGCCGACCGCGAACAAGGTCAGCGGGTAAACCTCGGTATGGCTGATGCCGGCCAGCAGCCCCTCCCGCTCCTCGGCGCTCCCCGGCACCGCTGCCGCCTGTGCCGCGAACGCGCTGACGTCGTGCGAGGACTCGGCGATCAGCAGCACGCTGACGAACGCCAGCACGCAGATGGTGCCCTGGATGAAGAGGGTCGGCCGGTCCACGGCGACCGCGCCGAGTGCGGCGATGTGCCCGGGACTGCCGCCGGCGAACAGGCTGGCCTTGGCGGCGACCGCGATCGTCAGCACGAAGGCACCGGCCAGGCTGCCAAGAGTCAGCGCCAGGTGCATCACCCGGCGCAGCGGGCGCGGGGCGAACGCTTCGACCAGCACCCCGGCCACCGCGGCGCCGAAGACCAGCAGCATCGGGGAGAGCTGGCCGTACTCGATGTGCGGCGTGGGGATGTTCGGCGCGAGCGCGAGGATGGACCCGGTCACGGCTGGCTCCCGTCGTTGAGTGTGCCCGCGGTCCCGGCCCTTGTGATGGTGAACGGATGCGGCGGCACCGGGTCGGTCGAGTGCGCCTGCAGCAGCGTCTTGTTGACCGCTGGGTTGATGATGTCAATCACCGGCTTGGGGTAGACGCCGAGCACGATGATCAGCGCGATCAGCGGGCCGATCGCCCACAGCTCGCGGGCTCGCAGGTCAGGCATCGTCGCGACCTCGTCGCGGACCGGGCCGGTCATGGTCCGCTGGTACATCCACAAGATGTAGATCGCGGCCAGGATGATGCCGACGGTCGCCAGCACAGCGGGCACCTCGTACCTGGTGAACGTGCCGATCAGGACCAGGAACTCGCTGACGAAGGTGGACAGCCCGGGCAGCGCCAGCCCGGCCAGGCCGGCGATCAGGAACAGCCCGGCGAGTACCGGAGCGACCTTCTGCACGCCGCCGTAGTCGGCGATCTGTTGCGAGCGGCGGCGGGCGATCATGAATCCGGCGATCAGGAACAGCGCGCCCGTGGCGAAGCCGTGGTTGACCATGTAGAGCGTCGCGCCGACCTGGCCCTGGCTGGTCATCGCGAAGATGCCCAGCGTGATCAGGCCCATGTGCGAGATGGACGTGTAGGCGATCAGCCGCTTCAGGTCGGCCTGACCGATCGCGACGACCGCGGCGTACAGGATCCCGATCACCGCCAGCGCGATGACTAGCGGGGTGAAGTAGTGCGCGGCGTTCGGGAACAGGTCCAGGCAGTACCGGATCAGGCCGAACGTGCCGACCTTGTCCAGCACGCCGACGAGCAGGACGGCGGCGCCGGGCTGCGCGGCCGTGGCCGCGTCTGGCAGCCAGGTATGGAACGGCCACAACGGCGCCTTGATCGCGAAGGCGACAAAGAACCCGAGGAAGAGCCACTTTTGCGCGGCCGAGCTGAGCACCAGATGCGTGAGCGGGAGGAACAGGAACGTTCCTGGCCGGCCGCCGGCCGTCGAGTACACGTACAGCGCGATGACCGCGACCAGCATCAGCAGCCCGCCGAGCAGGCTGTACAGCAGGAACTTCACCGCGGCGTACTGGCGCTGGCCAACACCGAAGCTCCCGATCATGAAGTACATCGGGATCAGCATCGCCTCGAAGAAGACGTAGAACAAGAACACGTCGGTGGCCGCGAAGACGCCGATCATCAGCGTCTCCAGGACGAGCATCAAGATGAAGTAGGTCTTCACACTCCGTCTCGGCGGCGGCTCCCCCGCCGGGCTGGCGGTGCCCTCCGCATCGTTCCAGGAGGCAAGGATCACCACGGGCATCAAGATCGTAGTCATAACGATAAGCACGAGGGCGATGCCGTCCGCGCCGACGGCGTAGTGCACGCCGAACTGCGGGATCCATTGCACCTGCTCGGAGAACTGGAACCGCGGCCCGCTCGGCTTGAAGCGCACCGCCATGGCGATGCTCACACCGAGCGCGACCAGGCTAAAGATCAGCGCGATCCGCTTGACCAGCAGGTCACGTGCGCGCCGGTCGGCCTCGCCGCCGGGCGCGGACCGGCCAGGGGTCAGCCCTATCACTAGCGCGCCGACCAGCGGGACCGCGCCAGTGACGGTCAGCCAGGGAAAGTTGCTCATCGCAAATCAGCGCCTCATCGCACCTAGAGCCGGACCAGCAGCAGCGCGCCGACCAGCAGCACTGCCCCGACGAACATGGACAGGGCGTACGAGCGGACGAATCCGGTCTCGACCTTGCGCATCCGTCCCGAGGTGCCGCCCATGGTGGCGGCGACGGTATTGACCAGGCCGTCCACGCCCCGGTTGTCAAAGTAGACCGACAGCCTGGTCAGCCACTGACCCGGTCGCATCAGCACCGATTCGTTGATCGCGTCGCCATACAGGTCCTTGCGCGCGGCGACCGTGAGCAGGCTTCCCCGCGGCGCGGTGACCGGCACTTCACGGCGTCCGTAGATCGCCCAGGCACCGCCTGCGGAGACCAGCACGCCCGCCAGCGTGATGATGCTGAGCGGGGTGAGGAATCCGCGGGCAAGCGGCGGAGTGCCGACGATCGGCGCCAGGAAGCCGATCAGCCGGTTGGACAGCATCAGGAATCCGCCGGCGCATAGTGAGCCAATGGCGAGGATGATCATCGGCGACGTCATGACGGCCGGGGCCTCGTGCGGATGATTCTCCGGCTCCCAGCGCCGCTTCCCGCCGAAAGTCATCAGCATGACCCGCGTCATATAGAACGCGGTGATGAAGGCACCGAGCAGAGCGGCAGTACCGAGTAGTGCCCCCGACGTGCCGCCCTTAGCGTAGGCGGCTTCGATGATCGGGTCCTTGGTGAAGAAGCCGGAGAACGGCGGAACGCCGATGATCGCCAGGTAGCCAAAGGTGAACGTGACGAAAGTAATCTTCATCACGGTCGCGAGGCCGCCGAACCGGCGCATGTCGACCTCGTCGTTCATGCCGTGCTTCACCGCGCCAGCCCCGAGGAACAGCCCTGCCTTGAAGAAACCGTGCGCGAGCAGGTGCGCGATCGCGAGCGCGTACCCGACCGGCCCAAGTCCCGCTGCCAGCATCATGTAGCCGATCTGGCTCATGGTGGAGCCAGCCAGTGCCTTCTTGATGTCGTCCTTGGCGCACCCGATGATCGCGCCGAAGAGCAGCGTTGCGGCACCGACGATCGTGACCGCCAGCCTGGCGTTCGCCGACAGGTCGAAGATCGGGCTTGACCTGACGATCAGGTAGACCCCGGCTGTGACCATCGTCGCGGCGTGGATCAGGGCCGAGACCGGAGTCGGGCCCTCCATCGCATCGAGCAGCCAGGACTGCAATGGCAGCTGCGCCGACTTGCCGCAGGCTCCGAGCAGCAGCAGCAGTCCGAGCGCGGTGACGACGCCGTGCTTGGCTGTGCCTACCTCGCCGAAAACTCCGCTGAAGCTGACCGAACCGAACGTGGCGAACATCAGCATGATCGCCAGCGACAGCCCGGCGTCGCCGACCCGGTTGGCGATGAACGCCTTCTTCGCCGCCGCGGCGGCTGTCGGCTTGTACTGCCAGAATCCGATCAGCAGGTAGGACGCCAGGCCCACGCCCTCCCAGCCGGCGTAGAGGGCGACGTAGTTATCGGCGAGCACCAGCAGCAGCATGGCGGCGATGAAGAGGTTCAGGTAGCCGAAGAACCGCCGGCGCTCCGGATCGTGGGCCATGTAGCCGACGGCGTAGATGTGGATCAGTGAGCCCACACCGGTGATCAGCAGCACAAAGCAGATCGACAGCGGGTCGAGCCGCATCCCGATGTTGACGCTGAACCGGCCGATCTCCGGCACCCAGGTGTACACCTGCAGCTCACGGCTGCGCTCGGCGGCCGGATAGCCCAGCATGGCCACGAAGGCGGCGACCCCGTAGCCGAAGGCCGCCAGCGACATGGCGACGCCGAGGAGGTGTCCCCAGGAATTGGTCCGCTTGCCGCCGAGCAGCAAGATGACGGCCCCGGCGGCCGGGAACGCCAGCAGCAGCCAGGCCACGTGCTGCACGCCGACCGCCGGCAGGGTGCTGATGGCCGTCGCTGGCGGTGCCAGCGCGCCCGCAAGAGAGCCCGTCACTGCCAACCCTTCTTGTGCATCGGCCCGGCGGGGCAGTGTGCCCCTCCGGGGGAAGCCGCCAGGCCGATCCGGCCCGGGACCCCCCGGTTCAATACTTCAGCAGGCTGGCGTCGTCAACCGACGCCGACCTGCGGGTGCGGAAGATCGCGGTCAAAATGGCGAGGCCAACGACGACCTCAGCGGCCGCGACGACCATCACGAAGAAGGCGATTACCTGGCCGTCCAGGCTGCCGTGCAGCCGCGCGAACGCGACAAACGCGAGGTTGACCGCGTTCAGCATGAGCTCGACGCACATGAAGACCACGAGGGCGTTCCTGCGCACCAGCACCCCTACGCCACCGATCACGAACAGGATCGCGGCTAGCGCGACATAGTGCGCCGGGCTGATCACGGTGTCTCCTCGCTGTTCTCCTGCGGATCGTCCAGCAGGTCAGCCCCGGCGGGCTGGCCGGGCTGCAGAACCTCGCCGCCGATGGCGGTCCGCTCCGGCGCCGCCGCGGCCCGGCTGGCCAGTACTCCGCTGACCGACAACCGGGACGGCGAGCCATCTGGCAGCAAGGCCGGCATGTCCACCGCATTGTGCTGGGCGTAGGTACCCGGGCCAGGCAGCGGGGTCGGCCGCCCGCTCGCGATCCGGCGGCGCGCCAGGACCCGCTGGGTCGGCTTGGGGCTGGTCCGCTCCCGGTGCGCGAGCACCATCGCGCCGAGCGCGGCCGTGATCAGCAGGGCGCTGGTGACTTCAAACGGGAAGACGTACCTGGTGAAGATCAGATCCGCCAGGTCGCTGACGTTCGCCGAGCTATTGCGCGGCCCGGATGGCGCGGCCGGGCCGATGGCCGCATGCCCGACGGTCAGGCTCAGCAGCACCAGCAGGCCGATCCCGGCCAGGCCGGCCGCGACCCGCTGGCCCTTGATTGTCTCGGTGATCGAATCAGAGGAGGTGATGCCGACGATCATCATCACGAACAGGAACAGCATGAGCACGGCGCCGGTGTAGACGATGACCTGGACGAAGGCCAGGAACGGGGCGCCTTGCATGGCGTACATCGCCGCGAGAATCAGCATCACCACGGCCAGCAGGACCGCGCAGTGCACGGCTCGACGGATCGCGATCATGCCGAGCGCGGCGGCCACGGCGATCACCGAGAGCACCCAGAACGCGATGTCCTGGGTGGTGACCGCGGCGCTGGACGCCAGGATCAGCGGGTGCGTCACCGGGCCGCTCCGCCCTGATCGGCGTCGGCCGCATCCGTGCCGTCGTCGGCCGGGGCCGGATCCGCGGATCCGGCCAGCAGGCCGAGCACATCGGCGGATTGCGCCGCCGCGAAGCTGGGGCCGAGCCGGTAGTAGTCCTCTTCGGTATTTCCGAGCCGCATCGGGTGCGGCGGGGACTCCATGCCCGGCTGCAGCGGCGCGAGCAGCTGCTCCTTGGTCCAGATCAGGTTCTCTCTGCTGTCATCGGCGAGTTCGTAGTCATTGGTCATGGTCAGCGCCCTGGTCGGGCATGCCTCGACGCAGAGTCCGCACAAGATGCAGCGCAGGTAGTTGATCTGGTAGACCGGACCGTACCGCTCGCCAGGGGAGTAGCGCTCGTCCGGCGTGTTGTCGCCGCCCTCGACGTAGATCGCGTCGGCGGGGCAGGCCCAGGCGCACAGCTCGCAGCCGATGCACTTCTCCAGACCGTCAGGCCAGCGGTTGAGCTGGTGCCTGCCATGGAACCTGGGCGCGGTCGGCCGTTTCTCCTCCGGGTACTGGACGGTATCGACCTTGCGGAACATCTGCCGGAAGGTGACTCCGAACCCCTTGATCGGGTTGAGGAAGTCAAGCACCGGTGACCTCCTTTACCTCGGAGTCAGCGGCAGCTACCTCGGAGTCGGTACTAGCCAGGCGCCGTAGCGACGGTCCGCCGGTCAGGATCCCGTGGTAGTGCGGCAGGTCCATGGGCGGCACCGGGAACGCACCGCCGTCCTGCTCGACCGAGTCAGCGTACTGCGCCTCATCCGCCGCCTCGCGTTCGGCGGCCCGTTCCGCCGCGATATCCCAGGCGAACGTGAGCCCGACCAGCGCCAGCACGATCCCGCCGGCTACCAGGTAGACCGCGGTACTGCCGCCGTCCCTGCGCCAGACCCGCAGCGTCGCGATCATCAGCGTCCAGGCCAGTGCCGCCGGGATCAGGATCTTCCAGCCGAGCGCCATCAGCTGGTCGTACCTGATCCTGGGCAGCGAGCCGCGCAGCCAGATGAAGAAGAACAAGAATGCGACCAGCTTGCCCATGAACCACAGCACCGGCCACCAGCCCGAGTTCGCGCCGGACCAGACCGTGATCGGCCATGGCGCCCGCCAGCCACCGAGGAATAGCGTAGTGGCCAGCGCTGAGACGGTGATCATGTTCACGTACTCGGCGAGGTAGAACAGCGCGAACTTGAGCGAGGAGTACTCGGTGTGGAAACCGCCGACCAGCTCTCCCTCGCCTTCGGGCAGGTCAAACGGCAGCCGGTTGGTCTCGCCGACCATCGTGATCACGTAGATCACGAACGACGGCAGCAGCAGCACGGCGAACCAGGACGGATAATGCAGCGTCGTGCCGAAGAACTGGAACGTCCCCCCGTGCGCCTGGGCTGCGACGATCTGGGCGGTGGACAGCGATCCGGCGTACAGGAAGACCGGCACGAACGAGATGCCCATGGCGATCTCGTAACTGATCACCTGGGCCGACGCGCGCAGCCCGCCGAGCAGCGAATAAGGCGAGGCGGATGCCCACCCGGCCAGGACGATCCCGTAGATGCCCATCGAGCTCATCGCCAGCACCAGCAGCACGGCAACCGGCAGATTGGCAAGCTGAAGCGGGGTGTGGTGCCCGAAGATCGATACCACCGGGCCGATCGGGATGATCGCGAAGCTGATGAATGCCGGAATGGCCGCGATCGCGGGCGCGAGAAGGTACAGAAACTTGTCCACGCCGCGCGGGATGATGTCTTCCTTGAGCGGCAGCTTGATGCCGTCAAGCAGAGACTGCAGCAGGCCGAACTTGCCTGCCCGGTTAGGACCGGAGCGCTGCTGCATTCTGCCGATGACCCGCCGCTCCGCCCAGATCATCATCAGCGTGGTCAGCATCAGGAAAGCGAATACGATCAGGACCTTCAGGCCGGTGAGCCACCACGGATCGTGGTCGATCAGGGCCGAGGCGGAGCCGCTGGCTGCTGCCAGGTGCGCCCGCGCCAGATCGGCCAGGGCAGTCATTCCGCTCTCCTCACCGTGACTAGTGTGCCGTGACCAGCGCCGAGCTCGCGCCGGACCGCGCAGCCCGCTGAATTCGCCGGCAGCCAGACGACCCAGTCCGGCATCCTCGTGACCTCGACGGGCACCGTGATGGCCCCGCGGCCCGTGGCCACGGTCACCCTGGCACCGTCGGCGACACCGGCCTGCGCCGCGGTGGCCGCCGACATCCTCGCCACGGCCGCTCGCGCCGTTCCGGCCAGGCTCGGCTCGCCATCTTGCATCCGGCCAGCGTCGAGCAGATTATGCCAGGTCGCCAGCAGCGCTTCGGCAGCGCCTGCGGGCAGCTGGCCAGGCGCGGCTGCGAGCCGGCAATCGCCAGCCGATCCGCGGCGGACAGCCGACGCCTGACCAGCAGCCGACGCCTGACCAGCAACCGATCCGCGGCGGACAGCCGACGCCTGGCCAACCGCAGCCGGGCCGACCGGGCCGGCTCCGAGTTCGGTCAGCTCGCGACGGGCCGCCGCGACGTCCGGCAGGCCGAGATGCACGTCCATCGCATCCGCCAGGGCAGCGAGCACCTGCAGGTCGGTGCGGACGGCCGGAACGGCGAGCGCCGGGCCGAACATCCCTGACCTGCCCTCCCAGTTCAGGAAGGTACCTGCCTTCTCCGCGACGGCCGCGACCGGCAGCACCACGTCAGCCCGGTCCGTGACCGCGCCGGCTCGCAGTTCCAGGCTGACGACGAAGGCAGCCCGTTCGATGGCTTCCAGGGCAGCGGCAGGGTCGGGCAGGTCGTCCGGGTCGACACCGGCCACGACGAGAGCCCGCAGCTCGCCGTCGGCGACAGCCGCCAGGATCTGGCTGGTGTCCCGGCCAGGATCGGCCGGCAGCGAGCCTGCGCCCCAGACCCTGGCGACCTCGGCTCGTGCCGCCGAGTCGGTTACCCGGCGGCCGCCAGGCAGCAGGACGGGCAGCGCGCCCGCCTCGATCGCGCCGCGCTCTCCGGCCCGCCGCGGAATCCAGGCCAGGCTGGCCCCGGTTTCACGGGCGAGCCGCACCGCGGCGGCCAGCGCGCCGGGCACTTCCGCCAGCCGTTCCCCGACCAGGATCACGGCTCCGCTGCGTCGGAGTTTTTCGGCTACCACGCCGATCAGGCCGACGCCATCGCTACCACTCGTTCCGGGAGCCCCTGCTCCGCTCGCGCCATCGGCACCGGCCGGGCCAGTCCCGCCCGCGGTGCCAGCCTGAGCCGCGGCGTCAGCCAGGTCGTCAAGGGCGCCGGCCTCACCGCCAGGGACCACAGGGAGCAGCGTGCCGGACATCCGGACCAGGCCCTGGCTGGCCAGGGCCGCCAGCGAGTAGACCTGCGGGCGACCGGCCCTGGCCGCCTTGCGCAGCCGGAGGAAGACGATCGGCGACTCGTCCTGCGGCTCGAACCCTGCCAGCAGCACGGCCGGGGCTTGCTCCAGGCTGGCGTAGCTCACGTCAGCGTCACGGCCAGCCACGATGTCCGCGAGGAACCCGGTCTCTTCCGCCGAGTGCGGGCGGGCTCGCATGTCAATGTCGTTGGTCGCGAGGGCGATCCTGGCGAACTTGCCGTACGCGTAGGCGTCCTCGACCGTCAGCCTGCCGCCGGTCAGTACCCCGGCACGGCCGCGCGCTGCCAGCAGGCCGCGGGCAGCCACATCGATCGCCTCCGGCCACGATGCTGGCACCAGCGTGCCTGAAGAGTCCCTGACCAGCGGGCTGACCAGGCGGTCCGGCATGGTGGCGTACCTGAACGCCCACCTGCCCTTGTCGCAGTTCCACTCCTCGTTGACCTCCGGCGCATTGCCGGCCAGCCGCCGGGTCACGCCGCCGCGCCGGTAGTCGGTCCGCTGCCTGCAGCCGGAGGCGCAGTGCTCGCAGACGCTCGGCACCGAGACCAGGTCGAACGGCCGGGAGCGGAACCGGTAGGAGGTGCTGGTTAGCGCGCCGACCGGGCAGATCTGAATGGTATTGCCCGAGAAGTACGAATCAAACGGCACTCCGTCAGCGACGCCAACCTGTTCCTGCGGTCCGCGGTCGAACAGCTCGATCAGCGGGTCCCCGGCGACCTGATCGGCGAACCTGGTGCACCTCGCGCACTGAACGCAGCGCTCACGGTCGAGCAGCACCTGGGCGGATAGCGCGACGGGCTTGGCGAAGGTCCGCTTGGTGCCGGAGAACCTGGTCTCGCCGGCTCCGGTGGACATGGCCTGGTTCTGCAGCGGGCACTCGCCGCCCTTGTCGCACATCGGGCAGTCCAGCGGGTGATTGACCAGCAGCAGCTCCATCATCCCGCGCTGTGCCTTCTCGGCCACGCTGGAGGTCAGCTGGGTCCGCACGACCATCCCGTTGGTGCAGGCCGTCGTGCACGACGCTGGCGGTTTGGGCTGGCCCTCCACCTGAACCAGGCACTGGCGGCAGGCACCGATCGGCTCAAGCAGCGGATGGTCGCAGAACCTGGGAATCTGGATCCCGAGCTGCTCGGCGGCCCGGATGATCAGCGTCCCTTTCGGGACGGCGATCTCGAATCCGTCGATGGTAACGCGCACGCTATCGGCCGGCCTGGCCAGCTCGGCTGCGCGGGTTTCACTCGGCTGGACGGTCATGGTGTAGCTCCGAATACGGTCGACCACGCGGGGTCGAACGGACAGCCGCCGAGCTTGGAGTGCTCGATGTACTCGTCCCTGAAATACTTGATCGACGACACCACCGGGCTGATCGCGCCGTCGCCGAACGCGCAGAAGGCCCGGCCGAGAATGTTGTCACAGATGTCGAGCAGCTTGTCCAGGTCGCCGTCGGCGCCCGCGCCGTCCTCCAGCGCCTGAAGTACCTGAGCCATCCAGTACGTGCCTTCCCGGCACGGTGTGCACTTGCCGCACGATTCATGCTCGTAGAACTCGGTCCACCGGAGCGTGGCCCGGACCACGCAGGTGGTCTCGTCGAAGATCTGGAGCGCCCTGGTACCGAGCATCGAGCCTGCGGCGCCGACCGACTCGAAGTCGAGCGGGACGTCCAGGTGCTCGTCGGTAAAGATCGGCGTTGACGACCCGCCCGGGGTCCAGAACTTCAGCCGGTGACCGGCCCGGACCCCGCCGGCCAGCGAGAGCAGCTCGCGCAGCGTGACGCCAAGCGGAGCCTCGTACTGCCCGGGCGTAGTGACGTGGCCGGACAGCGAGAAGATACCGAAGCCCTTGGACCGCTCCGTGCCGAGGGCGGCGAACGCCGCGGCGCCGCGCGCGACGATGGCGGGCACGCTGGCGATCGACTCGACATTGTTGACTACGGTGGGACAGGCGTACAGGCCTTCGATCGCCGGGAACGGCGGCTTCAGCCTCGGCTGGCCGCGGTAGCCCTCCAGCGAGTCAAGCAGCGCCGTCTCCTCACCGCACTCATAAGCGCCAGCCCCCGCGTGCACGACGATGTTCAGCGCAAAACCCGAGCCCAGGATGTCCTCGCCCAGGTAACCGGCCTGATAAGCCTCGGCGACAGCATGATGCAGACGGCGGACGACATGCAGCACCTCGCCGCGCACGTAGATGAACGCCAGCGGCGCCCTGATCGCGTACGCCGCGATAATCGCGCCCTCGACCAGCGCGTGCGTGTTCGCCAGCATGAGCGGGATGTCCTTGCAGGTGCCCGGCTCCGACTCATCCGCGTTCACCACCAGGTAGTGCGGCTTGCTGTCCCCCTGCGGGATGAAGCCCCACTTCACGCCGGTCGGAAAGCCCGCGCCGCCGCGGCCGCGCAGACCGGACTCCTTCACCATCGCGATGACGTCCCCCGGCGGCATCGCGAGCGCCTTGCCGAGTGCCCGGTAGCCGCCGACCCGGAGGTAGCCGGCCAGAGTGAACGAGTCGGGCTCATCCCAGTGCGCCGTGAGCTCCGGTGTCAGCACCGTCTGGGACGCCGGATGGGACGGCCCCGAATCTGGCGGCTCCGAATCTGATGACACTGGGGGTGCAGGCACGGGCGTATCTGCGGGCACTGGGGTCACTGCGGCCCTCCGTCGTCGGCTGGCGTCCAGCCGCTCTCGCGCGCGATCCGCAGCCCGGCCAGCGTGGGATCGCCGGCCGTGTGACCGCTGACCGCCTGGTCGTCGGGGTAGCCGGCCAGGATCCTGGCCGCTTCCCGCCAGGTGGCCAGCCGCGGCGCGCCACGGCTCGGCGCGATGTCGGCGCCGGCCCGCAGCCCGTCGACCAGGTCGCGGGCCGACTTCGGCGTCATATTGTCAAAGAACTCCCAGTTGACCATCACAACCGGGGCGTAGTCGCAGGCCGCGTTACACTCCACCCGCTCCAGGCTGACCTTGCCGTCTGGCGTGGCCGCATCGGCTTCGGTGCCCAGGTGAGCGCGGAGGTCGGCGTAGATCACATCACCGCCGAGCACAGCGCAGAGCGTGTTCGTGCAGACCCCGACGTGATACTCACCAACCGGACGCCGTTTGTACATCGTGTAGAACGTCACGACGGCGGTGACCTCGGCCTCCGACAGGTCCAGTTGCTCGGCGCAGAAGGCGAGCCCGTCGGCGGAGACATAGCCTTCCTCAGCCTGAACCAGGTGCAGCAGCGGCAGCATGGCCGAGCGCCGCTGCGGGTACCTGGCGATGATCTCGGCGGCGTCTGCCGCCAGCGCCGCGCGTACACCCTCGCTGAACGCCATTACCTGTCCACCCCTCCCATCACCGGGTCGATGCTGGCCACGGCGGCGATGACATCGGCGACCAGGCCGCCCTCGGCCATCACCGACACGGACTGCAAGTTGGTGAACGAGGGATCGCGGAAGTGCACTCGGTAGGGCCGGGTGCCGCCGTCGCTGACCGCGTGACAGCCGAGTTCGCCGCGCGGCGACTCCACCGCCGCGTACACCTGCCCGGCGGGTACCCGGAAGCCCTCGGTGACCAGCTTGAAGTGGTGGATCAGCGCCTCCATCGACTGGCTCATGATGTGCGCGATGTGATCGGCGGAATTGCCCATTCCGTCCGGGCCGACGGACAGCTGGGCCGGCCAGCCGATCTTGGCGTTAGCGATCATCACCGGATCATCGGCTGGCCTGGCTCCGGCCAGGCGGTCAATGCACTGCTCGATGATCCGCAGCGACTGATCCATCTCATCCATCCGGACCAGGTACCTGCCATAGGCGTCGCAGCTGTCCCGGGTGGGGACGCCGAAGTCGTAGCTCTCGTAGCCGCAGTACGGCTGGCTCTTGCGCAGGTCCCACGGCAGGCCGGTAGCCCGGAGCATCGGGCCGGTGACGCCGAGCGCCATGCAGCCGGTGAGGTCCAGGTAGGCGATCGAGCGGGTCCTGCTCAGGTACACCGGGTTGACGTCGAGCAGCTTGCGCAGCTGGTCAAGCTGGCCGGGCATCACGCCGAGGAACTCGCGCAGCTTCTCTAGCGCCCCGGACGGCAGGTCCTGGACGACACCGCCTGGCCGGATATAGGCGTGATTCATCCGCAGGCCGCTGATCAGCTCGAACAGGTCGAGGACCTTCTCCCGCTCGCGCATGCCGTACAGGAACACGGTGGTGGCACCGAGTTCCATTCCGAACGTGCCGATGGCCGTCATGTGCGAGGAGATCCGGTTCAGCTCCATCATCAGCACCCGGAGCACGCTCGCCCGCTCGGGGATGGCCTCGGTGATCCCGAGCATTTTCTCCACCGCGAGGCAGTACGCGGTCTCGTTGAACAGCGGCGACAGGTAATCCATCCGGGTGCAGAACGTCACGCCCTGCGTCCAGGTGCGGAATTCCATGTTCTTCTCGATGCCGGTGTGCAGGTATCCGATCACCGGCCGCAGCTCGGTGACGGTCTCGCCGTCCAGCGTGAGCACCAGCCTGAGCACGCCGTGGGTGGACGGGTGCTGCGGACCCATGTTGACGATCAGGCGCTCATCACCAGGTCCGTCCCCGGCCTCGTCGGCCGCGGCGACGATCTCGTCCCAGTCCTGGCCGCCGACATGGTAGACCCTGCCCTCGGTGCCAGCCTGGGTCGATGACTCTCCGGCGGTGCTCGTCATTGGTACGACCTCCGGTCTTCCGGCGGCGGTACGGTCGCGCCGCGGTACTCGACCGGAATGCCGCCCAGCGGATAGTCCTTCCGCTGCGGGTGGCCTTTCCAGTCATCAGGCATCTCGATCCTGGTCAGCGCCGGATGGCCGTCGAAGATGATGCCGAAGAAATCCCAGGTCTCCCGCTCGTGCCAGTCACAGGTCGGGTAGATCGCGACCAGCGAGGGCAGGTGCGGGTCGGCGTCGGGCACAGATACCTCAAGCCGCAGCCGCCGGTTGTGGGTGATCGAGAGCATGTGGTAGACCGCGTGCAGCTCACGTCCGCGGTCCGCCAGGTAGTGCACGCCGGAGACTCCGCCGCAGATCTCGAACGCGAGCGCAGGGTCATCGCGCAGCCGCCTGGCGACATCGGTCAGAGCTTCGCGGCGGACGTGCAGGGTCAGCTCACCGTAAGCCGCGACCACCCGCTCGACGGCAGTGCCGAAGCTCAGGCCAGATGCTTCCAGCGCGCCGCCGAGTGCTGCCGTGATGTCGTCGAAGTAGGAGCCGTACGGCGGCTCGCTGTGCAGCGGTGGCGTCGCCCGGACCTGCAGGCCGCCGTAGCCTGAGGTGTCACCGGTGGTATGGGTACCGAACATGCCAGTCCGGACCACCTGCTCCGCCAGCCGTTCCTGGCCCGCGATCGCCGCGCTGTCAGGCTCGGGCGGTGCCGGGCTGCCCGAGGCGGCAGCGCTGCCGGAAGCGGGCGGGCTGCCCGGAGCGGCTGCGCTGCCGGGAGCGGCCGGTTTTTCTGGCGGGACCGGCCCGGTCACCGGTCCGCCCCTGCCTGCAGGTGCGGCAGCAGCGGCAGCCTCCGCAGCCTGGCCTGCTCAAGCTCGGTGATCTGCTTCTCCCGGTTCGAGCCGAGTTTCATATTCTGGATCTTGTCGTGCAGCTTGACGATCGCGTCCAGGAGCATCTCCGGCCGGGGCGGGC
>OCZU010000597.1_pt1 | contig 24466 bp, 22 predicted proteins | sample 1539001 | NCBI WGS metagenome assembly OCZU01 (sample SAMEA3539306, study PRJEB22396) | soil metagenome | biome: tundra; feature: field; material: soil | place: USA | collected 2010-05 | depth 0.15 m | reverse complement strand
GGCAGGCAATCTTGCCTGCAGCCGCCTTTCAGGCGGCTTTTTCGCGCCATGCGTCCGTCTTCGATCCCTGCATGCGCCGGCTGAAAGCCGTCCCCAGAGGGGACCCCAGCCACGATTGGCTGCCCCACGGTCAAGTGCATAATCGTTAATTCTGCTTGCCGCAGACCACTATACGGCCTGCGCCTTCTGCCCGTCCCACGAGTACGTCCTTCCGTAGCGCACAGCCAGCACGCCCATTAACGTGGGCAGGGTGGAGTAAAAGCCGGTGTCGATGCTGACCACCGGATCCTGCCGGCTCTTTACGCAATCCAGGAAATTGCGCACGTGCGCATGGTCGCTGGGACCGCCAACATAGCGGAAACTCTGGCTTACGGGCTCGAACGGCGGCGGTGGGGGCGGCGTCGCAGCGGCACGCCCACCGGTGGCGTGGGGCCGGTAGCGGTAGCCGGTACGATTGACCTGCAGCCACCCCTTGTCCCCCAGGAAGTGGTTGCCCTGAACGTCGAAATCCGGGTTCTGCATCACGCAGTTCGTGTATGTCATCACGAACTGCGGATACTTCCAGGTCACCGCCATCGAGTCGGGCAACTGCAAGGGCTGGGGCGCGACGCGTGCGTACTGGCCCGACGCGCTGCACGTCAGCGGCTCCTGCGCGCCCAGGTACCAGTGCGCCACGTCCGTCAAATGAGTTCCCCAATCGAGCAACGTTCCGCCCGAGTAGTCGTAGAACGCGCGCCAGGACCGCTGCCGCATGGCGGTATAAGGGCGGTGTTCGGCGGGCCCCTGGAAAAGGTCCCAATCGAGGTCCGCGGGCGGCGCGCCCCCCTCGCCTTCGGGCCGCGTGTAGTTGCCCTGGTAAATGCACTCGGCATGGTAGACCTTGCCGATCATGCCGTCTTGCACCCGTTTGGCGTTCTCCTGAAAGTGGCTCCAGGAGCGTTGCTGAAGGCCGATCTGCACCACCCGTTTGTTGGCGCGGACCGCCAGCCGCATTTTCTGCCCCACTTCGATGCTGTTCGACAGCGGTTTCTCGCAGTAGGCGTCCTTGCCCGCCTGGCAGGCTTCGATCAGTATGGGCCCATGCCAATGATCCGGCGTGGTGATCAGGACGGCGTCTACGTCCTTGCGGTCCAGCACCCGGCGGTAGTCGGTCACTGCGTCGGGGTGGCTCTTGGTCTTCGCGCCCAACTTTGCCGCCTGCTGTTCGCGCGTGGGCTTGTAGACGTCGCACACCGCCGCCAGATCCACGTCCGGGAAGTCGGTGAAAACCCCGCCGACATAACTGCCGCGGGTGCCGGCGCCGATAATGGCGAACCGGATTCTGTCATTCGCGCCGATGGCGGAGCGCGAGAGGGCGGCCGTAACCGCGGTGCCCGCGAGGAAACTGCGCCTGCTTTGCATGAGGGTCTCCCTTGAATTCACTTTCGGATGTGGCAGCCTTATTCTCCCCGCTTTCACGTTCCGCGTCAAAGGGTACCGCTTTTGGACCGGCAACCCGTGATAGGATATGACCAATTGGAGGCACGGATGCCACACTGTTCCAGACGCAATTTCTTGAAGACCGGTCTTGCCGCGGCTACCCTGGCGGGAACCGGAAACCGGCTCTTGCGGGCTGCCCGCGGGACAGCCACCGATTGGGTCACGCTCGGCAAGTCCGGCGTCAAGGTGACGCGGCTCGCCTTCGGCACCGGGTCGATGAGCGGGAAAGTGCAGCGTGACCTCGGCCAGGACGAATTCACCCGCCAGGTGCGCTACGCCTACGATCACGGCATCCGCTTCTTCGAGACCGCCGAGAGTTACGCCGAGATGCACAAGATGCTGGGCGTGGCACTGAAAGGCATCCCGCGCGATACCTACCGGCTGATGACCAAGATGACTACCCATCCGGAAGGGGACCCGCAGGCCAAGATCGATGAACTGCGCAAGCTGGCCAATACCGACTACTTCGACGTGGCGCTGCTGCACTGGCAGCACACCGACACCTGGCCGATGGACACCATGCGCTGGCAGGACGGGATTCTGGAAGCGAAATCGAAAAAGGCTGTGGTAGGTTACGGCGCGAGCGTGCACGGGCTCCCGGCGTTGCGGAAGTTCCCCGGTAATAAGTGGCTCGAGGTCGCCATGATCCGCATGAACCACGCCGGCGTCATTATGGACGCGGAGGAGTTCAACACGAGCGGCCCCGGAAACGTTAGCGAGGTGGTCAAGCACACCAAGCAGGTTCACTCCGAAGGCATGGGAGTGATCAGCATGAAGCTGGTTGGCGAAGGCAGGTTCAAAAACCGGCAGGACCGGCAGGAGGCCATGCGGTTCGCCTTCAACAATGCCGGCGTCGATAGCGTCACGGTGGGCTTCAAGAACACCGCCGAGATCGACGAGGCAATTGAGAATGTGAATCTGGCGCTGGCCTAGCCCGCGCCACGCACCGCAACCCGATCCGCTCCGCGGTGGGAAGCCGCGCCAAATCGTGTTGTCATGATAAGGGAGCTGGCATTCATGACAAACGGGTTTCCCAGACGTACCTTCTTGCGCGATGTCGCCGGAGCGGTCGCTCTGTCTGCCGGCGCCGCGGCGCCTGCCGCCGGCCAATCGCCCGCCGCCGTGGTAATCGATCCCACGCCCCGCTTCGATATCTCCCCGTGGCTCTACATGCAGTTCATGGAGCCGTTAGGCGTTACCGACAGCTCGGTGGAAGCCGCGTGGGACTACGACCGCGACGACTGGCGCCAGGATTTTGTGGACGTGGTGAAGGACCTCGCTCCCGGAGCCATGCGCTTCGGCGGACTCTACAGCCGTCATTACAAGTGGCGGGAAGGCGTCGGGCCCGCCGCCAAAAGGCCCTGGACGCGGAACTACTTCTGGGGCGGGAAGGAGACTAACCGCGTAGGCACCCACGAGTTCGTCGACCTCTGCCGCCGGGTTGGCGCCGAGCCGTTCTATTGCGTCAACTTCTTGAGCGACGGAGAGCGGCGCTTCCTCGCAACCTCCGAGGGCAACCGCACCGGCGATGCCCGTGAGGCCGCCGATTGGGTGTCCTACGCCAACGACCCGGATAATCGGGAGCGCAAGAGCCACGGCATCGCCCAGCCGTATCCCCTCAAACTCTGGCAGCTCGGCAACGAAACTTCGTACGGCAACCAGACGTTTACCCGCGAACAATCGATTGCCACCACCATCGAATTCGCCAAAGCGATGAAACAGCGCGACCCGTCCATCCAACTCATCGGCTGGGGCGACCGGGGCAGGGGAGTCGCCGACCTTTGGGCGGGTGAACTGATCAAACAGGCGGGAGAATACCTGGACATGGTGGCCATCCACCTGATGGGGCAGAGTCCGAAACGCCCGGACACGGTTCTCAAGGGCCTGGCGTATCAGCAGGAACCGGAGCGTGCCTGGCAGGAACTCATCGAGCTTGCCAATACCGTGGAGACCCGCGTTGCCGAGCTGGAGAGTGTGCTCGCCGCGCTCGGGGCCAAGACCGGTATCGCCGTCACCGAGGGGCACCTGAGCCTGAGCCCTCACAACGCCAACCCGATCCTCTTCGAATGGTTGTCCGCCGTTTATCACGCGCGTTCGCTTAATATCTACCAGCGGCACGGCGCGCGGGTGAAGATCGCCACGGCGGCCGATTTTCAGGGCAACCGATGGACCGTGACGGCGGTCATGCTGCCGACCCCGCGCGGCATCAGCTATCTCATGCCGGCCGGCTCCATTGCCCGTCTGTTCCACAAATACAACGGCAAGCAGGGAGTCGATGTGGTGACCACTCCTTCCGGTCTGGACATCGCCGCCAGCCGCACCGTGGGCAAGGTGTACCTTCATGTCGTGAACCTGGAATACCGGCGGGCGGTGGAAGTCGCCTTCGCTGTCAATGGCATGCAGGTCACCGGTGGCCGGGTGTTTGAGATTGCCCCCGAAAACCTCCGGCAATATGTCAACCAGGATCAACCGCGCGTCTTCCACCCCCGCGAAGCCGCGCTACCCTCCGGTCCGGCGCCGGCGTGGCGCTTTCCAGCCGGTTCGGTGACGGCCGTGGAATTGGATGTCCAGGTGGGATAAGCCTCCTGGCTTGTCCATCCGAGCGAAGCTCGGAACTCTTCTTTCCGCTGTAGGATAGAAGTGTCATGTCGATTCGCGCCTTACAGATTTTGCCGCTTCTTTCCATCCTGCTGGCCGCCCAGCCGGCCCAGGATCCCGCCGTGCTGGCCAGAAAGGCGTTGGACCTGGTGCTCGCCGGACAGTATGCCGAGTTCCTGCAAATGTCCACCGCCGACGTGCAGAAGAGTATGCCGGCGGCCGAACTGGCCAAAGTCGGCGCCATGATCAAGACCTACGGCGCGCTGGAAAACCTCGCCGCCCCGGCGGTCACCCGAGCCGGCCCCAACAGCATCGTCGTCTTTGCGGCCAAGTTCGCTAATCAGAATATCAATTTCCGATTGATCGTCAATTCGGCCGGCCTCGTCGCGGGCTTTTTCCAGCTTCCCGGCAGCGTCAGCTGGCAGCGGCCCGAGTATAGCCAGCCCGGCGCGTTCAAAGAGCGCGAAGTCACCGTGGGGGATGGCGAATGGAAGTTGCCCGCAACCCTTTCCGTACCGGTTGGCGCCGGACCGTTCCCGGCGGTAGTGCTGGTTCACGGCTCGGGACCCAATGATCGCGATGAGACCGTGGGCGGCGTCAAGATGTTCAAGGATCTGGCCGAGGGCCTGGCTTCGCGCGGCATCGTCGTGTTGCGCTATGAGAAGCGCACTTTGCAGTACCGCGCGCGCATCGCTTCCATCGCCAACTTCACCGTGCAGGAGGAGGTGGTCGACGATGCCGTGAAGGCCGCCGCGCTGCTTCGCTCTCTGGCCGAAGTGAACGGAAGCCGCGTCTTCGTGATCGGTCACAGCTTGGGCGCCTACGTGGCGCCGCGCATCGCCGAGCTGGACGGCAAGCTGGGCGGCATCGTCCTCATGGCCGGCAACGTGCGCCCCCTGGAAGACCTCCTGGTGGAGCAGGTGGAGTACATGGGCATCAAAGGCGATCAACTCGATCGTGCCAAGGCCTTGCAGGTCAAAGTGAAGAAACTGGACCCGGGCGACGAGGATTCCCCCGCGCTCGGCGGCCTGCCGGTTTCCTACTGGGTGGATCTGAAGGACTACGATCCTGCCGCCGCCGCCAGGAAACTCGCCATCCCCCTGCTCGTCCTCCAGGGCGAGCGCGATTTCCAGGTCACCATGACCGATTTCGCCCTCTGGAAGGCCGCCGTCGGCAGCGCAAAGGGCGTAGTCATGAAGAGCTACCCCTCGCTGAATCACTTGTTTGTGGCTGGTGAAGGCAAGAGCCTGCCGGCCGAATATAGCAAGCCCGGCCACGTGGCGCCGGCGGTCATCGACGATATCGCAAAGTTCGTCAAATAGCCGCCAGGGCAAGACCCCGAAGACCCCGAAAGATCTCTGGATAATTCGGAGAATTAGGTCTACAATCTGCTCAGAAGAACTTCCGGTGCAGTTTTTTGGTGCTGCCTTTGTTCTTATAACGGCCTTTTAGGAGGTTTCCATGTTCGATAGCCTCGCAGACCGCATCCGGGAAGATGAACAAATTCCCGCCGCCCAGCGGTATATGAAATGGGCGGCGATCCTGGTAATTTCCGTGGCTCTTTTTGGGGGCCTGTACCTCGGCATCCAGTATCTGAACATCTAAGGATCCGATCCGGTTCAGATCATTCGGAGGGGGCAATCCGTTGCATGACGGACTTCACCTTTCGCCCGTATTCGGCATTCGGGTTGTAGGTAGACAGGAGTTTGTCCAGTTTCTTGTCCTTATATAGGTCCGAATGGGAGAGGCGATAGCCTACAGCGTGTATTCCGGCAACCGGCGAGGCGAACTCCGCGTGTCCCGAATCCCACCCGAATAAATTGTTGTGCCGCGCGGATTTACCCCCCGTCGTTTCGACGTAGGAGAGGCTTGGCAGCAGGCGCCAATCCAGTTCGTTGTAGTCGGCGGCTTCCAGGAAGGCTGCGGCGAACTCGGCGGCGGGACAATCGCCGCTGCGGAAAAAGGTGCGAAGGGTTTCTAGTCTGGGATCGTTGCGATGTTCCGGCGCGGGGGTGGGTATTGGACGCGGCGAGAAGGCTACTGGCACAGCCGCTATTCCAACTGCGAACATACCACTGGTAATCAACTTCATCATGCCGGAAACTCCTTAAAATCAAAGATTTGAGAATGCCTGAAAGTGCGCCGTTGGCGGCGCCCCCAAGCGTCGGATCGGGGGGGAACCTAGGTTCCCTTTAGCGGGTAGTTAAGGTGAGTCCATTAGCAGAGATTATACCACTATGAGGAGGAACGCCAGTGGGACGAAGTCCTAAGGGTGACGAATGGAACCAACGCTACTCCCGCATGACCGTGTGCGGCAGACCCGGCCTTCCGCTGCCTTCGCTGCCCGCATGCCGCACTGTGCCGTGTAGCGGAATCACCCCAACATTCAAAATCCCATACTTCGTTAACGTGTGTTTTATCAAACACTTAGACGCATCGCTCCGTCCAGCCGCCACTTTGCCGGTGTGCCCTTGTGCCATCCTGAAATTAGCCGAGCCGGGGCGACTGTGGATACCCTGTGGCCAGTCCCACGCAGGTCTCCCCGGGCCCGGTACGGGTCCAGAGGTACCAGTAGCTTCAGATTGTCTGAGTTCGGAGGGAAAATGGCTTCGTTCTGTAAAACAGCTCTCCGTCCCCCACCAGCAATCTATTCCAGGGCAATCGCCCTGGGGAAGAGAATATTGTTCTCCAGGTGGATGTGACGATGCAGGTCGCGCTCCATGCCCGCCAGCTCGAAATACAGCGCGCGGAAGGTGTTGCAGGCGTCCTCTGGGGGCGTATAGTTGCCCGTGAGCCGGCGCAATTGGACCAGTGCGTCGCCCGCCGAATCGTGCTCGAAACACATGACCCGGATGGGGTTCCGAACGCTGCCGCAGTGGAAGGATCCGGGCTCCGCGCCGCCCTCCAGGGCGCGCATCAGGGGGAAAAGCACCGTCTCTTCCTTGGCCAGGTGCCCATCCAGCTCCGCTTTCATGGGACCGTACACCGCGCTTACGGCGCGCAGCATCTCGCCGTGGCGCTCGCCGTGCGCTGCCAGCACCTTGGCGAGCCGGGCCTCCACGATGGGGAGTTGCACCTTCATGTACGTGTGATGGGTGTCGAGGATGTGGTCGATCAGTGCCGTCAGGGGAGCCGTAGTCCAGTCCGTGGGATCCTCGGCGGGAGTTCGTACGGCTTGCTCGATTTCCCCCAGCAGAACGGCCGGGTCCAGTCCCTTTCTGCCGCACGCTTCGGCGATCGGTATCTTGCCGCCGCAGCAGAAATCGATGCCGTGCTTCTCAAACACGGCGACCGACGCCGGGAACTCGGCGGCAATCTGGCCTACGGTGCGATCAATGGTGGATGTGGTCATGCTTCGATTGTGGACCGCGCGGGTAGCCAAGTCGGTGACTGGAGTCACCGCGCCGGGGCGGCGTTTTGCCTCGCAACTTCTCTCCCACCAATGGGTTATATTAGGTTAAACCAATGTCAGTCTCTCGGCCCTTGCTCGTTGTTTTGAGCGCCTTGCCGTGCTTGGCCGCTACCTTCGGCACGGTGGTTCCGCATACTCCGGCGCTTGCCGATCTGGCGATTGATGAGGCGCGCAAGCGTCTCTATGTCGTCAACACCATCGCCAGCACCGTGGAAGTGTACGCCACCAATGTGAACCCGCCCCGATTGACGAACAGTATTAAGACCGACGCTACACCGTTGTCGCTGGCCCTCTCCCGGGAGACGCCGAACCCCCGCTACCTTTACGTAGCCTGCTACGACGGTTCCACGCTCGACATCATCGACCTGAACTCCGCCAACTTCTCCTCCGTTTCCAAACAACTGGATGCCAAGCCGGAGGGCGTCGCCGTCGGGTACAACGGGATCGTGCTGGTCTCCACCGTCGGCACGGGCACGGGGGCGGAGGTGCTGATTACCTACGACCCGGTGGCCGGCAAAACCCAGGGTCTCGCCGTGGCGCCCCCGGCGCCGGTGGCACCGGCGCTGCCCCCAACCAACAATAATATGTACCAGGTGGGCAAAAGCCGGCTGCAGGCGTCGCCGGATGGCAAGCTGATCGTCGGCGTCAATTTACAGGCCGCCACCCGCACCGTGTTCGTCTTCGACGTGGCGTCGTCCATCGTGCTCGCCAGCCGCGTGGTGCCGGTGATTTCACCCACCCTGGCGGTGTCTCCGGACGGCACGAAATTCCTCAGCGGACCCATGCTCTTCGAAACCAGCACGCTGGCCGTGCTGGCGCAGCAGAACACCACCAACTCGCCTTACGTGTTCCCCGCCAACGCCAACTTCAACGTGCAGACCAGCCAGGGCGGCGCCGTGTTCCTGCCGGATGGCTCGGCCCTGCTGGCAGCCTATAACATCGTGCCCACGTCCGTGCCCGCGGCCGCGACGAATACCAGTCAGATGACCGTCAACTCGCCGGACACCATGCTGATCGGTCTCGGCATCAAGTTGCCGGAGAACCTGGATGGCAAAATGGTGATCACCAGCGATGGCGCCACGGCCTATGCCCTCTCGCAATCCGGCTTTGTGGTGCTGCCCATGGGCACGTTGAAGAATCAGCCGCTGGCCATACCGGATTCCACCGCCACGCTCCTTTCCAGCGACCAGTGCGGCGTTACCGCCGCCCTGAATTCGGCCACCATTCCGGTGCGCAATGCCGGCGGCGGCAGGATTACCGTCACCGTGCAGGCGCTGGCCGCCACCACCACCAGTCCCACCGTGCGCGCCACCGCCAAGACTTATGGCGCCGATATCACCGCTCAATTCAGCGCCGTGGCGGCGCGCACCCTTGGTACCGCCGCCGCCGACCAGTTGCTCATCCAGGCCAACGAAGCCGTCAACATCATCCCGGCCGTGCGCGTCTTTCAGAACACCCGAAATGCCGAGGCGATCGGCACTATTTTGCCCATCGATTGGGGCGCCTCCGCCTCGGGCCTGGCGGACATGCTGGGCGACACCGCGCGCCAGCGGATCTATATCGCCAACCCCGGGCTGAACCGCCTCGAAGTATTCGATATGGGGACGCAGCAGTTTCTGAGCCCTATCCCGGTGAGCCAGCTGCCGCGGTCCATGGCCTTCGGCAACGACGGCAACACGCTCTATGTCGCTTCCGGCGGCAGCGAGCAAATCAGCATTGTGGATCTGACCCAAGGCAAAGTCACCGGCCGGGTGTTGTTCCCACCCCTGCCATTCAATGCCACCTTCAGCCTGATCACTCCGGCGCTCCTCGCCAGCAGCCTGCATGATCCCCAGGTCATTATGAGCGATGGCACGGTCTGGAAGATCGTGGGGAACAACGTGACGCCGCGTGTCCTGGACACCAACATTTTCGGTACCGTACGTTCCATTCCCGCGCCGCAGACCATGGCGTCCACTCCCGAGGGCAGTTACGTGTTGATCCTGGGGGGCAACGGCACGGCGTATCTCTACAGCGCGGCGACCGACAGTTTCGCGGCCGCGCAGAGCGTGATCCCCACGCCGATCACCGGCTACTACGGCCCCATCGCCGCCGGACCAAACGGCCAATACTACCTGGTGAACGACCAGGTGCTGAATCCTGCCCTGACGCCGATCGGCTCTAGCGGCACGGGCGCCACCGGCGGCGGCGCGTTGCCCTCGCCGGGCGGTCCCTCCGCCACCGGGCGGCCGGTAGCCGCCGTAGCCGCCGTCGGCGCGTCCAGCTATGCGCGTTTCAGCATCCCGGCGACTGCGGCCAACGCTACTCCCGCGGACACCGGCCTCGTCGAAGTAGTCGATCTCACCACCTCGCGCACTACGGCTACCGCGGCGGCGCTCGAGACCCCATCGGCCCTGGCGCGCGCCGGAACGCGCGTCAACGTGCTGGGCCGCAGCATGGTGCTGGATTCCGCCGGCGCCACGGCGTTCGTGCTCACCGCCTCCGGTTTGAGCGTGATTCCACTGGCCACCTCCACGGCCCCGAACCTCCCACAGGTGCCGGCGAATGGGGTAGTGAGCACAGCCAACTTCCTGGGGTCGGTGGCGCCGGGCGGCTTGATCTCGATTTTCGGCGCCAACCTGGCCTCCTCCGCTACCGCCGCCAGTTCGCCGCTGCCCACTCTTCTCGGCGGCGCCTGTGTCACTCTCAACAATTCGCCGCTCTCTTTGCTGGCCACATCGCCCGGCCAGATCAATGCCCAACTGCCTCCCACTCTGGCTGCCGGGCGCTATCCCCTGGTGGTGCGCTCGCTCAATTCCATGGCGGCATCGTCTTCCATCAATGTGACGGTATCCAAATACGCTCCGGCGGTATTCATGGACGAGCACGGCGCCGCGCTCTACCACGCCGACGGAACCCGGGTGGATAAAGACCACCCCGGGACGCGCGACGAACATCTGACGCTGTATGCCACCGGGCTCGGCGTTACCACCGGCGGAAAGGTCACCGCCGGCACGCCATCCCCGGCCAGTCCATTGGCGGTGACCGCCCCGGTCTTGTTGTATTTTGGGAACCCGCTCATCAAGGAGGCGGGGATTATCGTGGATTGGAGCGGCCTGCTGCCTGGCTATATCGGCGTCTACCAGATCAATTGCCGCATCCCGGGAGCCCACATCAATGGCGACGCCCTGCCCATTACGCTGAAAATTGGCGGGGTCAGCAGTCCCACCACGGGAGCCAACGTGCCGCAAGTCTGGGTTCAGTAAAGCGCTCAGTAGGACGCCCGGCACGGCGGCGCGCAAGTCCCAACGGAATTCCCCTGGTACTGGTATCATGCTGGGGTTCCCCGGTTCCGGGCGCCGAACGGTAGCATCCGCGGTCTCTCTGGCGTACAGTATAGGTGATCCACCTGTGAGAGGAGTTCATGCGTTCCATCCGGTTCGTCGCGATCATTTTGGCAGTTCTCGTGGGATTCACGTCGTGCAGTCGCGATCCCAACGTCGTAAAAAAACGTTACCTGGAGAGCGGTAACAAATACTTTGAGAAAGGCCGGTATAAGGAGGCGTCCATCCAATACCGGAACGCTCTCAAACGCGATCCGAAATATGGACCGGCGTACTACAAACTCGCCCTGGTGGGCATTAAGGCCGGCGACGTCACGGGAGCCGTGGCCGCGCTTCACCGGGCCGTGGAACTGATCCCTCCCGATCAGCCCGATCATTGGGATGCCACCGTCAAGCTATCGGAGATTTATCTTACGGTAGCCAGGGCCGAAAAGCCGTACATGGACGAGGTGGAGAAGTTCGCCAAGGACCTGCTGAAGCGCGATCCGGATTCGTACGACGGGCACCGCCTGATCGGCGACCTGAGCTACACCAGGGCCACGGACGCGATCCGGAGCAAGCCGCCACGCCCCGAGGAGGCTTCGGCCTTGTTGGATGTGGCCACGCAGGAATACACCAAAGCGGACAGCATCAAACCCGGGCAGATACTGGTTTGGATGCAGTTGGCGCGGACGCGCACGGCCAAGTCCGATTTTCCCGCGGCCGAGGCGTACTACCGCCGCGCGATCGACAAGGACAAGACCTTTCAACCCTCCTATACCGAGCTTTACCGCCTGTTGCTGTACCAGAAGAGGCCCGCGGACGCCGAGCAAATTCTGAAATTGGGATTCGCCAACAACCCCAAGCAGTACGGATTCCTCACCCTCCTGGCCATGCAGTACTACGCCATGCAGCGCCATGACGACGTGGTGAGCATCCTCAACCAGATCAAGAGCCATGCCAAGGACTACGACCAGGCATACGTGATGGTGGGTGATTTCTACCTGCGCATGGGCGACGGCGATTCGGCGATTCGCGAGTATAAAGAAGGCATGGCCAAGGATGCGGCCAAGAAGACGACGTACCAGAAGCACATAATCGAAGTGCTCATGCGCCAGGGCAAGCGGTCCGAGGCCGCCGAGATCAATTCGCAGATCCTCAAAGAGAGTCCCACCGATAACGACGCGCGCGGGCTGGCCGCCACCTTCCTGCTCGACAGGGGGGACATCGCCAAAGCGCTGGCGGAATTGCAGGAAGTAGTGACGCGCGCGCCGGCCAACCCCGTTGCGCGATACAACCTGGGCCGGGCGCACGCCGCGCGGGGCGAGTACGAACAGGCGCGCCAGCAGTTCCAGAAAGCCATCGAGTTGCAGCCGGATTACAATCTGGCGCGTCTCGGCCTGGCGGAATTGCAGGTGGGCCACGGCGATTACGAGGCCGCCGGGAAAACCGCCGAAGCCATACTGACGATCGACAAGGGCAGCCTCAACGCCCGCCTCATCCAATCCGCCGCACTGATGGGAGAGAGGAAGTTCGCCGACTCGCACGCTCTGCTGGACGCCATGCTCAAGGCCAATCCCGGCTCGCCCGATGTCCTGTTCCAGTTGGGCGTGGTCAATCTTGCGGAGGGCAAGTATAAGGATGCCGAAGACTCGTTCCGGCGCTCTTACCAGTTGAACCCGGCCAACTCAAGGGGACTGATGGGCATCGTCGAAACCCTCGTGGCCCAACACAAGTCGGACGAGGCGCTGAACCTCCTTAAAGGCGAGAGCGAAAAGGCTCCCAGCCGGTTGGACCTGCAGCTGTTGTTGGGCAATACGGCCGTGCGCGCGGGCAAGTTCGATCTGGCCATCCAAACCTTCAACGGCCTGCTCAGCCGCATGGACAAGGGCCGCGCGCAAGGTGATATCTACATGAGAATCGGCGAGACTTACCGGCGCAAAGGCGACCCCAACAGCGCCGTCCAGGCACTGCAAAAGGCGCGCGAAACACTGCCCGACAACATCGTCGTGCTCAGTACCCTGGCCCTGCTGTTGGATAATTCCGAACGCAAAACCGAGGCCAAGCAGGTTTATGAGGCTACCCTCAAGCTGGACCCGAATAACGCCATTGCGTTGAACAATCTGGCCTTCCTGCTGGCCGAAACCGGCGGGGACCTGGACGACGCGCTCACCAAAGCCCAGCGCGCCAAGCAACTGAAATCCGATCTTCTGGAGATCTCCGATACGCTTGGCTGGATCTACCTGAAGAAGAACCTGGCGGACAACGCCATCGAGATCTTCAAGGATCTCGTATCCAAAGAGCCGAACCACTCGACCTATCGCTTTCACCTGGGGATGGCGTACTCCCAGAAGGGCGATAAGACCAGGGCCATCGAACAGCTCAAGGAAGCGCTGAAGTACAATCCCGGGAAGGAAGAGAAGGACAAGATCCAGCAGTTGATTACGCGTTTGGGGTAAGCCGCTTGCCCACCTACATCGCGTAGTTCGGCTATCGAATCCCGGTGATGTTGCGAACGGTGGAGGAACTCGGGGAGACGATTCGCAACAACCCTTTTGTGGAGGCGGGCGCGCCGGAGAACTGGCTGCACGTTCTGTTTCTGGCGAGCCAGCCCGATGCCCGTGTCGTCGCCGCTCTCGACCCAGCTGCCGAACGGGGTGGCGAAAACCGAGCTGACGAACGCCTACTTCGACGCAAGGCTTGCCACGGCCATCACGGGACGGAATTGGCGAACCGCACGCAAACTTTTCGATCTGGCCCGAACTGGAAAGTAGCGCGGCTCATCCCCTCCGTGGATTCGCCGATCTATTGACAACGGTTTGGCGAGGCGCTACAAACGAATCGGACTTGACGGTCCGTATTCGACTGCCAATCCCGTGGAAGGGGGTGTGAAATCCGTGACTGCTCAACAAGAGGCATTTAAGGTCTACTACTCCTCGCTCACCGACGCGGATCTGCTAAAGATTGCGGCCAATAAGCGTTCCTTCCTCAACGTGGCACAAGAGGCGCTCGCCAACGAACTGCGCGGCCGGAACCTGGCGCCGTCCGAGCCGTCCCGGCCGGCGGACAAGCGGACAGCGGAGTCTCACCCTAATCCCGTGGCGCGCATGGCATGGAGGGTACGTGGCTGGTTTTCCCGCGAGCGGTAAATCCAGGAGGCCAGAGAGAATGTCGTTCACCAAACGAAGAGATCTGAGCGCACGGTGCTGGAGAGACCAAGGAATCCAAGGCCGTCAACGATAAGATTCAGGGCCGCCTCAAGAAAGCCAGGATCACTCTATAGGGTGAACCCGGCGCGCGCGCACCAGGTTCAGCGCCTGGCTTTGGCGCGGTCCATGTAGCGCAGGTTTTCGATGTCGAGGCGGATAATGTCGCCGGTTTTCACGAATTGCGGCACCATCACCTCGACACCGTTTTCGAGCGTCGCCGGCTTGAAGTTCGTGTCTTGCTGCTGATGCGCGGACGGCGTCGTGGCGGCGATCTTCACTTCCAGAACATCCGGGAACAGTACGTTGATGGGCCGGCCCGCGACGAATTCGACGGCCAGTTTCATGCCGGCTTCGAGAAAGCGGGATTGCACTCCGATGAGCGCCTTGGGAATTTCGGTCTGCTCGAAGTTCTCCGGATCCATGAAGCAACAATGGTTCTCGTCAGCGTACAGGAATTCCAGCGTGTGCTTGTCGAGGGGCATCTCTTCGAGCTTCAATTCCGAGCGGAACGCGTGCTCCCAAAAGGTTCCGGTGTCGAGATTGCGCAGCCGGGCGTGCATGGCGCCGCTCATTCTGCCCTGGCCGGGACGGTATTCCGTCGCGACCACTTTGTAGTCCTGACCTTCAAACTTGACGACCATACCGACGCGTAGCTGCGATGCGACAACCATGCCTGCCTCCTGTGAACGCCAATTCTAATCCCAATCGGGTTTCGCCGATAGCCCTACGGGACAGCCCTACGGTGCTGCGGGAGTAAACTGTAGGCATGTCCAGACTGCGCTGGCTGATGACAACGCTTGCGCTGCCGCTGGTGTATGTCGCAGTCGTATACCAGGCGACACGGCCGCCGAGGGCGGCGTATCGATTTGCCAGGCCCACGGTGATGACGGTATCGGACGAGGGCGGTCCGGCGATTCTGCATGCTCCCCCCGTAGTCTATCCGTTGCCGGCGCTGCGCGACCGCGTGGACGGCAGCGTGACGGTGAAAGTTACGGTTGCGGGCGATGGCTCGGTATCGCGGGCCGTGCCGGTTTCCGGGCCGGCGCCCTTGCGTCAGGCGGCGGCGGACAACGTGCGGCAGTGGCAGTTCGCAGCCAAGGCGCAGGAAACGCAGGTCGACGTCGGGTTTTCGCTGGATTCCGCGACTCTCTCGCTGGTGTTGCCCGAACCGGTGCGGCGTCCCGCGCCCGAGTACCGGGGAAGGCTGCACGGTCGGGTGCGGGTGGTGGCGCTGGTAGGTCCCGAGGGCCGCGTGGAACTGGTGCAACCGGTGACGGGGCCGGCGGATCTGGTGCCTGCCGCGGTGGAATCGGTGCGGCAGTGGATCTTCCGCCCGACCCTGCGCAACGGCAGGCCGGTGCAAGGCACCGCGGTGGTGGACGTACCGTTCGGCCTGTAGGGTAACGCGGCGGGGCTGGCGCGGCTACATGACAAGCTGTGGGCCAAGCTGCTGAGCCCGTTGCAGGCCCCTCCTACCTGGCGGCGATGGTCACGCTCGCCGAAATGTTCTCCCACTCGAGGGTCAGCGTGCCTTTCTTGCCTTCGCCGGCCAGAGTCATCTTGTAAGTTTCCACCAACGAGGCGGGCTTGCTCATCTTCATGGGCGTGCGGCCGACTGCCTTGCTGTCATCCAGCGACGTACTGCCGTCGCGATTGATTCCCCATTGGCCGGTCTGCTTGCTGACTGCCAGTTGCCAGCCCTTGGGATCGAGAAACACGTACAGGGTGTAGTCGCCGGCGGGCACGGTGAGGTTGCCGATGGTAATATCGCCATCCGTATGCAGGGCGGTGGCATTGTTGGCGCCGGCACGCCAGACGGTGTTGTCGGGTTGCAGCGCATCGGCTCCGCCGAAGATCTTTCTGCCCTTGACGGACGGGGCGGAGTACTTGATGGCGATGTTCTTGCCGCCGATGGTGGCGGAGGTCTCCATGGGCGGGCTGGCTGGCGCCTTCTTAGGGGCCTGGGCGAAGGCGAGACCCGCTACGGCGCCGAGCGCCAGAACGCTGGTTAGTGCGCGATTGAATTTCATTTCAGCTTAAGATTCCTCTCTCTGTGAGTATATTACCCCTTGCGCTCCGGGAGTCGGCTGGGGCATGTTAAGACAGTGTTCCCGATTGCACTTTTGCGCGGCCTGCTTGGGCTGATCGGCCTGGGCAGCGCCTTTATGGCCGGCCGCACGATGGCGGCGGTCCGCAAGGGCGTTGTCAGTGCGACGAGCCACTACGCCTGGATGGTTCGCGCCGTGGTCTGCCTGGCCGCCCTGTCCTTCCGTCACTCTCCGGACAAGGTACTGATTGGCGTTTGGGCCCTCGCCGCGGCCGCCTTCGCCGGAGGATGGTGGCAGGCGGCGCATCAAAAGCCCACCGAAGACCTCTCACAGAACATTGTTCCGCGCGATGAATAACCCGCCCGCTTGCTACAATCTGGTCTTAACATGTCTCTCATCGTGGTTGGATCCGTAGCCTATGACGGCGTCGAAACGCCCCATGGAAAAGTAGACCGCATGCTCGGCGGAGCGTGCACGTACATCTCTCTCGCCGCCGCGTACTACACGGAGGTCAAGATCGTCGGCGTGGTGGGCGAAGATTTCGCCCAGGAAGACATCGATTTTCTGGCGTCGCGCAAAATCGATCTGACAGGCCTCGACCGGGTGGCCGGCAAGACGTTTTTCTGGGCCGGCAAGTACTCGCCCGATATGAACGATCGCGAGACGCTGGTGACGGATCTCAACGTCTTCGCCGATTTCAATCCCCGGTTGCCGGAGAGCTACCGCGCCGAGCCATATCTCTTCCTGGGCAATATCCAGCCCGATTTGCAGCGCAGCGTACGCCGGCAGATGAGCCACCTGCGGCTTACCGGCGGCGACACGATGAATTACTGGATCAATGATTTCCGCCCGGCGCTGCTGGAGACCCTCAAGGAATGGGACTTCCTGCTGATCAACGACAGCGAAGCCCGCCTGCTTTCGGGCGAACACAACCTGCGCCGCGCCGCCGCCAAGATCACGGAAATGGGGCCGCACACGCTGGTCATCAAACGCGGCGAGTACGGGGCGATTCTGTTCCGCCGCGGCGAGCACTTCATGGTGCCGGGCTATCTGCTGGAAGACGTATTCGACCCGACCGGAGCGGGCGATTGCTTTGCGGGCGGGTTCATCGGCTACCTAGCGGGCCGGGGCACGGCGCCCTCCGACGGCGATCTCGACTTTGCCGAACTGCGGCGCGCCGTGATTCACGGTTCCGTCATGGGCAGCTTCTGCTGCGAGAAGTTCGGGGTGGACCGTTTCCGCACCTTGACCCGTGAAGAGATCGAGGCCCGTTATCAAGAGTTCAAGAACCACACCTCGTTTTAGCGGCCTGATGGTGCTGGGGGCGCTGGCGCTGGTCAGCGCCGCCGCCATCGCGGTTTTCTATGCCAACGGCTGGCTGCTCTACTACGGCGACGCCGAAGCGCACCTCAACATCGCGCGCCGCATGGTGGATTCGCGCACGCCCGGGTACGATCAGGTGGGCACGGTATGGCTGCCGCTGCCGCACTGGCTGATGCTCCCCCTGGCGCGGGTGGACGCGTTGTGGCTGAACGGCCTGGCAGGCGCCATCCCTTCGGCAATCGCCTTCCTGCTGGGGGGCACGTTCCTCTACGCGGCGGCGTATCGCATCTTCGACTGCGCTTCCGCCGCGGTGGCCGCCGCCGCGCTGTTCGCGCTCAACCCGAACGTGCTCTACCTGCAATCGATTCCCATGACGGAGAGTATCTTCTCCGCCTGCCTGCTAGGGCTGTTGTACTTCACGGTGCGCTTTCGCGACACGCAGGGATGGGGCGCGGTGATAGGCGCGGGAGTTGCGGCTTGCGCGGCCACACTGACGCGCTACGAGGGCTGGTTCGTGCTGCCCTTCGCCGCTCTCTATTTTCTGATCGCCGCGCGGCGCAACCGCATAGGCGTGGCCGTGCTGTTCACCTTGCTGGCGGGCCTCGGCCCACTATTCTGGCTGGGCCACAACTGGTGGCTCACGATGGACCCGCTGACCTTTTATCGGGGCCCCTACTCGGCGCGCGCCATCCAAGGCAATGCGCTCTACCCGGGCAAGAACGATTGGCACGCAGCCTTTCTGTATTACCGCACCGCGGCGCAACTCTGTGCGGGGCCCTGCCTGCCGTGGATTGCGCTGGCGGGCGCGGCGGCCGCGCTCTTCCGGCGCGCTTTCTGGCCGCTCGCGTTGCTCGCCCTGCCCGGCGTGTTTGTGGTGTGGAGCGTGCATTCCTCGGGCACGCCGATCTTCATTCCGGCGCTGCCGCCGTTTTCGTATTACAACAGCCGCTACGGGCTGGCCGTAATGCCACTGCTGGCGCTGGCCGGCGCCGGGTTGGTCACCGTGGCGCCGCGGCCGCTGCGCGGAACGCTGGCACTGCTCACCATTCTGGCCGCCGTTGCCCCGTGGGTAGCGCATCCCTCACCCGGGAACTGGGTCACCTGGGAAGAATCGCGCGTCAATTCGGTGGCGCGCCGCGAGTGGACCCGGCAGACCGCCGATTACCTTCGCCCGCGCTACGTTCGGGGTTCCGGCATCCTCACCGGATTCGGCGATCTCACGGGAGTGTATCGCACGCTCGCGATCCCTTTGCGGGAGACTTTTACGCCTGACAACGGGCTGCCTTTCGATGCCGCCGTGAGCAGGCCCGAACTCTTTCTGCACGAGCCGTGGGTGGTTACCATGGGGGGCGCGGCGGCGCAGACCGCCGTCAACCGGGCGGCGCGGGCCGGAATTGTATATTCTTTGGAAAAGAGCATCGTGGTAAAAGATGCTCCGGTGATCGAGATCTATCGCAGGTAGAGGAAGTTGGCAGGCGAAAGCGCCTGCCCCACCAAGGAGAGCACATGCTACCGCATGAATTCGTTACGACGGCATTGGAACTGCCTGGTTACAGGGTGAAGCGCAACTTCGGCGTCGTCCGGGGGATCGTAGTGCGCTCGCGCTCCATCGTGGGCACGATCGGCGCAAGTTTGCAGACCATGGTGGGCGGTAACATCTCGCTGTTCAGCAAACTCTGCGAACAGACGCGGAACGACGCTTTCGATCTGATGCTGCAGCACGCCGAAGCGCTGGGGGCCAACGCCGTGATCGGTATGCGCTACGATGCCACGGAGATTATGCAGGGTGTCACGGAAGTGCTGTCCTACGGGACGGCGGTGGAAGTAGAGCGCCTTCCCAAATGAAGCTTCCGTTCACCAAGGCGCACGGCGCCAAGAACGATTTTCTGTTCACGTGGCGCGAGCATGCACCCGACCCGGCGACAAGCGATCACGCCGCGCTGGCGCGGGCCATCTGCGACCGCCACACCGGGATCGGCGCCGACGGGTGGATGCTGGTGGACCGGGCGAGCGACGCCGATGCCGAAGGCACGATTCAGCTCTATAACTCGGACGGCAGCCTGGCTGAGATGTCGGGCAATGGCACGCGATGCGCGGCGGCGTTCCTGATTCGCGCGGGGTACGCGGCAGGTGTGGTGCGTGTGCGCACGGGCGCCGGCGTGAAGAGCCTGCGTTTGCTGAAACGGCGGGCGCTCGAATTCGAATTTGAAATGAACATGGGCCGGCCGGAAGTCACCGCCGCGAGCTTTCCGCTGGAACTGGCGGGCGGCCCACGGGACGTCACGCTGCTATGGGTGGGCAATCCGCAATGCGCCGTGCCGGTGGAGCATTTCGATTTCGACTGGCGCGCGCTGGGCGCCGAAATCGAACGTCACGCGCATTTCGCCAACCGCACCAACGTGTCGTTCGTGAAGGCTGTGGACGAGCACACCATCGAGGTATGCTTCTGGGAACGCGGGGCGGGGGAGACGATGAGTAGCGGTACCGGGTCGACGGGCGCCGCCGCGATGGCGGTGGCGCGCGGATGGGTGAGTTCTCCGGTGCGCGTACTGACGCCGGCGGGCCCCATTGATCTCCGCTTCGACGGCGACGTTTTCCTTACAGGTCCGGCGGAGATTGTCGCTGAAGGCGAGTTCTTTCTGGAGTAGGAGATGAGTGAGCCATGTTGTCCATGCAGCCGATCGGTTATGTCAGAAGCCCGTACAAGGATGTTCGGGAGATTCCGAAGGGATTAGGCGCGCAGCACCCGGCGGAGGGGGTTCTGGAGATACTGGCGGAGTTCGAACCCGGGCTCACCGATATCGAGGGTTTCTCTCATCTCTTCGTCATTTGGGCATTCGATCGGGCGGCAGGATGCGACCTCGTCGGAACGCCGCCGACCGACGATCGGCCACACGGCGTGTTCGCAACCCGGTCGCCGCGGCGTCCGAATCCGATCGGGTTGACGGTGGTCGAACTGCTCAGCCGGGAGGGCCCGGCGCTACGCGTCCGTGGTATCGACATGCTCGAGGGAACGCCGATTCTCGACATCAAGCCGTACCTCTCGAACGTGCCGCAGGAACAACTGCGGCGCGGGTGGCTGGCGGAGGCCGAGGCGCGTAGCGGAGATCGGCCGTAGCGCGTCACCGGGCCGGACCGTGCCAGACGCTGCCGCCGAAGGTGGTGATGTAGATCATGCCGCGATCTTGCGGGTCCGCAATCACGCGGTGGCCCCATTTGAAATCGAAGCCCGGGATGGGCTTCCAGGTGAGGCCGCGATCGGCGCTGCGCCAGGCGGCGGATTCGAAACCGGTAGCGTAGAGCACGCGGACATCCCAGGGGTCGACGGTGACGTCATAGATATGCCGGTCCTGGTCGAGCACACTGCGCCAGTTTGCACCGCGATCGGTAGACAGGTAGATGCCGCCATCGGCGGCGCCTTCCGGCGTACTGCGGCCCCAGGCGGCGAGATAAAGGCGCGCCGGATTATGCGGGTCAACGGCGAGACCATTAGGCCCGTTCAACCCGGCGGGCAGCGGCACGCGCAACCAATGCTCCGCGCCGTCGGTGGAGCGGTAGAGGGCGCCATCGCCAGCATTGCCGAAGGCGCCATCATCGCTGCGACGCGCCACGATGAGGTACAACCAACCCTGCGAATCGCGCACGATGCGCCAGGCGAAGGGCCGCTCGCCAGAGATGCCGGCATTGTGGAGCGCCCAGTGTTCGCCGCCGTCCGTCGACTTGAAGACGCCGCGGCCGAAGCCGGTGACGTAGAGCGCGCCCGCGGGGTCGCGCAGAATGTGGGTGGCGGCGGTCTGCGGCATGCCGTTATTCTGCACGCGCCAGGAGCGCCCGCCATCGTCGGAGCGCACTACCCCTCCGGTGTAGGAATCGGGCGAAGCGCTACGCCACATCTTGGCACGCGGCAGATCGTGGGTGCCGCTCATGGCGGCCCACATCCGGCCGCGCACGGCGGGGTCGAACTCCATCCAGTAGGTGGTGTTCTGCCACTGGCCGGGCACGCCGGCGCGCGTGGCGCTATACCAACTGGCGCCCGCGGTATCGCTCGCCCAGAGGCCGATATCGGTGTAAGAAATGAAGATGTGGCGCGCGTCGGAGGGGTCGAAATGGATGCCGTAGCAGGTGGTGACGTCGATCCCGTTGGTGGTCCAGTTGCCATCCGGCGCGCGGCGGGAGTAGACGGAGTTCCACGTCCTGCCGCCGTCGGCAGTGCGCATGACGCGGCCCGAATCGGTGGCGTAGACGATGGAGGGGTCGTGGGGCGCGACACCGAGGCCGATGGGGTTGCCGGCCCATGCGGCGCCGAAGCGTTCGGAGAGCCAGGAATCGCTGACGTGGTCGTAGACGGGCTCCCAGTGTTGGCCTGAATCGGTGGTTTTGGCCACGCCCCAGGTGGCGCGCACGGGCGCGCGCAGTCCGCTGTAAGAGACGTAGGCGATCTCGGGATGCTCCTGGCTGGCGGCGATGGCGGTGGCCTGACCCTGAAACCCGGGAAGGGGAGAGTCGCGCCAGAAGAGGCCGGAATCGGTGGAAACGTGAATCTTACCGAGGGCGGTGGCATAGAACACGGGGGGCGCGCCGGAGATCTGGGTGACACTTCCTGGAAGCGGGACAGATCGCCACCGGCCCTGGCGGCGGACGTAAAGCGAGTCGGGCCCGGCGACGTAGAGGGTCCGGTCTTCCGTGCGGGACCGCTGGTCGATCCAGATGCGGCGCGCCGCTCCGGGCAGATCGGCCGCTTTCCGCCAGGCCACGCCGGCGTCAGAGGAAGTCCAGAGCGCGGAGCCGAGGGCGAGGTAGAGCGAGCGCGAGTCGGCGGGGTCGATCGCCATGGCGGTGACTTCTGCGCTGGGCTGGGCGGAGGCGACGATGCGGCCCGAGGCGTGGTCGTCGCCCATGGTGATTTTGCGGACGTCGCGCGGGAAGAAGCGCGTCCAGGTCTCGCCGCCATCGGCGCTGCGGAAAACGCCGAGGGCCTTGGCGTAGATCACGCGCGCGTTCGTGGGGTCGAAGAGGAAGAATTGCACGGCGTCGCCAAGGTTGACGATACGCCAGGAGGCGCCCCCATCTCGTGTGAGGTAGGCGCCTGTCATGTCGCAGGCGACGAGCGCGGTGCGGCTGTCGTGGGGGCTGACGGTGGGGTGGAAGAGGGAGCCCCCGCCGCCGGGTCCCACAATGCGCCAGCCGTCCGCGCGCGGCCCAGGAGCGGCGCAGGCGAAGACGGCGGCGATCACCAGCGACAGGCGTCTCATGGCGCGCGGCCGGCTATTTGGGCGCGACGATTTCCAGCAACTCGATTTCGAAGATGAGCGCCGATCCGCCCGGAATTGTGGGAGGGTGCCCCGCGTCGCCGTAGGCGATGTCGGAGGGGCAGGCCAGGCGCGATTTGCCGCCCACTTTCATGCGCTGCACACCTTCGGTCCAGCACTTGATGACGCCGTTGAGCGGGAACTGAGTGGGCTCATTGCGCTTGTAGGAGCTGTCGAACTCGGTGCCGTTGACCAGGGTGCCGCGGTAGTGGACTTTCACCGTGTCGGTGGCTTTAGGTGATTCGCCGGTGCCTACGGTGATTTCGGTATAGACGAGTCCGGAGGCGGTTTTGACGGAGCCCGGTTGGGTGGCGGCCATGGACAGGTAGGCTGCGGAGGCCGCCTTTTGTTTCTCGGCCACGGCTGCGGCGCGGGACGTGGCCAGGGGTTGGATCTTGGGTCCCCACTGGCTCAATTCCACTTCGGGCTTGCCGGCAACGGAATCGGAGAGCGCGCGCTTCAGAATCTCGACTTCGGGCGGGGTCAGGTTGAACATGGAGAGCGATTGGCCGATGGAGAGGCCGATGGCGTAGATCGTTTTATCGTCGTCGGTGACGAGGGGGGCCGGCGGGGGGGGCGCAACCGGCTTTGGGGCCGGCTTGACGGATGCTGCTCCACGGCCGGCGGTGGCGGGTTTGGGAGTCGCCGTGCCTGCCGGAGACTTGGCCGCCGCCGGAGACTTGGCGGTTGTAGTGGCCGCCGCCGGAGATTTCTTAGTGGGTGTCGTTGCCTTCTTGGCTGGCGTGGTGGGTGTCGCCGGGGCCGTGGTGGTGGTGGGTGTGGTGCCAGCCGCCGGAGTCGTGGCGGGGGGTGTCTGTGCCAGGGCAAGCGCCGGCAGAAGAGTCAATAATACACGCATTCGATATTAGTATAGCGAGTAGGAAAAGCGGGAACAGACCGTGAATTCACGGAAGTCCGAGCTTCGCTCGGATAGACAGGCCAGGAGGCCTGTCGTACTTATGACAGGAGGAGTTCCAGGTCTTCCCGCTTGAGATCGCGGATGAGACTGTTGTCTTCGCCGAGGATGGCGTCGGCCAGTTCGCGCTTGGTTTGCTGTAGCTCGAGCACCTTCTCCTCGACGGTGTCGCGCGCAATCAGGCGGTAGGCGAACACCGGGCGGGTCTGCCCGATGCGGTGGGCACGGTCCACCGCCTGGGCCTCCACCGCCGGGTTCCACCAGGGATCGAGCAGGAAAACGTACTCGGCCGCGGTCAGGTTGAGCCCCAGTCCGCCTGCCTTCAGGCTGATGAGGAACAGGCCACACTCCGGATCGTTCTGAAAGGCGTCCACGTGGGCCTCGCGATTGCGCGTGGCGCCGTCCAGGTATTCGTAGCGGGTGCCGGCGTCATCCAGGCGGGACCGCACGATGGCCAGCAGACTGGTGAATTGGGAGAATACCAGCGCCTTGTGCCCCTCCTGCCGCAATTCCTCCAACTGATCCATCAGCACGTCGAGTTTGGCGCTGGGATCCTGGGAGCGCTTGATGTCGAGGAGTCCCGGATGGCAGGCGGCCTGGCGCAGGCGCAAGAGGGCTTCCAGCACGTGCATTTTGGATTTGCCCATACCCTGGGATTCGACGCGCGCCAGCAGCGTCTCCCGGTAGTGCTTGCGCAACTCGTTATACTGCTTGCGCTGCGGGCCTTCCAGTTCGCAGAAGATAGTTTGCTCGGTCTTCTCGGGCAATTCACGCGCCACCTGCTGTTTGGTGCGCCGCAAGATGAAGGGGCGGAGGGCGTGGATCGGAAGAGCACACGTCTGAACTCCAGTCACCTTGTAATCTCGTATG